>Ga0326728_10002701_pt1 | contig 57953 bp, 53 predicted proteins | sample MB3enrmetagenome_FD_207602 | JGI IMG/M metagenome (GOLD analysis project Ga0326728, IMG submission 207602) | Lab enriched peat soil microbial communities from McLean, Ithaca, NY, United States - MB31MN | ecosystem: Environmental > Terrestrial > Soil > Wetlands > Peat | place: USA: New York... | reverse complement strand
CGAAAGCGCGAGAGGTGATCGAATCCGCTGGTTTCACTCTCCGCGACGAAGTCTTCACCGGTGGCCGGCTCAACTGAACCCGCCCCAAGCGAAATCAACATTGGCCGGTTATAATCGCCGTCTCGTAGAAGTTCGGGCAGGCAACGACCCGTGAAACCCACGCTCCAAGTTGCATGCACCCAGCGATGGAGGAGTCTCCAAGCGCGTCCGGCGCCGTATTCCACCACCCATGTGCAGTGCGCGCGGCAAACCGTCCGCGCGCGAGGTGCGGCGCGGGTGTAGGCTTGAGTAGGGTAGTGAAGGCACCATGCGACAGACGCTGAAGATCGCTGCGTGGGGCATTGCGATCTCCGTGTTCTTGTTTTCTTTGGCGGTCATCTGGTGGTTCATGCTGGCGGCCGCCGGTTGCGGGTTTCTTATCGCCACCGCCATTCGGCGCGTTCGAGGTAGAGAAGCCGAATGCGACATCCTCGACACCAGCCGGAGGGCGGTCGAGTCCGAGGACCCGGCGGCCAGGTTGGATGGGCCCCCTCCGCGCAAAGCTGACGCGGCCACGGCAGCCCATTGACCGTCCCCAGGCGTTGGACCGGCTGTCGGCCAGGGGCTTGGTGGTGCCATCCGCGCTCGGTCCGGCGCGCGGGTGTATCTTTGAATTTGGTCGATATTCATAGTCACATCTTCTGGGGCATGGACGACGGGGCGGATACCCGCGAGACCGCGCTCTCGATGCTGCGGGTGGCGCGGGAGAGCGGCACCACGGATATCGTGGGCACGCCCCATGCGAATGCCGACTCGGCGCCGGACGCCGCGGAGATCGAACGGCAGATGGAAGATCTGAATGGCGCGGTGAATGGCTCTCCGCGCATTCACCGAGGCTGCGAGTTGCACGTGACTTACGATGCCATCCAGGACGCGCTGGCCAATCCGCGGAAGTACACGGTGAACGGCCGGAACTTCCTGCTGCTGGAGTTCGCCGGACAGGTGGCGGCGAGCGCGGAGAACATCCTGGAGCGGCTGGCGGGAGCGGGCATGGACCCCATCGTGGCGCACGCCGAGCGGATCCCGGCGCTGGCGGAGCATCTCGACCGGCTCGAGAAGTGGTGCGAGCGCGGCGTGCTGGTGCAGATCACGGCGAGATCGCTGGAGGGAGGATTCGGCGCCCGGGCGATGGACGCGGGGTGGCGGATGCTGGGGCGCGGCCTGGTGCACTTCGTGGCCAGCGACGCGCACGATCCGCAATACCGGCCTCCGCGCCTCGACCTGGCGCGCGAGCTGGTGGTGCGCAAGATGGGCGAGGACGCGGCGGAACTGCTGTTCACCGGCAACCCGTCGATGGTGGTGGAGGGCCGCGCGGCGGGGCTGGTGCGGCCGGCGGCGGCAGAGCCGCGGCGCGGGTGGTTCTCGCGGCTGACGGGGCGCTAGCGCCCCGAGGGCGAGGTTCGGCGCTACCGCGAGACCGTTCGGAGGCTGGCGGCCGGAGAGCTGGCCCTAGAACAACTCGACGTTGTCCCCCAGTCCGGCGGCTTTCGGGGAAGGGGATTCGCGCGGTTCCTGGGGAACGGCGGCTGGTTCGGCCGCCGCCGTCCCGACGACCTCGGCGTGCACATCGCGCTCGGCCTGCATGGTGTAGTGCCTGGCGAGATCGGCCAAGGAGTGCTGCCCGCCCCCGGCGCCATCGCGGGGGGGGCCGGCGGCTTTCCCGCCGGCGATCCGGGAGAGCGTGTCTCTGGCGCGGCCGATGGCTTCGGCGAAGACCGCGCCGGCGGAAAAGCCGTTGCGCGTGTCGGAGATGTCTTCGCGAAGGCGGTCGCAGCGGGCGGCGATTTGGGCGATCTGGGCGGAACTGCGCTGGTGTGCGGAATGCAGATCGGCGGCCACCGCGCCGATGGCTTCCAGGCGGACGCCGCGCTGGGCGGAGCCGGCCGCTCCGAGATGTCCGGACAGGCCTTGGGCGGCCTCGCTGATGGAGTTGACCGCCTCCGTCAGAGAGCCGGAGCGTTCCCGGGATTGGGCCGCCAGGGTCTGCATGGCCACGGCGAGAGTGCCGAGGGCGTCCCCATCGGCGCCAATATGATCGGCGCGGATGGAGGCGTTCAGCGCCATTCGCTCAATCTGGATTTCGATGGCCTGGATCTCCTCGATGGAGCCGCTCATCCAGTCGATGGATTCCTCGAGGCCGGCGCTGGCGGCGCGGGCGGTCTGCTCGGTTGCGGCACAACCGCCGAGAGCGGTCCGGATGGCCGTGCATTTCCGTTCCATCTCGAGGAAGAAGGAGTCTTTGGTATCGCCGGAAAGGCCGGAAAGCGTCTGGCTTTCGCCGGCCATCTCGAGGACGCCGGCGGCAATCCGGTCGAGGCTGCCGCCGACCGAGGCTGCCGAGGCGGCGAATTTCTCGCCGGCGTCGGCGAGTTGCATGGATTGCAGCTCGAGGATGGCCGCGGGATCCCCGTGGGGGCGGCGCACGCCGCCGCCGGACGCCGGGCAGAGCCTGCGCAGCGCGTCGCTCGCGTGCTCGACCTGCTGCCGCGTGATGTCGTGGAACTGAAGGGACACGATCAGGTCGCCAAACGCCTGCAAGATCGCGGAGTAGCGGGCTTCCAGGCGAAGGGTGGCCTGGCGGGTGCGGTTCTGCACGGCGCGGAACTCTTCCAACTCCGCCAGCACCTCGGCGAGCACGCGGGGAAGGTCCCTGGCGCTCCCGTCCAGGTGCGCCGAGACCTCGTGCAAGACGGCTTCGATGGGCTGAATCAAGCGGGCGGCGGTCTCCAGAGCGCTTTCGATTTTGCCCTGGATGGTGTCCGCCAGGGCTTTCACGTCGTCGGCGAGATGTCCGAAATCGGCGCCCGAGTTGCCCAGGTGCGCGGTCTCGATGCGCGTCAACACGCCCAGGATATGAAACGTCGCGAGGGTGTCCTTGAACCCGTGCAGGGTGTTTTTCATCCGCTCGGCATTCTGACGCATGCCGCCCAGCAGGACGGCGTTGCCTTCGGCGCAATCCACCATTTTGCGGGCCTGTTCGAGGGCGCCCGCAAGCGCCTCGGATGCGCGCGACCCCTCTTGGCCGAGGAGGTGGTCCGCCAGACCGGTCAACTCGGACGAGATCAGTCTCACGGTCTCGGTGAACCCGGCCAGCTTTTCGCCGATTTTCAGAAAGTCCCGTTCAGTGGCGCGATTCAGGCGATCGAGATCGGCGACGACGGTTTCGATCGCGGCCGTCCAGTTCTTTCCCCGCGAACGGCTGGCGGCCGTCTTGCGGCGCAACACGGCGGGGAGCACGGCCGCGTTCCAGGGAGCCCGGAACCAGGCGGAAAGGCGCTCCCGGACAGGCGCGGTCTCCACCCGGGCTTCCGGTTGTTCGGCTAATGGCATGCGGCTCGATCCAGGCCGTGGCACTCCAGAGCGTTCAGAACCAGTACCACCCGTCCGTCTCCCATGATGGCGGCGCCTTGAAACTCCTTGAATTGCTCCAAACCACCAGTCAGGGGTTTGACCAGCACCTCCACTTCACTGACAAACTTATCGACCACCAGGCCATACTTCACCGCGCCGGCCTCGACAATCGCCACCGAAAGTTCCGCCGTCCGGGCGGCAGCCAGGCCCAACATCTCCGCCAGATCGTATATGGAGTAGGTATTTCCCCGGACCTGCGCTAAGGCGATCCCCCCGTACGCGTGGGCCTCTTCCCGGGGCAACTTGACCATGTCGCGGATGGCGCTCAGCGGCAGGATGTACTCCTGGGCGCCGGCTTCCAGCAGGATGCCCTTGGAAACCATGAGGCTGGTGGGCAGCCTGACCGAGAACGTGGTGCCCCGGCCGCGCTTCGACCGGATCTCGATGGAGCCATGCAGGTCGCGCACGTTGCTGCGCACCACATCCATCCCGACTCCCCGGCCGGAAACGTCGGAGACCTTGGCCGCCGTGGTCAACCCGGGTAGGAACACCAACTGATACGCGGCCTCCTCGCTCATGCCGGCGGCGGCTTCCGGCGTGAGCAGTCCCTTTTCGAAGGCTTTCCGTTTGAGAGCCTCGGCGTCGAGCCCCCGCCCGTCGTCGGCGATCTCGATGGCCACCCCGCCGGCCTCTTGCATCGCGCGCAGCGTCAGTTTCCCGCTCGCATCCTTTCCCATCGCCCGGCGCTCGGCGGGCGTTTCGATGCCGTGATCCACGGCATTGCGGATCAGGTGCATCAGCGGATCGCCGATCTGTTCGAGGATGGTCTTGTCCAGCTCGATTCCCTCGCCTTCGATGGCCAGCCGGACTTCCTTTCCGAGAGACCGCGCCAGGTCTCGCACCAGGCGCGGGAACCTCTGGAATACCGTCTTGACCGGCAGCATGCGGATCGACATGACGCTGGCCTGGAGCTCGTCGGCAATGCGGGAAATGTTCGAACCGGTCTCTTTCAGGTCCTTCACCACTCCCGCGCCATCGGCGCCGCCGTTCAGTTTCCGGACCAGCAGCGGGAATGCCCCGCGGGCAACCAGCAACTCGCCGACCACCCGCATCAGGCGGTCCAGCTTGTTCTGATCGATGCGGATCGTGGCGGGCGAGGCGGAGGCGCCCGCCCGTTCCGCCGGGACGGCCGCTGGGGGTGGGGCGGCGGCGGCCGGCTCCGGAACGCGGCCGGCATCGCCCGCCCGCGCCATGTCCTCCAGGACCGAACGGGTCTTCCGGAAGGCGCTGCCCAGCGCCGAGAGATCTCCGGCTGACAGCGCCGCGCCGGCTTGCATCGCCGCTTCCAGGGTGCGGAGCTGTTGCGCCAGCGGTTCTTCCAGATCCGGGCAGTTCTGGTACCGGGCGGCCGCCGACAAGGTCGTGAGGCCGCGCCGGTAGGTATCGAGCGTCCCGCCCGCTGGCTCGCTCCCGCTTTCCAGGCGCTCGAAGCAGCCCGCGATCATCTCAACGCACTGCGACGTGGTATTGAGGAACGCGGCAGCGCGCCCATCCGCCTTCTGGCCGGCCGGCGCCGCCCGCCCACCCGCGCTCGGGCCGGCCGGCGCGGCATCGGTCCCGACTCCCAAACGCTCGAGCAGTTCCGGCGAGACCGGTCCACCCGCGCCGTTATGCGTCAGGCGCCCCAAGAGCGTGCGGATGGCGTCGCACGCCTCCAGCGCGGTTTGGATCGCCGCCTCCGGCAACTGCCCCGCGGTAGCGCCGCGGAACGGATCGAGCAGGGACTCCAGGGCGTGCGCCACCCTCAGCAGCAGTTGCAGCGGATGGCTGGGGGTGAGCGCTTCGCTGCTGACTTGTCCCAACAGCAAACCCGCATTGCCCTTGATGCTGTGGACGCCCCGGAAGAGGGAGTCCAGGGAGTCTCTCGAGGCGGGGTCTTCCTCCAGCCGCAGCGCATCCCCTTCAACGTCCTCCAGGCGCTCGTGGCACTCCGCCACGAACAGTTCGAACGCCTCCGCCGGCACGGAACCCAGCAGGGCCACGCTCGAGGCCTGGTCCTCCAGCAGGCGGATGCGCACCTCGCAATCGTCCTCGACGAAGACGAACGCGTCCTGGATGGCCGCCCGGCCGCGGTCCGTGACCAGCAGGATCTCCCACCGGAGATAGCAGTGCTCGGCCTCCAGCGTGGCGAGCGGAGGGATCCGGTCCGCATGGGCCGCGATATGCGCCTGTCCCAGCTCCCGCAGGTCGTCGAGCAGCGTAACCGGGTCCGCGCCGGTATAGAACATCTCCCGCTTGGGCTCGACGACGATCTCGAAGGCCGCGCGAACGGCGGATTCCGGCTGGGATTCCTCGATCCGCTCCGCCGCCGCTTTCTTGGGCGCGGGCACCAGCCGCGCGATATCTCCGGCGACTTCCGCCTCCCAGGGGACGCCGGTCCCTTCGACCGCCTCATCGAGGATCAGCCGGATCACGTCGCAGGCCTTCAGCCCGCAATCGATCAGTTCCCCCGTGACCGCCAGGTGCCCGTCGCGCGCCAGGTCGAAGGCCTCTTCCACTTTGTGAGCGAACCCGGCAAGGTGCGCGAAGCCCGCCGTCGCCCCCGACCCCTTGATGGTGTGAATGGCCCGGAACACGCGGTGCACCAGCGTGGAATCGCCCGGTTCCGCCTCCAGCGCCAGGAGGGCGCCGTCGAGCTCGATCAGCAGATCCAGAGCCTCCGCCCTGAATGTGCGCCGCATCTGCTCCATTACGTCGGTTGACATCGGTGCCTACTTGTTTCGAACCCCGTTCCGCCACCCCGCATCAGCGCATGACCTTCTTCACCACCGCCAGAAGCTGGTCCGCGTTGAACGGTTTCACGATCCAGGCCGTCGCCCCCGCCGCCTTGCCTTCCTGTTTCTTCCCCGCGTGCGATTCGGTGGTCAACAGAATGATCGGGACGAACTTATACCGCTCCATCGCGCGAACCTGGCGCGTGAACTCCAGGCCGTCCATTCTCGGCATATTGATGTCGGTGACGATCAGGTCCACCTCCCGGCCCGCCAGCTTGCCCAAGGCGTCCACTCCGTCCGTGGCTTCGATCACCTCATAGCCGCCGCCGCGGAGCACGAGGACCACCATCTGCCGCAGACTGGCCGAATCGTCCACGCTCATGATGGTCTTCATAGGCCCTCCCGCGCGCCGAGCAGTTCGCGCCGCAGGCCGCAGCGCTCCACCGCGGCCAGGAAAACCTCCGATGGATTGTCGAAGCGCAACTCCGGCGCCGTCTTGCGCAGCGAACACAGCAACTGGAGGATGCAGGTGTCGATATCCTCCAAGCCTCCGGTATCCACTTCGACGGGAGCGAAGTCTTGCAGACCGTCCCGCAGCGCGGCGGCGAGGTCCCGGGCGTGCCGGATGGTGACCGCGCCTTCGAGTTTCAGAATTCGTCCGCCGCCCCCGGCGGCGATAGAAAACGGCATGGCTCTCCCCCTTTCCTCAGTTGGCCATCAGGATCATGCGAATGTTCTCGACCATGGTTTCCGGCGAGCAGGGTTTGACCATGTAGAGATTCGCTCCCGCCTCGAATCCCTTCGTCTTGTCCTTGCCTTCGCTTTCCGTGGACACGATGACGATGGGAAGCGAGCCGTACCTTCCCTCGGCGCGCACCCGCCGGATGAACTCGTAGCCATCCATGTTGGTCATATTGATATCGGTGAGGACCAGGTCGCAGGCGTTGGAGTACAGCTTCTCCAGTCCGTCGCTTCCGTCCACCGCCGTGATGACCCGAAAGTGAGCCTGCTCCAGTATGTAGGAGTGATAACTCCTGACGAATTCCGAGTCATCCACGATTAGGATCGTTCTCTTGGTATCCACGGCGCTATTCCTTCACATAGACCAGGTGGGTGTCGAACCGCTTCAGCTTGAAAGCCGTCGTCACGCGTCCCACCGATTCGGAGTGTCCCAGGAAGACGTAGCCTCCCGGATTCAGGGCATTGTAAAAGTGATCCACAACCGCCTTTCGCGAAAGATCGTCGAAATAGATCAGAACGTTGCGGCAGAAGATGAAATCGAAGCCCCGCATAGCGCGCATCGCCATCCGGTCGTGCAGGTTGAGATGCAGGGTTTGGACCAGGGCCGCGGTCCTCCGCCGCACCACGTATCCCTCGCCATCGTCGATCAGGTACTTCTCCCGGTATTCGCGCGGAACGTCGGCGACCGACCGGCATCCGTAGCGCGCCGCCACCACCCGCCGCAACACGTTCTCGTCGATGTCGGTGGCCACGATCTGGCAGTCCCACGACTGCGACTGCGGGAAGACTTCCTGAAGGATCATCGCCAGCGTGTGCGGTTCTTCGCCCGAGGAGCAGCCCGCCGACCAGATCCGCAGTTTCCGCTCTCCGCGGGCCTGCTTGGCCGACAGCACTTCCGGAAGACAGTGATTGGCGAACGCCTGCAACTGGTCGTACTCCCGGAACATGTATGTCTCGTTGGTGGTGATCAGGTTGGCCAGCTCCTGCATCTCCAGGCCCTGCGGATCGGCATAGCCGATCAGAAATACGTACTCCCGCGGGTCGTCTATCCCCAAGGCCGCCATGCGCCTGGCAACCCGCGTTTTCAGGAAGTAGATCTTCTTGTCGTCGAAATGCAGCCCCAGCTTCTGATATATGATCTGGCTCAGGCTTTGGAATTGTTCGACGGAGATATCTGGCATGGTGTTCCGGTCAGCAGCCGAGCGCCTGCAGAACCTCCTCGTCGGATTCTTCCAGCGCGCGCGCCGCCATCAGCGGCTCCACTTCGGGGCGGCCTGACGCGCGCAGGGATTCCGCCGCTCCCAGGCGCACGAGGCGCTCCGCACTGGACAGGCAGGAGACCAGGAAGGCGTGCACGCCGTCGTGAGCGGCGCACAGGCCCAGAACGCGCGTCGCCTGATACCGGCACAGGGGCGGGTCGCCGTCCTCGACGGTCGCCTGCAAAGCCGGCAGCAAACCGGTCACGGCGTCCGTCGAAAGGCATCGTGGATGAATCGCCAGCAGGGCTCCCAGGATCGCCGGGCGAAGGTGAGTACCGCGCACTGGCAGCAGGCTGGCCACTTCGGCGAAATCTCCAGCCGTTCCGAAAGCGGCAATCGCTTTCAAACAGGACACCAGAAAGAAATCCGGCAGCGTGGCCAAGTCCGGGAAACACCGGCGGATCGCCGCCAGCGAGGCTTCCCGGCCGATCCCAACCAGGGCCTCCACGCAGGCGGCCAGCAGCATGGGGTGCGTTCCGGCCTGGAGCAGATCCTCGATCCGGCTTCGAAACTGCACCGCCCGGATTCTGCCCAGGTTCTCGACCGCCGTAATCACCACGTTGGGGTCCTGGTCGGAAAGCGCCGCCGCATACAGTGCCGCCGTGTCGCCGGCCTGAATTCCGCTCAGAACGTCGAGCACGAGTTTGCGGATGTCCTTATCGCCGCCTTGCATGGCCGTGTGCAGGAAGGGGACCGAGGGCGCGCCCTTGCGCCGCAGCACGTCCACCGCCTGGTTGCGGATCTGCGGATCGTCGCTCCCGAGCAACCCTACGCAACCCTCGATGGGGGCGTCCCCGTCGATTCGAATCAGGGCTTGGAATATGGCGTCCCGCACCGCTAGCGACGTCTCCTCGCCCAACCGTCCGAGGAGTGCCGGCACGCAGGCCGCCAAGTTCAAATACCCGAGGTCCTCGGCGGCGTAGGCGCGCTCGGTTTCGTCGGCGTCCTCCAGCCTTGCGATGCACTCCGTGAAGCCGCTCATTGTATGGTCCTCCGGACGGCCCTCACAATCTCTCCCGCCACCTGGTGGCTGGGCGCCACCACGCAGGCTCCGCCTCTTTCGATGGCTTCGCGGGGCATTCCGTAGACCACGGCCGTCTGCTCGCTTTCGGCGATGGTGTGCCCGCCCGCCTGGCGGATGGCGACCATCGAATCGGCGCCGTCGTCCCCAATGCCGGTCATCAGCACGCCCACGGTGTCGGCCCCGTACATCTTCAGAACCGATTCCATCATGACGTTCACCGAGGGCACGAACAGCGTCGTCGGCGTGTTGGGCGTGCGGATGACCACGTCGCCCGTCATCTTGCGGTGCAAACACAGGTGCATCGCGCCCGGCGCCACATAGCAGACGCCCGGCTCCACGGGCATGCCCGAACGCCCTTCCACGACCTTGATCGAGCAGCGTTCGTCCAGCCGCTTGGCGAAGGATGCAATGAAGGCGGGCGGCATGTGCTGCACCAGGAAGATGCTGGCCGGCAGGTCCGCCGGAATCTGCGGCAGAACGTCTTGCAGCGTGGCCGGCCCCCCGGTGGAAATCCCGATGGCGACGGCCCGCTTTCTTGTGACGCCCTCGAAGGTGGCGCGAATCGGCTGCCGCGCGGGCTGGCGGCGCTCGCGGCTGCGCTGCAGCCGGTCCACGATGCCCCGCGACGCGGCGGCTTTGAGCTTCGAAATCAGCTCGTCCGCCACCGCCCCCATATTGGAGGAGACCGTGCCATCCGGCTTGGCGACAAAATCGAAGGCCCCCAACTCGAGGCACTCGAAGGTGGTTGCCGCGCCCTCCTGGGTCAGCGACGAGACCATGACCACCGGACAGATCTTCTCCCGCAAGACGATCTGCAACGCCGTGACCCCGTCCAGCTTCGGCATGTTGATGTCCATCGAGATGACATCGGGCCGCAGTTCCCGGGCTTTCGACACGGCGTCCTCGCCATCCCGCGCGACGCCCGCCAGATCCAGGTCGGCCGACTCCGCGATGATGCGTTTGAGGGTCTGCCGCATCAATGCGGAATCGTCCGCCACGAGTACGCGTATTCTGCCCATCGCTTTCGTTCCCAGTTACAGGTTCTATCCCGCCGCGTTTCGGGCGGACGGGTTCTAGCGGGAGTGCCGCCCTCGCGCTGGCATTCCAAACCTGCCGCATCGAGCCGGCAGGCGCTTGAGAATTGTCCGGGGCCGGGCGGCCGGCCCCGGTTGGGGGTTGCAGCTAGCTGGCGATCTCGGAAAGATGCGCCTGCTCCTGCCGGTTGAGTATCCTCTCCACGTCGAGCAGTACGATCATGCGCTTGCCGGAATCCACCTTGCCGATTCCCGAAATGAACTGCTGATCGATTCCGCTCCCGATGGCCTCCGGCGGCGGGGCGACGTCCTTCCGGGCGAGATTCAGAACCTCGCGTACGGAGTCCACCACCAGGCCGGTTTTGACGCCGCCCAGGTCCACGATGATGATGCGCGTGCGGTCGTCGGGCGGCTTGACCTCGAGTTCGAAGCGCTTGCGCGTGTCCAGCACGGGGATGACTTCCCCGCGCAGATTCGTGATGCCTTCGATGAACTCGGCCGCTTTGGGCACTTTGGTGATCTTGGCGAGGCGGTCGATCTCCTGGATTTGCGAGATCGGGACGCCGTATTCCTCCGCGCCGAGCATGAAGGTTACCAGTTGCACTTCGCTCAGTTCCTGCCCGGCGGCGCCGGAGTTCCGCTCCTCTCCGGTCTTCTCCTCCGCGACGGTCTCGGCCGAAGCGTCCTGGACCTTTCGCAGCTTCTGATCCTTCATCAGGCTGGCGACGTCGAGCAACATGATCAACCGCGAGCCGTCGTCCAGTTTGGCGACCCCCGAGAGTTCCATTCCGCCGCTCGAGGTGATGCGCGGCGGCGGCTCCAGCAGGCTCTTGGGGACGTTCAACACCTCGTGGACGTGATCCACCACCAGCCCCAGAACGAAGCCCTCGGCGTCCACCACGATGATGCGCTGGTCTTCCTGGATGTTGCGGGCGATCTGCTCCTCGAACTTGCGCAAGGCGGCGACCGTTTCCCGCCCTCCGGCCAGCACTTCCTCCTCACAGGCGCGCGCGGCATCGCGATCGCCGCGCTCTTCGTGTTTCGTCCGGGCCTGAAGCTGTTTGGCGACCTTTTCGTTCAGCCCTCGCGCCTTCGCCAGCGCCTCCATCAGCAACTGGCTGGAACTGTTGGTTTCGGCGAGCCACTTGCGGAGATGCTCCGTGGCCGCGCCGTCCACCTTCTGCTGCGAGCCGCCGGCGAAGAGTCTCGCGGCCTGGTCGATCCAGCGCTCGTACTCCTCCCGCAGCGGCCGGCAGTTATCGGCGAACTCGTCGGCGAGCGACCGCTGCTGGAGCAGCCGCCGCAGGTCGATGACCGGGAGAATCTGGCCGCGAACCGTCAGCACTCCCAGCACATAGTCGGGAACGTCGGGAACCTGGTTGGGAGTCTGCACGCGCAAAATCTCGCGGACATGCTCCATCTCGAAAGCGAATTCCTCTTTGGCGATGCGAAACGTGACCATCTTCTGGACTTCGGCGTCTCCGTTGCCAGATCTGCCCGACGATTCGCCGCTTCGGGTCTCGGCGCCCGATGCCACGCCGCCCGCCGAGGCCGTTCTGTGTGTCGCTCCGATCTCGCACACGTGGGCGGCATTCAGCGCCATAATAATGCGCTGCCCTTTGTCGAGTTTCACGACGCCTTCGAGGTAATCCGAGGTTGTGCCGCGGATGGCCGCCGGTGGCGGCTCGATCTCGCTGCGCATTACGCGAGTCACCTGTTTGACGCGATCCACGCGCAAGCCGGTCTTGACGCCGTCGATATCGACCACCAGGACGCGCGTGCGGTCGGTCTCCTCGGCGCGTTCCATGCTGAAGCGGGTGCGCATGTCGATGACCGGCAGAACGACGCCGCGCAAATTTGCAATGCCGTCCACGTAGGGCGGCGTGCGGGGGACTTTCGCCATCTTGGGAAGGCGAATGATTTCCTGTACCGACATGATGTCGAAGCCAAACTCCTCGTCCTTCAACAGGAACGTGACCAGTTGGCTTTCGTCCTTCAGGCCGGCGGATGGCTGTAGAGTGTCTGTTTGCATAAGGGATCTCCTGTGACGGGAACGCTCTACCGGCTACCCGTTCTGCAGTTCATCGGCCTGCGAGGCGATGTCCTCGATGGCCTGGGCGATCTCCTGCGCGGCTTTCAACCCCTGCTCGGAAGCGCCGGCCGCTTCGGTGGAAGCGCGCGCGGTTTCCTCGGCGGCGGCGGCGATCTGCTGGCTGGCTTTGCCCGCCTGTTCGAGCCCGGCGGCAGCCTCGCCCGATGCCTTCGCGATTTCCCGGATGTCGTTCACCACGATGTCGGACTCCTTGTCCATCCGGTCGAGGTTGGCCGTCGACACTTTGGCGCGTTCCACTTCGGCCCGCCCTTTGCTCCCGGCCAGTTCGATGTCCCCGGCAACCTTGGTGATCTGCGTCTGGACGTTCTTGACCAGATCTTTGATTTTGTCCGCGTTTTCGCTGCTTTCGTTGGCTAGCGAGCGGATGTCTCCAGCCACCACCGAGAAGCCCCGGCCGTATTCTCCGGCGCGCGCGGCTTCGACGTTGCCGTTCACCGCCAGCATCTTGGTCTGCACCGTCACCATGACGATGGCATCCACGATCTTGTCGATCCGGCGCGTCCGCTCCTCGAGTTCCAGAACGTTCCTGGCGGATTCGGCGGATGCATCGGCGCTCTTTCCCACGTTGACAATCAACGCATCCACGTTCACTTTGTTGTTGACCAGGACCTTCTTGGTCGCCTGAGCCTTCTCGACGCTGACTTCGGCGCGGTCCGCCATGCCCTTGGCGGCATGCCGCATTTGAGCGCCCAGGGCGTTGGAGGCTTCCGCCGCCTTGGCCTGCGCGCCGGCCGCCTTGTTGATCTGCTCGATGGCCGTCGAGATCTGCTGCGAAGAGGTCTTCAGCTCTTCGGCGTTGGTGGAGAGTTCCTCGGCGGTAGCGGCCAGTTCCTCGGCCGACTTCTGCGCATTGGTCGAAGTCTTCAACGCCTCCGCCATTTCAGCCAGCGAACGGGCCGCGTCGCTCATTTCCGAGTAGGCTTTGGACTGCTCCTGAGTGGATTTCTGGGCTTCCTGGCAGGCCGAGGTGGCTTCCTCGGCGGCCGTGGCGATCTCTTCGGCGCCCTTCAGATACGTCTTGGCGCTCGCCAGCGCCTCGGCCGCGTTCTTCTGGATCTCGGCGCAATTTGCCCGGACCTCTTCGTAATCGATGGCGATCTTGAGCAGGTCCTGAGTAATGACCTTGGCCTTCTCCACTTCCTCGCGGCCCTTCTTGCCGGCCGTTTCGGTGTCCGTGGCCACCACCTTCACCTGGTTCTGAATCTCGTTGACCACTTCCTGGATGCCGCGCGCGCTTTTTTCGCTGATCTCCGCCAGGTTGCGCACCTCGTCGGCCACCACGGCGAATCCCTTGCCATGTTCCCCGGCGCGGGCCGCTTCGATGGCGGCGTTCAGGGCCAGCAGGTTGGTCTGATCCGCGATCCGCGTCACGGCATGGACGATTTTGCCGATCTCCTCGGACTGACGTTCCAATTCGGCGATCATTTTTGCGGATTCGATGTTCGCATCGGCGGCGTCACCGACTCCTTTGATGAGGGCCTCGATGTCCGCAGTCGTCGACTTGGTCAGCGCTACCACATCGTTGACTCTCTTGAGGGAGACTTCCGCGCGGTTGTTGGCGTTGTCCGACGCCTTCTCGATCTGGTTGATGGCGGCTCGCGACTCTTCCGCCGCGCTGGACGCCTGGTCGGCGCCCGCCGCGATGGTGTGCATGGTTTTCTCGAGTTCCTCGACCGCGCCGGTGGCTTCGGCGATGGCGCTGGATACCTGGTCGGTCGCGGTGGACAGCTTCTCCGCCACGGCCTGCGCGCGGGCTACCGTGCGGGCGCGCGCCTTCTCCTCCGCCAGTTTCTTGGCGCTGAGCCGGTTTTGGGCGATATCGTCTCCTTGTGCGCCGGGCTCCGCGATCTTCTTCACGGGCGGCGTTGGAGCGCTCTTCTGCGGTCCGAGACGGTTCATGGCGAGGCGGGTCGGCACTGCCGGCGCGCCGTTAGTGGGACTTTCTGCGTTTTGCGTAATCATTCGAGTCTCCGGTGGTCCGTCCTTATCGGACCGGTGGGTCAGATTCGTGTCAATAGAGGTATCGGCTTCCTCATGAGAAACTAGATAGCTCTAAGGCGGTATCACCAAAATGGTTCGGGGCATACTTCACGGCGGGAACACGGCGAGCGTCCATAACGCTCCACATTCCGCTTACTGGCGCGCGCACGGCTTATACCTTCACCCAGACAGGAGTTTTAGTCGTTTCTTGGTGGATTTGTCCGAAGGATACTCTCAACACAGCCCAGTAACGTAGGGTACTGTCGCCGCCATCACGACGAACACGATGTATAGGAGCCTAAGTATCTACTTGCTCCGGCTCCGGGCGCACCCTTGGGGCTTGCCCGCCGCGCGGCCGATGATAAAGTAGGAGAATGCTACGCCGCTTGGCCGCCTTCCTCCTGCTGCTGGTTTTCTCAGCATGGGCGGCCAACATCAAGCTGTACCTCAAGGACGGCACCTTCAACCTGGTCCGCGAATACCGGGTTGGTCCGGACCGCGTCCGCTACTACAGCGTCGAGCGCAGCGAGTGGGAAGAGATTCCCCTGGAGATGGTGGATCTGAAGCGCACCGAGAGCGAGGCCGCGGCGCGCCAGGCGCAGCTCGAGGCGGACGCCAGATCGCAGGCCGAAGAGGCAGCCGCGGCGCGTGAAATCGGCAAGGAAGTTTCCCGTATTCCGCGGGATGCGGGCGTCTACCGGCTCGAGGGCCAGGAGGCCAAGGCTCTGAAGGCGGCTTCTTCCTCGGTACACACCAACAAGGGCCGCCAAGTTCTCAAAGTGCTGTCGCCCATCCCCATGGTGACCGGCAAGGGGACTCTGGAACTGGACGGCGCGCATTCGCCGAACGTCTTCACCGACCCCGAGCAGACCTTTTACATCCAGCTCTCGGAGACCGAGCGCTTCGGCGTCGCCCGGCTGACGGTGAAGGGCGCGGTGCGGGTTGTCGAGAACCTGACGTTCATTCCCATCACCAAGGAAGTCGAGGAGAAACTGGACATGGTGGATATCTTCCGGCAGCAGTTGGGGAACGAGGAGCTTTACAAGATCTGGCCCAAGCAGCCGCTGGAGCCCGGCGAGTACGCGGTGGTCGAATATACCGCCGGCAGGCTGAACATCCAGGTTTGGGATTTCGCGATTGCGGGGGCGAAATAGCTTCGGCCGCGGCGTTCGACTGCCGCGGGTGCGCGATGGGCGGTTCCCGCCCGCGGCATCGCGTAAAATGGAAGATTGATCGTCACACTCACCATCAATCCGGCCATCGACCGGACCATCAGCGTGGACCGCCTGGCGTTCGAGGACCGCGCGTACGTCAATTCCAGCCGCGAATCCGGGGGCGGCCGGGGCATCAACGCGTCCTGGGTCATCCACTCCTTCGGGGGCGAGAGCACGGCTGTGTTTCCGTCTGGTGGCCATTCGGGGAAGCGTCTGGAGGCCTACCTGAACGGGTGCGGGTTGCGCATCGCGGTGGTGCCCATCCGCAATCCCATTCGCAGCAACCTGACGGTGACCGACAAGCACGGGCTGACGGTGAACCTCAACGAGACGGGTCCCACGCTCTCGAAGGCGGAAGTGGCGCGCGTGGAGCAGACGGTTCTCGGGGCGATGGAGGGTGCCTCGTGGCTGATGGTGTGCGGCAGCATCCCGCCGGGAGTGCCGGCGTCGTTCTACGCCAAGCTGATTGCGACGGCCAGGCGCAAGGGCGTGAAGACGCTGTTGGACGCCGATGGGGCGCCGCTGCGGGAAGCCATCGAGGCCGGGCCGACGGTGGTGACGCCCAACCAGCAGGAAGCCGAGCGGCTGCTGGGGGTCACGCTGCTGACGCGCACCACCTACGTGCAGGCGGCCGAGAAGATCCGCGCCATGGGGCCGGAATCGGTGGTGCTTTCGGTGGGCAGCCGGGGAGCCATCGGGGCATTTCCGAAGGGCCTGTTCGAGGCGCTTCCGCCGCGCGTCGACGCGGTCTGCCCGATCGGCTGCGGGGACGCCCTGGCGGCGGCTTACGCGTGGTCGATGGAGCGGAATCCGGATCGCCCGGCCGAGGCGCTGCGCTGGGGCGTGGCGGCGGGGACGGCGTCGGCGCGGATGCCCGGGATGACGTTCGCCGGCCTGCGGCAGACGCAGGAAGTCTACCGCCTGGTGGAAGTCAGGCGCGTGGAATAGCGTGAGCGGGGCGGGCGCGGAGACGGAGGGCGGTGGGCACGGATTCCTGCGCTCGGCGGGAACCGTATCGGCGGCCGTTTTTCTGAGCCGGATCACGGGGCTGCTGCGCGAGATGGCGATGGCCCGGTTGTTCGGCGCCGGCCAGGTCTACGACGCGTTCCTGCTGGGATTCCGCATTCCCAATCTGACGCGCGATCTGTTTGCCGAAGGCGCCCTGTCGGCGGCCTTCGTCCCCACCTTCACGCGGTACCTGGCCACCAAGGGCCGCAGCGCGGCGGCGGAACTGTCCGACCTGACGGCGACGCTGCTGGCGGTGGCGGTGGGCGCCATCTGCGCGATGGGCATGATCTTCAGCCCGGCGCTGGTGCGGCTGATGGCTCCGGGATTCGAACGGGTGCCGGGCAAATTCGCTCTCGCCGTGCTGCTCACGCGCGTGATGTTCCCGTTTCTGGCGCTGGTGGCCCTGGGGGCGCAAGCCATGGGAGTGCTGAACGCCTGCGGGCGGTACGGCGTTCCGGCGCTGGCGTCGGCGGTCTTCAACGTGGCGTCGGTGGGCACCGGCCTGGCGTTGGGGTTCACCCTCGGGCGCGGTTGGGGCCAGGGGCCGATCGTCTCGATGGCGTGCGGAGTGGTGGCGGGAGGGGCGCTGCAGTTGTTGTGGCAGGCGCCCAGTTTGTGGCGCGCGGGCTTCGGGTTCCGGCCGCGGTGGAACCTGCGGCACCCCGGCGTGCGGGCCATTTCGAAGCTGATGCTGCCGGCGTTTCTGGGGAACGCGGCGGTGCAGATCAACGTGATGGTGAACACCAACATCGCCTCGAGCCTGACGGACGCCTCGGGGCGCGTGCTGAACGGTCCGGTGAGCTGGCTGGGCTACGCGTTCCGCTTCCTGCAACTGCCGCTGGGGCTGTTCGGCGTGGCCATTGCGGCGGCCACGCTGCCGGAGATTTCGCGCAGCGCGGCGCGCGGCCGCATGGACGAATTCGGAAGCACGCTGGGGCGCTCCCTGCGCATGACGTTGTTCCTGGCGGTGCCTTCGTCGGTGGGACTGGGGGTGCTGGGCGGGAGCATGATCGGCGCGGTGTACCAGTGGGGCCGGTTCCAGGCGTTCGACACGCGGCAGACCGCCGCGGCGCTGGGGTGCTACAGCGTGGGGCTGGCGGGATACTCGGCGGTCAAGCTGCTGGCGCCGGCGTTCTACGCGCTGGAGGACGCGCGCACGCCCATGCTGGTGAGCGTGGGGTCGATCGCCGTCAACGCCGTCTGCGCGCTGCTGCTGGCCAGGCGATGGGGGATGGGGCACGCGGGGCTGGCGCTTTCGACCTCGATCGTGGCGCTGGCGGCGTCGGCGGCATTGTTCGTCCTGTTGCGCGCGCGCCTGGCGGGGATGGGCGCGGCGATGGACGGCCGGCGGCTGGGGGTGAGCGCGCTGAGGATCTGCGCCGCGGCGTCCGCCACGGCGGTGGCGTGCGTGGCCTCGAGCCACGCGGTACACGCGCTGGCCGGAGCGGGGAAGGCCGCGCAACTGGCCGACGTGGCGGTTTCCATCCCCTTGGGGGCGGCGGTTTTCTGCGCGGCGGCGCACTGGCTGGGCTGCGAGGAACTGAAGGAGTTGCGGGCCGCGTGCTACACTGCGGTTAGAAATGCTCCCCGACCTGAAGTTGGTGATCCGCTTGCAGGAAATCGATCATCGTCTGGCGGAACTGGCGCGTGAAATTGCGGCACTGCCCAAGCACATCGCGGAAATCGAGAAGAAGCTGACGGCGCACCAGCGAAAGCTGGAGGCCGACCGGGCCGCGCTGGCGGCCAACCAGAAGGAGCGCAAGACCTGCGACGCGGCGATCCAGACGCAGGAACAGAAGATCTCCAAACTGAAGGACCAGATGCTCGGCGCCAAGACCAACGAGGTGTACCGGGCCTTTCAGAACGAGATCGAGTTCTGCCAGAAGGAAATCCGCAAGTCGGAGGACCGCATCCTGGAGTTGATGGCGGAATCCGAGCCGCTCGACAAGAACGTGACCGCGGCCGAGGCGGCGCTCAAGGCCGAGAAGGCCGAGGTGGAGAAAGAGAAGCAGCGGGCGCGCGAGCGCACGGGGGTGGACGAGAAAGCCGCCGCCGAGCTGAAGGCCGAGCGCGCCGCCATCGTCTCGCAGGTGACGGCGGCGACGGCGCAGCGCTACGAGCGGTCGCGCAAGACCCGCCGCGGCATCGGCGTGGCGGAGGTGGTGGACGGCCGCTGCACGCAGTGCAATATCGCGCTGCGCTTGCAGTTCTTCCAGGAACTCAAGAAGGGCGACCAGATCATGACCTGCGAGAGCTGCCAGCGGATCCTGTACTACAACCCGCCGGTGCGGGTTGAAGACCTGACGGGGGAGCCGGCAGAGGCGGCGAAGTAGAGCGGGCGGGGCGCGCCCGGGGGACCTACCAGAGCGCCGCGTTGAGGGCGCCGCGGTGTCCCATCGAAGGAAGCGGCTTCGGGCCGGTGGTGTTTGGCCGTTCCACTTGTGGGATAGAGAAGGAAACCACGGCCGGGCGCTGGCCTCCCGAGTACAAGTAGCGCTTCCTTCGGCGGCTTCCTACCGAAGCGCCGAGACAAACTGGGCTGCTCGCCGGGTAAACTCCGGCGCCACCCATCGTGGCGGACTGCGCTGTATGCTGGTGCTGCCTTCGAATCCCCCGAACACCGCTTGCATCTCTGGTGCAAGCCTGTGAAGAGGGCGGCCGTTCTTGTCCGTTCCCATCGAGCTGATCTTGACCGCCTTCTGGTCTTCCAAGACATCACGGTGCATGACGTGGAAGTTGTTCTGGAACATCGCCTCCAGTTCCGGCGGGCTGAAGGAAGTGGCCACACCTGCCCGCTCAAGTTCCATTCCCCCTGTCTCCAGCACCCACTTATAGCCAAACGTCGGCGCGCCGTCTCAGCGGTTCCTTCTGGCGGCGTCCCGGTCGAGCACGTGCTGCAGCAGCCTCGAGCTTGCGCGAAAGTTGGTAGCGCGGAGCCTCGATATTGCCAAGGGAACGTCGGCCAAATCGTGCGCTCCGGCAAGGTCGATCACGCCGAGCGTGCCCACCACGGCAATCTCGCGTCTCACCGCCTCCCGTCTTCCGTCCCAATCGTCGATTAGCAACGCGCTGGCTCCGGTTTCTCCGCACAACGCGATTGCCTCGCGCTCACCGGGGCCGAGGTCCGCGGAGAAGTCCACGGGCACCCGCTGAGGCGCGGCCAGTTCGAGCCACCTGGGCGGCTGCCCGACCCACCGGCGCACGGCGTCGGGAGCCGCTGGGTCGCTCAGTTCGCCCAGCACGGCGGGAGGTATGAGTACGCGGCCGTAGAGAACGGGCAGAAGCTGAATCTCGCCGATGAGAATCAGGTAATTCAGAGGCGCCGTGTCGGCGACGACGATCATCCGGCGCGGCGCTGGCGCGCGGCTTCTCCGGCCACTTCGACCTGCCGCTCCCGCCAGAGGCGCTCAGCCGTTTCAAGATCGCCATCGAGGTCTTCGGTGGAATGTTCCAGCCAAAGCTCGTGCCGCTTGAGGAACCCGTCCAGATCGTAACGGGTGCCGAACCCCAGCATCCCGCGCAACTGATGCGCCGTGATCCGGTGCTGACGGAACGCCTCCATGCCGATAGCCTCCAGTGCGGCGCGCGGAAGATCCTGACCCTCGGCCTGCAATACCGAGGCTACGTCGTCGGGGATCTCAAGCGTGACTCGCATCCGGACCTGCCACATCCATTATTGCAGATGCGGGAAAGAACAGAGAACGGACCGGGAGCGAACCGAAGTTCAACCGCTGGGCGCCGCAACATCGCACTGCGGCTCCAACACGTCCAGGGGCTCGGCCAGGGCGACCGGATCATGACCTGCGAGAGCTGCCAGCGGATCCTGTACTACAACCCGCCGGTGCGGGTGGAAGACCTGACGGGGGAGCCGGCAGAGGCGGCGAAGTAGGGCGGGGCCCGCCCGGGGGACCTACCAGCGCGCCGCGTTGAGTGCGCCGCGGTGTCCCATCGAAGGAAGCGGCTTCGGGCCGGTGGTGTTTGGCCGCTTCACTCGAGGGATCTACAAGGAAGCCGCAGTCGGGCGCTGGCCTCCCGAATACCGGTAGCGCTTCCAGTCACGCAGGGGCGCCACACCGCTCCATCGGGCGTCACGCGGTATCCCAGGGATTGAGAAGCACCAGACCGAGACCCGCGAAGTCTTTCACGTTCCGTGTGACGAGCGTCAGACCGCGTTCCAGGGCCGTTGCGGCAATCATGCCGTCGGCAATGTTCAGCGGCCGGCCAGTTGCCTTTCCCCATCGAGCAGACCCCATCGCTCCGCGATCGTCCTTGTCACCGGCAAGATACGGTCCTGGAACCAGGACGGAACCTTCTCATGAATCATCCGCTCAAGCTCGGCCCGCCGCGAACTCCGCTCGGCGAGGAGTATGATTCCCCGGCGCAACTCACCCATCGTCACCACGCTGACAAACAGGGACTCGTTTGCCTGCCGCTTAAGCCAAGCCGCGACGCTCGCGTCCGGACGGGGCCGCAGCATCTCGGAAGGAACGTTGGTATCGAGGAGAAACCCGGTCATGACAGGTCAATGGGACGGCCAGTGGAGGGATTGCGGCTGAAATCGAGTTCGCCGTCCGCAAACAACCCGCGAACAGGCGCGAAGAGTTCGACAAGGTCGTTCGCCCGTTCCGGCGCGCCGGGTTCGACTGACGCGGCCGGGACATGAGCCGCTTCCTCGAGCAAGCTGGCAGCATGAGCTTCCAGTGCGCGGCCACAAGCGGCGGCCTGACTGGCGAGTACCGCCTCGACTTCAGGCCGGAGGTCTACCGTGATTGTCATGGGCACCCTCCTCAGCTTCACGGTACCGCTGCCCCTCGTTGCAGTCAACCAGACCCGGCGACGACGATCATCCGGCGGGGCGCCCGCGCGCGGCTTCTCCGGCCATTCCGGCTTGCCGCTCCCGCCAGAGGCGCTCAGCCGTCTCAAGATCGCCATCGAGGCCGACAGCTTCCATTGCGGCGCGCGAGAGATCCCGCCGTTGGGATTGCAGTACCGAGGCTACGTCATCGGGGATCGCAAGCGTGACCTACATCCGAACCTGCCAGACCTACAACCCGCCGGTGCGGGTTGAAGACCTGGCGGGGGAGCCGGCAGAGGCGGCGCAGTAGACGGGGTGGGCGCGAGCTGGAGCGGCCGGCGCTCACTTATACAGCAGGTACGGCTCGCGCAGTTTCACAAACCCGGCCACGGCATCCTGGTAACTCTGCACGATGGCGCGGGGGTCCTCTCCGGCCTGCAGGCGGGCCAGGACGTCGCCGCTTCCGACGAGGCTCTGGCCGGCGGCGAAATCGATCCGGCCGGGATACAGCTTCTGAATGGCCGCCAGGACTTCCAGGCCGAGACGCGTCGAGTCCAGCGCCTCGCGGTTGGTCAGCTCGAAGCGGACGCCCTCGATGCGCACGCCTTTCGAGACCGATTCCGTGGGCGTGAACGCGGTGGGGTAGACGCGCACGCCAGGCGTCTGGCGCTGGTTGAGATAGGCGGCCAGCTCGCGGCCGCCGATGAAAGCCGCGCCGATTTGCTCGAAGGGGGCGCCGGTCCCGCGGCCTACCGAAAGCCCGGGAACCCATTCCACCAGGCACAGGCCGGGATAGAGCGTCGCGGCCCCGAGGCTGCGCAGGTTGGGCGAGGGGTTGACCCACGGCAGATTGGTGGAATCGAACCAATCGCCGCGGTTCCAGTCCTCGAGCGGGATCACGGTCAGCGCCGCGCCAAGCTGGTTGCGCGCGTTGAACAGGCCCGCCAGTTCGCCCATGGTCATGCCGTGGCGCACGGGCTCGCCGGCCAGGTAGCCGACAAACGAGGTCTTGGCGGCGTCGAGCAGCGGACCCTCGACATGCACGCCGGTGATGGGGTTGGGGCGGTCGAGCACGAAGTAGGGGATGTGCGCCTTGGCGGCGGCTTCCATGCCATACGCCATGGTGGTTTCGAACGTGTAGCAGCGCACGCCGGCGCTCTGGATGTCGAAGACCAGCGCATCGATGCCGCGGAGCATCTCGGGGGTGGGGCGGGTGGAGTCGCCGTACAAACTGTAGATCCTGATACCGGTGACGGGGTCCCTGGAATCCGCGATGCCGGAGCGGTCCTCGAGGCCGGCGAAGCCGTGCTCGGGCGAGAAGAGCGCCACCACGTCTATGCCGGCCTGGCGCATCAGGTCGACATTGCGGCGGCCGGCGCGATCCACGCCGCTCTGGTTGGTGATGAGGCCCACGCGCTTGCCAGCCAGCGGCCGGAACTTCTCCTGCGCCAGCACGTCGAGCCCGGTTAGGGTGTGGCCGTTGCTGGCGGTTTCGCGGCGGATGCCGGCGCCGGCGAGGGTCTCGTTGTACCCGGTGAGCGTGACGCGCTGCACGGCGGTCCCCAGCGACGCGGCCACGATGGTGGCCACCTTGGAACGCAGCGCGGCGATGGATGGGCGCGCGGCGGGATGCACGCTGTTGGCCAGCAGAATGACGTAGGTCCGGGTGGATGGATCGATCCACATGGAGGTGCCGGTGAAGCCGGTGTGGCCGTACGAGCCGATGGGGAACAGCTCGCCGCGGTTGGAGGAATACGGCGAGTCGATGTCCCAGCCGAGGCCGCGGAGGATGGGCTGATCGGGCGGCGTCTGCGGTTCGGTGAACTTGGCCACGGTGAGCGGGCCGGCGATGCGGACGCCCCCGAGCGAGCCGCCGTCGAGCATCATCTGGGCGAAGCGGGCCAGGTCGCCGGCCGTCGAGAAGACGCCGGCGTGTCCGGCCACGCCGCCCATGGCGCGCGCGGTGGGGTCGTGGACCACGCCGCGCAGCGCCGGGCCGTCCTTGGGCACGCGTTCGGTGGGCGCAATGCGGGGGACCAGCGTTGCCGGCGGGAGAAACTGGGTGTCCTGCATGCCCAGCGGGAGGAAGACGTGCTGGCGGGCGTACTCGTCGAGCCGCTGCCCGCCGAGGCGGCGCACCAGTTCGCCCAGCAGGATGAAATTGATATCGCTGTACGCGAAGCGGGCGCCCGGCGGCCCGGCGGGCTTATCGATCATTGCCAAATGGATGCCGGTCTGGTAGCCGCTCCAGGCGGGCACGAGCGGGAGGTCGGGCCGCAGCCCGGAAAAGTGGGTGAAGAGATTGCGCAGGGTGATGTCGCTGTGGCCGCCCTGAAACTCGGGGAAGTAATCGGTGACCTTGTCGTTGAGGCGGAACTTGCCCTGCTCGAAGAGCTGCATGAGGGACGTGGTGGTGGCGAGCACCTTGGTGAGCGAGGCGCAATCGAAAACGGTGTCGGCGGTCATGGGCTCGGCGCGCGGATAGACGGCGCGCTGCCCGTAGGCCTGGAGATAGACGACCTTGCCGTCGTGGCCCACCGCCAGAACTGCGCCGGGCAGGCGATTCTCGCGGATGGCCTCGTTGATGGCCTGGTCCACCGCGGCAGCGCCGGAGAAGGTTTGGGCGGAAAGCGCCGCGGCGGCGGAGAGCGCCAGGCACCAGGGGAGCTTCATACTACTGGTCGCCGCCGGGCTTGGCTTTGGGAGCGTCGTCCGGCGGCTTTTCGCCCGGGCGCATCAGCGTGGGAGCTTTCTTCTCCTGCTCCGCTTTCTTCTTTGCGTCGGCCGCCACCTGCTTGTCGTAGGCTTCCCGGGCTTCGCGCTCGGTGGGGGCCATGGCGTCGCGCCGGGCCTTCTCTTCCTTGGCAACCCGGTCGGCGACGGCCTTGGCGCGCTGGCCGAGATCCTCCTGGGCGCTGTCCAGGCTGTCGGCGGTGGTGTCGATGGCGGTCTTGAGGGCGAACTCGAAGCGGTCGGCGTCCCTGGCCGGATTGTCGTGGATTTTCTGAAGCAGCGGCAGCATTTCCTTCTCGGCGGCGGCCACCAGCCCCAGTCCCTGCTTGACGTCGAGCTTGCGCTCGATGGCGTCGTCGGCCACCAGATCGATGGCGTCGACGATCTTAGTGTAGTCGTCGAGCGTGTCGTGGATCATGAGAGACCGGCCGGGCTTATCCCTGGCGAGCAGGTCTTTCACCAGGTCGATGCGCTGGCGGGCAAATTTGGCATACAGCGAGAGGCGCAGGTTGGGCTCCTGGGCCTCCTTGATCTGGTCGGTCTCGTCGGCCGTCAGGAAATCGCGCTGCTGAGGGTGCAGCGGGAAACCGGACGCCGCGAGCAGCACGCCGCAAAGCAGGGTTCTCATTTCAGTTGGCCCTCCATCAGTCCCAGCAGCAGGTCGTCATGCACCTCTTGCACCTTGTCCTCGACCGGTTTCAGCATGGGACGGTCGTCGTAACCCATGTCGTGGTTGAAGGTATCCAGGCGGCGCAGAAGGTCGCGGGTGGCCAGTTCGGCGCTCTTGAACCAGTGCGGACTCCGGCGGGGATTCTTGTGGGTGTCGCGCAGCGACTGGTAGGCCAGCTCCACCGACTCCTGGATCTCGTGGACGGCTGCCTTGGTCTTCTCGAGATCCCCCTGTTGATAGGCCGAGCGGGCGGCCTGCAGCGCCGCTTCGGCATTGTCGAGCGCCAGTTTGGAGCGCCTGCCCAGGTCACCCTCGGCCAGGGCGGCTTTCAGATCGGCCCGCAATTCGGGCGCCGCCACGCCGCAGGCCAGCGCCAGCGCCACCGCCCATCCCGCCGTAGACGAGCACCGCGTGTGGGTCATTTCTTCTCCAGTTCCCGCTCGAGGAGTCTCACCCTCTGGCGGGCCTGCCATTCCTGGTTGGGGCTCTTCCCCTGACTCATGGAAAGGAACCGCTGGTAGGCTTCCACCGCCGGTTTCAGTTGCTTCAGCTTGTCCAGAATGATGGCGCGGAGGAAGCAGTTTCCGGCGGTGTCCTCGCCCAGGTCGCGGGCCTTTTCGAAGGCCGCGAGCGCGGTGGGGAGATCTCCCGCCATGTAGGCCGTGCCGGCGTAATCGCTCCAGGCCGCCGCATCGTTGGGCTTCAGTTTCACGGCATCGCGGAACTCGGCGGCGGCGGCGGGAAACTGGCGGCCATCGCGCAGGGCGCGGCCATAGGCCATGCGGACGTCGTAATTGGCGGGCTCGGCGGCGGCGGCATCCTTGAGCAGCGGAAGGGCCTTGTCGAGTTCCTCGTGGAAGAGGTAGGCCAGCGCCAGGGCGACGCGGTTGGCCTCGGTGGGGTCCTTCCGGTAGGCCACTTCCAGGCCGGTTATGGCCTCGGCGTACTTCTTGTTTTCGAGCAGCAACTGGCCGGCGTGCTCCTGCGCGGCGGCGTTGTCGGGGAATTCGCGGTAGAGGGCCAGGGCTTCGCCGGTCTGCCTGTTCTTCTCGTACAGCTCGGCGAGTTCCAGTAGGGCGTCATGGAAGCCGGCATCCAGCGCGGCCGCCTGGCGAAAATGCGGAACGGCGTCGGCCGGGCGGTCGAGCCGCGCCAGAGCGCGCGCCAGTCCCAGTTCGGTGGCGGCCGATTTGGGATTCACGCCCAGCGCCGTCCGGTAGTTCTCCTCGGCCTTGGCCGCGTCGCCCACCCCGAGCTGGGCTTCCGCCAGGTAATAGCGTGGACGAAACTCGCCGGGCTTCTGGCGCGCGGCGTCTTCCAGCAGCGGCAGGGCTTCGGCGGGATTCTTCCGGCGAAGCAGGAGGATGGCGCCGTTCAGCTCGGCTTCGAATAGCCCGGGCTTGAGTTCGAGCGTCTTGCGATACTCGGCGATGCCGTCGGCTTCGCGGTGCAGGGCGCTGTAAGCGAAGGCCAGGTTGAAGTGGGCGGTGTAGTCCTTGGGGTCGGCCTGAATGGCATTTTGGAAGGCCTGGGCTGCGGCTTCGTAGCGGTGCTCGTCGAGCGCTTTCAGCCCAACGGCGGCGAAGTCGGGTCCTTGAAGGAAGAAAAGCAGCGCCAGCAGGCCGGCCATAGTCTGATTATAGCTATTGGTTCCTTGCGCCTCGCGCTACAGGATGTACCGGCTGAGGTCTCCCATGCCGGCCCGCGGCTTGCTGCCACGCCGATTTGTATATACAATAATGCCATACCTGGCCCGCCCCGCGGAATTCGATTGGGACGATGCGAACACCAGGCACATCGCGCGGCACCATGTCACGCCGGAGGACGTCGAGCAGGCGTTCGCCAACGATCCACTGGCCGTGCTTGCCGTCCAAAAGCGCGGTGTAGAGCGGCGGGTGCTATGCGCGGGGCTGACCGATGCGGGAAGGGCGTTGCAGTTCGTCTACACGATGCGCCGCGGCGGAATTCGCATCGTCGCCGCGCATGTGGCGAAAAGGAAAGTGAGGGAGAAGTTATGAAGGCGAAACAGACCGGTGCCAAACCCATTCCGGTCGATGCGCCGGAATTCCGCTCCGAAGCCGAGGAAGCGGAGTGGTGGGACCGGCATCGGGACTTGATCGCGGATCTGCTCCTGAAGCATGGCCGCCGCGGCGCCGTGCCCACGAAGAACGTTTCCGTCCGGCTGCCCGTCACCGACATCGAGCGCGCCCGAAAGCTGGCCGGGAAACGCGGGGTCGGCTACCAGACGCTCATCAAGACGCTGCTCCACGACGCTCTGAAGAAGGAATCCAGGATCGCCTGACCGCATCGGCCCGCGGTAGAAGCCGGCTCTATAGGATGTACCGGCTGAGGTCCTGGTCCTTGACGATGTCGGCGAGTTGCTTGCGCACGTAGGTGGCGTCCACCTTGACGGTCTTCTTCTTGAGGTCCGGCCCCTCGAAGGAAACCTCTTCCAGCAACTTCTCCATGATGGTGTGCAGGCGGCGCGCGCCGATATTCTCGGAGCTTTCGTTCACCTGCGCGGCGAATTTGGCCACTTCCGCCAGCGCGTCGTCGGTCAGCGCCAGCTTGATGCCTTCGGTCTCGAGCAGGGCGGTGTACTGCTTGGCCAGGGCGTTTTTGGGCTCCTTGAGGATGCGGATGAAATCCTCGACGGTGAGCGACTTCAGCTCGACGCGGATGGGGAAGCGCCCCTGCAACTCGGGGATCATGTCGCTGGGTTTGGAGACGTGGAAGGCGCCGGCGGCGATGAACAGGATGTGATCGGTGCGCACGAAGCCGTAGCGCGTATTCACGGTGGTGCCTTCGACGATGGGCAGGATGTCGCGCTGCACGCCCTCGCGGCTGACATCGGGCCCGTGTCCGCTCTCGCGCCCGGCGATCTTGTCGATCTCGTCGAGGAAGATGATGCCGCTGGTTTCCACGCGCTCGAGGGCCACGCGCGTCACCTGGTCCATGTCGATGAGTTTCTGCTCCTCTTCCTGCACCAGGTAATCCAGCGCTTCGGCCACGCGCATTTTGCGGCGGCGGCTCTTCTGGCCGAAGATGTTGGGCAGCATGTCCTTGAGGTTCATGCCCATTTCCTCGAGGCTGGCGTTGGCGGAGATTTCGAAGGTGGGCGCGCGGTCCTTGACGTCGATCTCGACGATGCGTTCGTCGAGTTTGCCTTCCCTCAGGCGCTCGCGAAGTTTCTCGCGGCTGCGCTCGACGCTCTCGGAGGGCTCGGGAGACTGCGGCATGAGCAGATCGAGCAGCCGGTCCTCGGCGCTCAGCTCGGCGCGGTCGGCCACTTCGTCCAGGCGCTCTTCGCGCACCATGTCGATGGCGATGTCCACCAGGTCGCGGATCATGGATTCCACGTCGCGGCCCACGTAGCCCACTTCGGTGAACTTGCTGGCTTCCACCTTGAGAAACGGGGAATTGGCGAGGCGGGCGAGACGGCGCGCCAGTTCGGTTTTGCCGACGCCGGTGGGCCCGATCATGAGAATGTTCTTGGGCATCACCTCGTCGGCCATTTCGGGGGACAGTTTCTGGCGGCGGATGCGGTTGCGCAGCGCGATCGCCACGGCGCGCTTGGCTTCGGACTGGCCCACGACGTGCTTGTCGAGTTCGCGCACGATCTCGCGGGGCGTGAGTTCGTCCAGGATGGGTTCCTCGTCCGCGGACTGGCCGGGAAGGTAGATCACCATGGCTACTCGAGCTCCTCGAAGGTAGCGTTTTCGTTGGTGTAGATGCAGATCTTCGCGGCAATGGCCATGGCTTCCTCGGCGATGCGGCGCGCCGAGAGGCGGGTGTTGCGCATCAATGCGGTGGCGGCGGCGGTGGCGAAGGGGCCTCCCGAGCCGATGGCGGCGATGCCTTCATCCGGTTCGATCACGTCGCCAGTGCCGCTGACCAGGTAGGTGCTGGCACGGTCGGCCACCAGCAGCAGGGCTTCCAGGTGCCGGAGAGCGCGATCCGTGCGCCACTCCTTGGCCAGTTCGACCACCGACCGCGAGACGTTGCCGTTGAACTGTTCGAGCTTGGATTCGAAGCGCGAGAAGAGCGCAAAGGCGTCGGCCGTGGATCCGGCGAAACCCGCCAGGACCTTGTCGTTGTACAGGCGGCGCAGTTTCTTGGCGGTGCCCTTGATCACTTCGCTGCCCAGCGTGACCTGTCCGTCGCCGGCCATCACGACCTGGTTGTCGCGCCGCACGCAAATGACTGTCGTCGACCGGATTTTGGATGCCATGGTTTGTGTGCCTCCATTCTAACGTACTGCCGCGCGGGGCTCCCCGGCCGAATCGAAACAGCCGAATCGAAACGGCCGGGCAACCCGGGAAGCGGACGAACCCGCAAACGCCGCGGGAGGTATCGCCGGGCGGCCCAAATTCCGCAAGCGCACGGCGAAAACTCCCAAGCCGGGCGGTGCCCGAGAGAGCGCCCGTGGAGTGAAGATCGCTTTGGCCGCTTGATATAGTGGGATCGAGATGCGCCGCCTCGCGATCCTCGCCGTCGTCTCCGCCGCGTGGGCCGCGGGGCCCGAGACGGTGGTGTTCGATACCGACTCGGGCGTCTTCGGCGACGATGGCGCGGCGCTGGTGATGCTGCTGCGCAGCCCCGGCCAGGTAACCGTGGCCGGCGTCACCCTGACGCCGGGAAACGTGTGGACCGCGCAGGGCGCCGAGTACACGCTGCACATCCTGGACCTGCTGCGCCGCCCGCAGATCGCGGTCTACGCCGGCGCGGAAACTCCCTTGCTGCACACCCCGGCCATGGCCCGCGAATTCAGCCGGCGCTGGGGACCGGCCGGGTTCACCGGCGCGTTCGCCCAGAACCCGTCCGAGGTGAAGCCCGCGCCCGGCGCCCGGCTGACGGGACGGCGCCCGCGCCCGGAGGGTGGCGTCCAGTTCCTGATTTCCGAAATCGAACGGCGCCCCGGCGGCGTCACCATCCTGGCCACCGGCCCCATGACCAACATCGCTCTGGCGCTGCGCATGCAGCCCTCCATCGAGACCCGCATCAAGTGCATCGTTTTCATGGGCGGCAATGTGGCCGTGCCGGGCAACGCGTCGGCCGCCGCGGAGTTCAATTTCTGGTTCGATCCCGAGGCCGCCCGCATCGTGCTGCGCTCGCGCATCCCGCGGAAGATCATGTTCCCGCTGGATGTCTGCAACACCGCGCCCATCCACAAGGCGGAATTCGACCGGATCGCCGCCGCGCACACGCCCATCGCGGACCTCTTCCGCGAGGACCTGGGCAACCGCTACCCCGGCTTCCTGAAACATCCCGAGGCCGTCACGTACCTCTGGGATTCCCTCGCCGCCGCGTATCTGATAGACCCGGGTTTCGTGACCAAGTGGGAAACGCGGTACCTGGACGTGGTGACGGTGTGGGACAAGTTCTATGGCGCGACCGTGCCGCTGGACCGCCGCGTGGCGCCCGATGCGACGCCCGTGACGCTGGCCACGGCCATCGATTTCGCGCGCGTCTTCGCGCTCCTCAAAGACCGGCTGACGCGGTAAGATCCCATGTGCGACTCCCGGAACCTTCACCATAGCTGCCGGCGGGAGGACAAGGAGCGCCAAACGGTGCCGAAAAGGGTTCGCTGGGCCGTTTCTAATTGGCCGAAAGTCTGATTCCACAAACCGGTGCGACTTTCACCAGGTTTGGTAGCAGACCGGAGACACGGAACCTCACGGTGGTTGCCGTCCTTTCAAATGGCGTGAACTCGAAGAGAAACACATCGGCCGTCGCCAATTGCCTAATGAGCCTCGCAGGAGCGGGGGAGAACAGTGCCACACCGCTCGTAGACTCTATCCAGCGCTGGCTGGAAGGAGCGCCATTGTCGAGCTTGACCCGAACGCCGTAGCTTTCGTACTGGCCGGACTCGGGCTGAATTGGCGTCCCAACCTCAACCGCGAGGTCCGGCTTACCCCCATGGCACTGAATTGCCAGATAGGGCCTATGTGGAAGGATGATGCCTGGGATCTCACTCTCTGCGTCGAGAGGTAGAATCACCTCCCTGGTGCCGTCCATTTCGCTCGTCTTTTCGGACAGCCGCCAACCATTCTCTTCGGCATCTCCCGATTTCGGAAGGGATCCCGCTCCCATTCCAGTTCGGGCGGCGGAGGACCTCGGCGAAACGGGGCTCTCCCGCAGTGTCAAAGCGCCGACCACGATCAAGCTGACGAAGGCCGCAAGCGCCAATCCTGCCGGACCGTTCAGGAGCCCAGCCCTCGAATCCGCGCCGAAAAGCGGCCCCGTTGGCCCCTGTTCCACCACGCTGTTTTTCTTCAGGAGGAATCCGAGTAGGGCCGAGCCCAGCGTCGGAACGAACCAAGCCACGCCCAGTAACCCTAGGCCGAGAAACATTCCGATTCCCGCGCCGGCTCGTTCAGCGTCGCTCTGATAGGAAGTCGCGAGGTGTCCCATCGTTGACAGCGCAGAGAAGGCGGCAACCGCCATTACTATGGTCCACAGGATGGCGAAGTTCTTGAGGACATTCCACGCGGTCCCGCCCTCTCGGACTTCGCAGGTCTTCAGCGGACGTTTCGAGAGGTAGATGGGCAGAAGTATTGGGCCGACAAACAACGTGCCGAGGGTCCAGGCCACAGTAACTGCGCCCATCCTACGACTGAATCCGTCAAGGAGCACCCAAGCACCGAAGACGGCGCAAAAGACCACGTACCACATCGGCATTCTCCTATTCGACCGGGTTTGTCCTCCGGGTCACACCCGCGTCGGCAAGACGGGCCGATCGAACTCCGTCACGGAGTTCCATCTTCTTTCGGTTTGTACGGCCGTGAGCGGCTTGCAGAGGCCGGCCCCCGCCCTACTCTCCCAGTAACTCCTTAACCAGCGCCGGCGCGTTATATAGCTTGCGCAATGCCTCGGTCATGCCCGCGGTGTGAACGGCCACGGCGCGATTGGCGGTCGAGTCGTAGACGAAATCGCCCACCAGCGATTCGATGTTGCCGTCGAAAATCAGACCCACGATATCGCCCGCGCGATTGATTACCGGCGATCCCGAATTGCCGCCGATGATGTCGTTGTTGGTGACGAAGTCGAGCGGCGTGGAAAGATCCAGCTTGTCGCGGCCCGCCACCCAGCGGGGCGGCAGATAGAACGGGTCCTTGTAGTCGAAGCTGGCGGCGCGGTCATACAGCCCGAACATGGTGGTCTTGGGCGGCGCCTTGGTGCCGTTCATGGGGTAGCCTTCCACCGCGCCGTAGGACAGCCGCAGGGTGAAGGTGGCGTCGGGATAGGCGTTCTTGCCGTACACCGCGAAGCGCGCCTTGCCGAGTTGCTCGCCGGCGCGCTGTCCCACGCTCTCGAGATTGTCCTCGATCCACTTGATCAGCTCGCGGCGCAGCGGGTCGAGTTGGCGCGCCTGCACGATCATGGGGTCCGTCGAGGCGGCCACCGCCGCTTCGCCGCCTTCCACAAGCTGCCTGCGAAACGCCGGGTCGGCCAGTTTGGTGCCATTGACCGCCGCCTCGGCAACCTCCTTGGGACTGCGCCCGCCCAGCGCGGTGCCAACGAACGCGTCGCCCGGTCCCAGTTCCGCCAGCGCCTGCTCCAGCGCGCCGGTCATGCGCGCGATCTCCAGGCCCGGGTACACCGGGGCGGGCGAGAACATGCCGAAGCGCAGCGAATCCAACTCGGAATCGTGATAGCCGTCGAGCCGTTCGCCGTCGGGCTTCTTGACTTCCGCGACGTACTGCACGATCAGCATGGCGAACTGGGCCAGACTCGAGTTCAGCGAGCGGAAGCGGGTTTCCTTGGCGCGCGGGGCGAACTTGGCTTGGGCCTGCGCGATGGCATCCCACGCTCCGCCGTAAGCGGCCTTCCATTCGGGATTGGCCATCACCCTGGCCTTGAACTCGTTTTCCTCGCGCTGCTTCTTATCCATGACGGCCTTGTCGAGCAGACCCTGGTAGCGGCCCTGGAACGCCTTCACGCTGTTCTCGTAATTGAAGATGAGCGAAGCGGCCTGGCGCGCCTGCTCCGCGCCCAGCGCCGAGTAGCGCCGCAGCACGGCGATGCGGTCCCTGTAAAGCCTCAGGATGATCGGCTCCATCATGTCGCGTTCGAGTTCGAGCTGGGCCATGGTGTTATTCCGCTGGGTGGAGCCGGGATGGCCCACCACGAACACCAGTTCTCCATCGCCCGCGCCCTTGGCGTTCCACTTCAGATAGTCCTTGGTCTGGAGCGGCTTGCCGTTGTCGTAGACGCGGAAGATCGCCATGTCGAGGTCGTAGCGCGGATAGGTGAAGTTATCCGGGTCGCCGCCGAAAAACGCGGTCTGCTCTTCCGGAGCGAACACCAGGCGCACGTCGGTGTACTTCCGATACCGGTAGAGCCAGTATTCGCCGCCCTGGTATAGCGTCACGACATCCGACCGCAGGCCGGTCTTGCTCTGGCTCTCGCTTTCGATTTCGGCGATGGCGGCCTTGCGCGCGGCAAACTCCCCGGCGGGCGACTTGACCTTGACTTTCCCAACGGCCTCGTTCACCCGCGCCGTTACGTTCTCCATGCTCGCGAGCACGTTGACCTCGAGATCCGGCGACTTCATCTCCTGTTCGGGAGTGGCGGCGTAGAAGCCATCCTTGACGTAGTCGCGATCCTTGGTGGAATTCTTCTGAAGCTGGCCGCGCGCCACATGGTGGTTGGTCAGCAGCAAGCCGTTGGGGCTGACGAAGGAGCCCGATCCGCCGTCGTTCAAACGCACGCAGGACAAACGGACGTGGTCCAGCCACGGCTGGGTGGGCGTGAAACGATACTTCTCCTGCAAAAGCCGGGTGGGCGGATTATCGAATGTCCACATGCCCTCGTCGGCCAACACGGGCGCGGCCAGCAGAGCGGCCAGCGGTCCCAGGCAAAGTACGGAACGAATCATGGATCGCCTCCTCGATGCAACCAACTATAACCCGTGGCGCGGCGCTGCGCCAGAGTGTCCGCAGCGCGGCGCGATTCGGCAGGGTACCTGCCAAATGGTCTCCATTCTGGCGGCGGTTCCGCCCCGGGCCAGCCGTACCCTGGGTGCGGCGGCGCGGAGCGGCCGGCCAGACTACCCCGGCAGCCGGCTCTCGCACGCCCGCTCGGCGCCTGTGGGGCCGATTGCCGGCTGCCCGGCAACCGTGCGCCGCGGCGTACGCACCCCACCGGGAACGTCGTCCTACACGCGGCGCGCGGACTCGGCTAGAATGAAGGTTATCCACTCCCACGGAGGAACAGCCTAACTTGGATTCCGCAATTCTCGCCCTGGAAGACGGTTCGGTCTTCGAGGGCCGCGGTTTCGGTGCCTCCGCCGAACGCTCGGGGGAGGTGGTCTTCAACACCGCGCTCACCGGCTACCAGGAGGTCTTCACCGATCCCTCTTACGCGGGCCAGATCGTCATTCTCACCAACCCGCAAATCGGGAACTACGGCACCAGCGCGCAGGACGACGAATCCGCGCGGCCCTACATCGAAGGCCTGGCGGTGCGCGAGTTCTCCTCGATCTCGAGCAACTGGCGGTCGGATGCGGACGCCAACCTTTTTTTGGGGAGGGCCGGGATTCCGGTGGTCTCGGATCTCGACACGCGCGCGCTGGTCCGCCACCTGCGCACCCGCGGCGTGATGCGGGGGGTGCTGTCCACGGGCGATCTGGATGCCCGGCGGCTCGTCGAGCAGGCGCGCTCCATCCCCAGCATGGCCGGGCTCGACCTGGCCAGCCGCGTGAGCACCGCGGAGCGCTACCAATGGACCGAGGGCGTGGAGGCCTGCTCGCCCTCGGAAAGCGTGGGACGCGCCGCCGAACCGCGCTTCCACGTGGTGGCCTACGATTTCGGCATCAAGCGGAATATCCTGCGGCGCCTGGTACACACCGGCTGCCGCGTGACGGTGGTGCCCGCGCTCACACCAGCCGAGGACGTGCTGGCGCTCGCTCCCGACGGCGTGTTCCTCTCGAACGGACCGGGCGATCCCGAGCCGCTCACCGCGCAGGTGGCCAACATCCGCAAGCTGATCGGCCGCAAGCCGATTTTCGGAATCTGCCTGGGCCACCAGTTGCTCGGGCTGGCGCTGGGCGGCAAGACCTACAAGCTCAAATTCGGCCATCGCGGGGCCAACCACCCGGTGCGCAACGACGTTACGGGGCGCGTCGAGATCACTTCCCACAACCACGGGTTCGCGGTGGACCCGGACTCGCTCGACCCGCGGCGCGTCGAGCTCACTCACATCAATCTCAACGACCGGACGCTGGAGGGTTTCCGCCACCGGGAGTATCCGGCCTTCTGCGTGCAATACCATCCCGAGGCCGCGCCCGGCCCGCACGACTCGCGTTATCTGTTCGACGATTTCGTGAAACTCATGAGCGGAAAATAGCCGATGCCCAGACGCAATGACATCCACCGCATCCTGATCGTGGGCTCCGGCCCCATCGTCATCGGCCAGGCCTGCGAGTTCGATTACTCCGGCACGCAGGCGGCCAAGGCGCTGCGGGCCGACGGCTACGAAGTCATTCTGGTGAACTCGAACCCCGCCACCATCATGACGGACCCGAACCTGGCGGACCGGACCTACGTGGAGCCGCTCACCCGGCCGTACCTGGAGGAGATCGTCCGCCGCGAGCGGCCCGACGCGCTGCTCTCCACCGTGGGCGGGCAGACCGGCCTGAATCTCTCGGTGGAACTGGCCGAGGCGGGCGTGCTGGACCATTACGGCGTGGAGTTGATCGGCGCCAAGATCGACGCCATCAAGAAGGCCGAGGACCGCCTGCTGTTCAAGGACGCCATGCGCAAGATCGGCCTGGAGACGCCGCAATCGCAACTGGTCAACGGCATCAAGCACGGCGAGGCGTTCGCCGAGCGCATCGGCTACCCGTGCATTCTGCGCCCCAGTTTCACCCTGGGCGGCACGGGCGGCGGCATCGCTTACAACCGCGAGGAGCTGGCCGAGATCCTGGAGCGCGGCCTGGCGCTTTCCCCCGTGCACGAGGTGCTGATCGAGGAGAGCGCGCTGGGGTGGAAGGAATTCGAGCTGGAGGTGATGCGCGACCTGGCGGACAACTGCATCATCGTCTGCTCCATCGAGAATTTCGACCCCATGGGCGTGCACACCGGCGATTCCATCACGGTGGCCCCGGCGCAGACCCTCACCGACCGCGAATACCAGATGATGCGCGACGCCGCGCTGGCCTGCCTGCGCGAGATCGGCGTGGATACGGGCGGGAGCAACGTGCAGTTCGCCATCGACCCGCAAAACGGGCGCATGGTGATCATCGAGATGAACCCGCGCGTGTCGCGCAGCTCGGCGCTGGCCTCCAAAGCCACCGGTTTTCCCATCGCCAAGATCGCCGCCAAGCTGGCCGTGGGCTACCGGCTGGACGAGATCCCCAACGACATCACCCGCAAAACCCCGGCCTGCTTCGAACCGACCATCGACTACGTGGTGGTCAAGATTCCCAAATGGGCGTTCGAAAAATTCCCCGGCGCGGACCCCACCCTGGGCACCCAGATGAAGTCCGTGGGCGAGGTGATGGCCATCGGCCGCACCTTCAAGGAAGCTCTGTGGAAGGGCATGCGCAGCCTGGAGACCGGCAAGGCGTTCGGCACGGAGAAGCTGGATGCCGCCCTGATCCCGCAGAAACTCATCACCCCCACGCCGGACCGCCTGAACTACATCCGCTTCGCCATGACGCAGGGCTGGAGCGCGGAGCAGATCCGCGAACACACCGCCATCGACCCCTGGTTCCTCGAGCAGGTGAAGCAGGTGGTGGATTTCGAGATGCAGCTTCCGGCGGCGGGTCTGGAGACGGCCACCGCGGAGTTGTTCCGCCGCGCCAAACGCTTCGGCATCTCCGACGTGCAGATCGCCAAGACCTGGGGGACGGACGAAATCGCCGTTCGCGGGCGCCGCAAGGAACTGGGCGTCCGGGCGGCGTTCAGCCGCGTGGACACCTGCGCCGCGGAGTTCGAGAGCTTCACCCCGTATCTGTACTCGAATTACGAAAGCTCGTGCGAGGCCGATCCGTCCACGCGCAAAAAGGTGATGATCCTGGGCAGCGGGCCGAACCGCATCGGCCAGGGCATCGAGTTCGACTACTGCTGCTGCCACGCCTCGTTCGCGCTGCAGGAATTGGGCGTGGAATCGATCATGGTGAATTGCAATCCGGAGACCGTCTCGACGGATTACGACACCAGCGACCGGCTGTATTTCGAGCCCCTGACGCTCGAGCACGTGCTCAACATCGCCGACACGGAAAAGCCCGATGGCGTGATCGTGCAGTTCGGCGGGCAGACGCCACTCAACCTGGCGCTGCCGCTCAAGCGGCTGGGCGTGCCGATCATCGGCACCGATCCCTCCGATATCGACCTGGCCGAGGACCGCAAACTCTTCGGCGCCCTCCTGGACCGCCTGAGCATTCCGTCGCCCGAGAACGGCACCGCCACCAGCGTGGAAGAAGCCTGCGAAGTGGCCCGCCGCATCGGCTACCCGGTGCTGGTGCGGCCCAGCTACGTGCTGGGCGGCCGCGCCATGGTGATCGCCTACGACGATGACATGATCCGCCAGTACATGCGCGAGGCCGTCACCTTCTCGCAGGACCGGCCGGTGCTGATCGACCGCTTCCTGGAGGACGCCACGGAAATCGACGTGGATGCGCTCTCGGACGGCGAGCGGGTTCTGATCGCGGGGATCATGGAGCACATCGAGGAAGCCGGCGTGCATTCCGGCGACAGTTCCTGCGTGCTGCCCCCGCAATCGCTGGCCCCCGGAACCCTGCGCACCATCGAGGATTACACCGTGCGGATGGCCAAGGCGCTGCGCGTGATCGGGCTGATGAACGTGCAGTACGCCATCCGGAACGGCAAGGTGTACGTGCTGGAGGTGAACCCGCGCGCCTCGCGCACCGTGCCGTACGTGAGCAAGGCCACCGGCGTGCCGCTGGCCAAGATCGCGGTGGGCCTGATGTGGGACCGCCGGCTGGCGGACTACGCGCACTTGACCGGCGGCAAAACCGAGGGGACGCTGCCGGTGCCGCAGGACTTCGTCAAGTCGCCGGTGTTCCCGTTCAATAAGTTCCACGGCGTGGACCCGGTGCTGGGGCCGGAGATGCGTTCCACCGGCGAGGTGATGGGCGTGGGGGTCAACTTCGGCGAAGCGTTCCTCAAGGCCCAGATCGGCGCCGGCACTCCGCTGCCCGAGAAGGGCACGGTGTTCATCAGCGTCAACGAACACCACCGGGGGGAAGCCGTGGAGGTGGCCGGAAAATTCGCCGCCCTGGGCTTCCGGATCGTGGCCACGCGCGGCACCGCCGCCGCGTTGCGCAACGCGGGCCTCGGCTGCAAGACGGTGTTCAAGGTGAACGAAGGGCGTCCCAACGTGGTGGACTTGCTCAAGGGCGGGTCGATTCAACTCGCCATTTACACCACCAGCGGCGCCCCGGCGTTTCAGGACGAAAAGGCCATCCGCCGCAGCGCGGTGATCTGTCGCGTGCCCTGCATCACCACCATGAGTGGAGCGCGGGCGGCTTCGAGCGCCGTGGCCGCGCGGTTGCGCGACCCCATCCGCGTGTGGAGCTTGCAGGAAATCCACCAGCCCAAGACGGTGGCCTGAGGGCGGCCTCGCTATGGCATCTTGAACGAATCGTCGAACGCCACGGTGATTTCGGCCGTCTTCCCGGGGTCGATCTTTATCGGCGCGGGCATTCCGGAACCGTCGGCGTACAGGCCCATCGCGGTGCCGGATGGCGGCGGGCCGGATATCCCGTCATACTTACCCGATGGGTCGAAGGCGGCCGTGACATAGACCGGCGAAACGGACAGATTCGACACCGTCACGGTTCCGTCCTTCGCGGTGGTCGCGCCGGAACCGATTGGCATCGATCCGCCTTGCACGAAGCTCGGGCTATCGAAAACGAATAGAAAAACCTTGTGTCTCTCGTCCACTGTGCCGGCGCCGGAGTAATTGATCTTGGCCTTCAGAGTGCGGCTTGCGGCCGGTTTCTCCGGGGGCTTCGATTGCTGGGCCATGGCGGCCAACGAGGTCACGCCGAGCAAGCCGGCGGCGAACAGCAGACGTTTCATCGAAACTGTCATCCGACGATTCCTTCCGTGATCGAATACGCGGAAACCCGCCGCGAAGTTCCGGTAACGCGGGCGGGAAAGCGTGGCGCGGGCTTCCCGAAAACCCGGTGAACGTTCCGTCTGTCCCCAGGTTTTCGAAAAAAACCCGGCGGGGATTTTGAGCCCGCCGGGCCGCGTCGTTCAAATTCGACCCTGTATTGGTAACTTTCTGGTCCCCTTCGCATCGGGGCAGGGTCCCCACTACTGTAGCACAATGGTCGCTGTTTTGATGTAGTCAAGACGGGGAAACTGGCTGTTCAGATACGCATTCCCCTGGGCCGCGATCAGCCCCTGGTCGGGCTCCTCGCCGTAACCGGCGTAAATCCGGTCCACCGCCTCCATGCCGGATGTCACCATGCAGACCGGCGTGAAGCCCATGCCGTCCAGCCGGCTGTTGTCCCCGAAGTTGATGAATAACTGCGTGCTGCGCGAATTGGGCATGTCCGTCTGGCCGTAGCTGACCATGCCGCGGGTGTTGCGCTGTCCCGCGGGTGGATCGTCGAGGATGTTGGCGTTGGCCCAGACCGCGTTCGTCGCGGGCGTGCCGTTCATGCCGAACTGGGCCATGAAGCCGCGGATCACGCGGAAGAAGCGCACGTCGTCGTAGAAGTGGATCTTCACCAGGTCGTAGAAGTGATCCGCGCCCCGGGGAGACCAAGCTTTGTGACACTCCATCACCACCATTCCCTTGGAGGTGTCCATGTGCACTTTGTAAACGGCGGGGGCCTTGTCGGGCAACCCACCCGGAGCGGCCTTCTTGGCCTCGGGTTGCGGCGTTTCGGCGGGCTTGGGCGTCTCGGGCGCGGCCGCGGCCGTGGGCGCCTGCCGCTCCGCGGCCTTCTTGGATTGGTTGTACCACCAATATCCGATCACCAGCGCGCAGGCTGCTCCGGCGAGTGCAAAGGTCAGGTATTTGCGCATGAAACCAACAGTATGCCATGACCGCGCGCGCGGTGGGGCGCCGCGCGGGGTCAGTTGGCCACCGGGACCCGTTCGATGTGGTCCACCACCAGCGTCCGGATAGAGACCTTCTGGGCCCGCAACCGGAGGCCGAGCCGATCCTGCAGCGCGGTGAACAGGGACGGGGCCGGGACATCTCCGGAGGGCTCGGCCGGGGCTTCATCCGGCGTCCATTCGAGGGTGAGATCGAAGACGCCGGGCATCCCGGTCAGATCCTGCACGGGCCGGTCCAGTGCCGTCTCCAGGAGGCCGGCGAACCCTTCCATAGATACCTGGCTCGCCTGGATCTTGCTGTCACCAGTACAGGTGTCGGTTTGGCTGGTGGACTCGATGGGCTTGAGCTTCGCTCCCTTCGCGGCGGCCACCAGGGCATAGCCCGAAAGCTCCTTGGGCGCCCAATGGATGACCAACCCGAAGCGGTTCCGGGCCGGACGCCGTCCGAGGCTCCGGCCAACCGGCCGGAAACAAGAGCCCGCATCGGAGGGGGCTTTCATGAAGTTCCGTGCGCCGCAGGTCCATGGCGGCAGGTTGAACGCGTTATCCGCCCGCACACCCAACCCGCTGGATGCAGCGGAAGGGTGGCGGCGGTGGGTTCCGGAAGGCCCGGAGCGGGAGCACGAGCGACTCCCGCTCCGCCACGGCGGACAGCGGGGTTCAGGCGACGGAGTGCATAACGGCTGCCCGCCCGCTATCGCGCTGGTTCCAGTGCGCGCATGCCAATCCGGCGATGCGTACCACCTCGCAAGCGTCGAACGGCTTGGCGATGACGTCGTAGGCGCCCAGGTTGAGGGCCTCGGCCCAGAGGCGGTCGTCGGCCAAACGGGAGGTGACGATCAGCATGGGAGGCCGCCGCAGGCCGGCGAACCGATCGAGCAGGGTTTTCCAGTCGTCCGCCACCCAGTCGCGGTCGCAGATCACGATGGCGATCGGCTCGCGGTCAATGGCCGCCAGAACCGATTGCACACTCGGCTCGGGCAGAACATGCCATCTGAAAGCCGGGGCGTAGGGGCTTTGGAAGCCTCGCAGAATCTTCCTCAGGGCAGCTTGATCCTGAGCGTCCAGGCCGACCAGGGCGACCGTGGCGGAATCGGCTGGATACCCGCCGGTCCCTCGTTCCGAACGGGCTTCCATGTAGTGGAGGGAGTGGCGGGATGCCGCCGGAGAGGCTTCACCTGCCGGGCGCCCCGTGGAGGATAGGGAGCGTGCCATAATGTTTTTCCTGAGAGTCATAGACGGTACCAAGCCATTTCCGTGCGAGGGAAACGGCGATTCACGCGGCCACTTCAAGGGTTTCGGTGGTGCCCGGCAGGCCGGTGTTGAACGCCAGCCGTAGCGGAACTTCCCGCAGGTAGAGAGGATCGATGCCGCGGGCGGGTCGGCGGTCGTGCCATCCTTCCCGCCGGGCTGGGAACATGGTCCAGCCGGTAGCCGGTGAATAAGCTATCCAGTGGTCGAAATGGATCGCGCTTCGGTACAGCTTGATCATCGTCAGCCCTCCTTATTCGAGGTGAGTGCAACGACGCAGCCAGTTGATGCATTATACATTGGGAGAAACTGACACCTCCCATTGCAATCCCAGCACACCAGATAGGCCAGCGTTTTCCTCATGTGGTTTAAAAAGTATCCGATATCGAAGTCTAATTCAACCGGTATTATGAGGGTAGAGCGACCTAAACCGGCGAGGGTAGCCGCCATACCTACAATCGAGAGTGACCGGCGCGGCGAACTACCTTCGAACCGGCAAAGGTGAGCTATGGACGATGCCGGAAAAACACCGGACCGGTCTGGCGTGCGCCATGGACGCGGATCGTAGTCGCTTGAAACCAAATGGCTTCCCGGTAATCATCGGCACTCGCCGGCAGCCCCAAGCCGGGATTCCGACCTTACCTGAAACGGCTAGCAGTCCGTGGCAAGACCGCCCACTGGATCGGGTCGCGCCGTTCGGCGCTTGTAAGTGCATCGGTTCCCACCCCGAAACTGGCTCCGCCCGAGCAACATCCGGCTTCACCACAGGCTGCTGAGGAAACTTCCCGCTATCAAAAGGAAATAGGTGCCTGAGTTACTGGCCGCAAGTCCTATCCACTACCTTCTGGGAGATAGGCATGGGCGGGAGGCTTGCAGCGCAATAACCTGCCGGTAGTCATCGGATTGCTCTCGGTATTCGTTTCAGAACATCCGTGGAACCGCTGCCATGCGCTCCGGGGCGCGACTGCGAGAGGTCGAAGAGAACCGCCCGGAACCGGGTCCGGCCGCTGGCAGGCAGGCACGCGATCACCCCCGGAAGACATCGCCGGACTCGGTGAGCGCCGGTTTGCCGGGGATCGGCATCTTCACGGCTTCCGAGGGGGCGGCAGCCGGCGATTGAACCGGTCATTCCCGGCGGGGGCCGCGATGCGGGTGTCCGGACTATGCGGCCGTAGGGGCGGTGGGAGCCGGCATCTTGTGCCGGCACCCGGCGTTGGGACACTGCCACACGGGGCCAGCCTTGAGCCACTTCTCCACCATGTAAGGGCTGCCGCACTGGGAGCACTTCTCGGGAACCGGCTTGCCCCAGGCCACGAACTTGCAGCCGGGATAGCGGTTGCAGCCGTAGAACGTCTTGCCCTTGCGGGAACGGCGTTCGATGATCTCGCCCTCGGAGCATTCGGGGCATCTCACCCCGATGGTTTTCTGCTTCACGTATTTGCAGCTTGGGTAGTTGCCGCAGGCGGTGAATTCGCCGAAACGCCCGCTCTTGACGACCATCTGGCTGCCGCACTGCGGGCACTTCTCGTCGATGGGCTGGTCGGGCTTCTTCTGCGCGCCTCCGATCTGTTTGGTGGTCTTGCAATCGGGGTATCCGGTGCAGGCCAGGAAGGTTCCGAAGCGGCCCTTCTTGAGCACCATGGGCCGGCCGCAGTTCTGGCAGTATTCCTCTTCGCCCTGTTCGGAGAGATCCGCATCATCGACGTCGGGCAGGTCCACGGTCAGCTCGCGGGTATAGGTACACTCCGGATAGCCGGTGCAGGCGATGAAACTGCCGTGGCGTCCCCACTTGATCACCAGGGGCTTGCCGCACTTGTCGCACGCCTGGCCGGTGGGTTTCTCCATCCGCTTGACGTTGGTCATGTGCTCTTCGGCGTGCTTCAAATCCTTGTCGAAGCGCTCGTAGAACTCGCTCAGGGCGGCGCGCCAATCCAGCTTGCCGTCCTCGATTTCGTCGAGTTCCTCCTCCATGCGGGCGGTGTAGGTCACGTCGAAGATGTCGTCGAAGCTCTCCAGCAGCAGGTCGGTCACCACCATGCCCAGCTCGGTGGGCAAGAAGCGGCCGCCCTCCTTCCCGACGTATTCGCGCTCCTGGATGGTGGACAGGATGGAGGCGTAGGTGGACGGGCGCCCCACGCCATCGGCCTCCAGGCGTTTCACCAGGGTGGCTTCGTTGTAGCGCGGCGGAGGTTCGGTAAAGTGCTGTTCCGGCTTGATGGCCTTGAATCGCAGGCGTTCGCCTTCCACCACCACGGGCAGGCGGTGCTTCATCTCCTCGTCTTCCTCGTCGGCCTGATCCTTGCCTTCCTGGTAGACCTTGAGGAAGCCCTCGAACCGGAGCACGCTGCCGGTGGCGCGGAAGGTGTAGTCCACGCCGTCGCTGCCCCGGGCGCCCACGTCGATGGTGGTCTGGTCGTAGAGCGCCGGCAGCATCTGGCAGGCCACGAAGCGGTTCCAGATGAGCCGGTAGAGCTTCATTTCGTCTTCGGCCAGGTACTTCTCCACGATCTCGGGCGAGTAGGCCATGGAGGTGGGCCGGATGGCCTCGTGGGCATCCTGGGCGTCCTTCTTGGACTTGTAAACGTTGGGCGTATCCGGCAGGAACTGCTTGCCGTAGCGTTCGTCGATGAAGAAGCGGACGTCGGCCACGGCGTCTTCGGAGATGCGCGCCGAGTCGGTGCGCATATAGGTGATCAGACCCACGGATTCCTTGCCCACCTCGACGCCTTCGTAGAGGCGCTGGGCCAGCATCATGGTCCGCTTGACGCTGAAACGCAGCTTGCGCGAGGATTCCTGCTGCAGGGTGGAGGTGATGAAGGGCGCCACGGGATTGCGCCTCTTCTCGCGCGTTGCGACGCCCTTCGCCGTGTAGCCGGCGCCCTCCAGGGCCTTGAGGAGAGCATTGGCGGTTTCCCGGTTGCCGATTTCGGGGGTCTCGTCGTTGCGCTTGATGAGGCGCGCCACCAGCACCGGCGGCTTTTTGGCGGCCAGATCGACGTCGATGGTCCAGTATTCCCGCTTCTGGAAGGCGCGGATCTCGCGCTCGCGCTCGACCACCAGGCGGAGCGCCACGGTTTGCACGCGGCCGGCGGAGAGTCCGCGCCGCACCTTGTCCCACAGGAGCGGCGAGATCTTGTAGCCCACCAGGCGGTCGAGCACGCGGCGCGCCTGCTGCGCGTCCACCAGCGCCGCGTTGACCTGGCCGGGTTTTTCGAAGGCCTTCAGAATGGCCTTCTTGGTGATCTCGTTGAACATCACCCGGTAGATGTGCGGACCGTCCTTCTTGCCCTCCCGCAAGACTTCCCGCAGGTGGTGGCAGATGGCCTCGCCCTCGCGATCCGGATCGGCCGCGAGGTAAACGTCGTCGACAGCCCTGGCAGCCTGCTTGAGCTCCTGGATGAGCTTCTTCTTCCCTTCGATCACCTCGTACCGCGGCTCGAAACCGTGGTCGACGTCGACCGCCAGGTCCCGCTTGGGGAGATCCATGATGTGACCGAGCGAAGCCTTGACCACGAACTGCTTGCCCAGGTACTTATTGATCGTCTTTGCCTTCGCGGGCGATTCCACGATTACAAGAGCTTTTGCCATAGGAGACTTTTAGAGATTTCGCGAACCCTCCAGCGCGACGGTGACACTGCCACCGGATTACCCAGTTGACGTTACCACACTTTAACGAAGTTCTTTCCGGGGAGCTGCTTTACCAGGCCCAGCATTTCCAGCTCGAAGAGCGCCGCAATCAGCTCGGATGGCGACGTATCCCTCACAATTTCCAGGAGATCGTCCAGGTGGATGGCGCTATCGACGTGCAGCGAGGCAAGCGCCAAGCGGGCTACTTCACCCAGTTCCGGCTCTGCCCCAGGTAGTAGAGACGCCGGCTCCTGCCCGGCGGTTGCAGGGTCTTCGGCGAGAATGCGCTGCCGTCCCTTTTCGATGAGTTGGCGGCGCGCCTCGGCGGGAAGACCGGCGATCACGTCGTTCCAGTCCTGCACCAGGCGGGCGCCCTGCTTGATGAGCAGATTGGGGCCCCAGCTCAGTTTCGAGGTGATATTCCCGGGCACCGCAAATACTTCCCGGCCCTGATCCAGGGCCAGTTTCGCGGTAATCGCCGAGCCGCTGTACTGGGCCCCTTCCACCACCAGCACGCCCACGCTCATACCGCTGATGATGCGGTTGCGGATGGGAAAGTTCTGCGGAAACGCCACCGCGCCCATGGGGAATTCGGACACCATCAAGCCTTTCACCGCCAGGTCGGCCGCCAGCTTGCGGTTCTCCGACGGGTACACCACGTCGACGCCGCAGCCGAGCACGGCGATGGTGCCGCCGCCCACCGAAAGCGCGCCCTTATGGGCGGCGGTGTCGATGCCGCGCGCCATTCCGCTCGCAACCGTGAGGCCGGCGTGCGCCAGGTCCGCCGCCAGCCGCTCGGCCGCCGCCAGTCCGTAGGGCGTGGGCCGGCGCGTGCCGACTATGCCCAGCGACAGCGTCTCGAGCAGTTCCACGCGGCCGCGCGCGAACAGCGCCATCGGCGGATCGAAAACCTCCCGCAAGGGCCGGGGATAGCGCGGATCTCCCAGGGTCACCAGCACGGCGCCGGCTTCCATCATCCGTTCCTGCTGCACCACGGCGTCCTCGAAGGTGCAGCCGCTGGCGATGGACTGCGCCACCGCGCCGCTCAGCCCGGCCGCTTCGAGCTCCGAGCGCGATGCGCGGAAGATGGCCTGTGGGCTCCGGAAACGGTCCAGCAGTTTCCCCGAGCTTCTGGTACCCAGACCCGGGATCAGTTTGAGAGCCAGCCAGTGAAGTTCTTCTTCCTTGCCGGCGATGGCAAACGACATGGAGTAAGTCTGACTGACTCGACGATAACAGCCGGCAGGCGGGGCGCGCAAGGGCCGAAGCGGGTTTGGCTGGAAATTAAAAAGTTGAGAATTTTAGCCGGCGCGAAGACGGCGGCCACGTCTACACCACCCGCGCCACCGCCGGAATGCGGCGGATTCCCGCCGCCGCGCCCCAGCTCACCGCCAGCGCACCGAGGAAAACGGCGGCGCCCTTGGCAATCCCGGGGAGTGCAGCCGGGAGGAGCGCGCATTGCAGCCAGCTCACGCACGGGTAGTGCAGCAGGAAGATGCCGTACGAATTCGCGCTCAGACTGTCCCACGGGCGCGAGCGCGCTCCCGCCCAACGGATGAACAACGCCAGAAGCGCGAAGCTCGACGCCGCACAGGAGAGAACGAATCCAAGATCCGCCGCCCACCTCCACGACGCGCCGGCGCGAGCGGCGGGCGCCTCGGCCACTCCGAACAGGACCAGAGCCGCCATCGCCCACAGAGGCCAGCGGCGTGCAAGCTTTCCGTCCCGCGCCAGCAGCCCCCGGTCCAAGCCCCAGGCCCCGATGCCGGCCCCGATCAGGAAATACGCCAGGTAATGAAGGACCCGGCTGATCTGAAAAGCGAACGGGCCGAAACCCGTCCAAGAGACGGGCGTGAACAGGAGCGCCATGGGGATGTAAGCTACCGCCGAGATGCCGGCCAACACGGCAAAGAAAACGACCGGCCTGCGGGACGCCCCCGAGGTCACCCCGCCGAGAGTTTCGCCCCAACGCGGCGCCACGGCGAAGAGGAGCGCGGCGAGACAATCGAACGCCAGCAACACCCAGACGAACCACGCGGGTCCGGCGGGCCATTGCCCCAGCGAAAGCCATTGACGCCAGAATCCGGCCATGCCCGCGTGGCCGGGAATCTGCAGATACGTGGGGTAGTACGCCAGCGGCGCGAAGACGGCGGCCGCCGCCACAAACGGCAGGCCGAGCCGCAGCAGGCGATCGCGCAGGAATCTGGCGCCGCCTTTCCTTTGCAGACCGTGCCAGACGAACAAGCCCGAGAGGAAGAACATCAGCGACATGAAGAATATGTCGTTGATGCCCACGAAGGGAGCGAATCCGCTCCATCGCCGGGCGTCCGAGACCGGGAACGCCTGCCACCAGCGGGGAAAAGCGGCCAGTGACGCCGGCGGAAACGGCGTGAACGGACAATACGCCAGCACGGCGTGGTGCGCGACAACCGCCACGACGATGAAGGCGCGCAGGTATCCGATTGCGGGGTTGTACTTCGCCGTTGGAACGGGAGGAGCGGCGGCTGAGGGTGCTGCCTTTGAAGGAGTCATTCCGATCGCCTCCGGGGGATCGACCCGCCCGCGCGGGCCAGAGGAGCACCAGCGAGGTGAGAACCAGTGTAACGCCAATAAGCACCACTGGGCGCCGCCGACGCGCCGGCTACGCCTCGTCCAGCGTACTGATGCCCAGGTCCTTCAGGAAGTCGCCGTCGTAGCCGCAATCGGCGGATTGGACCACGGGATGCTGCGGCCGGGCGGCCGCCCCGGCATCGGGACAGTCCCGCCAGCATTCCATCAGCGGCCTGCTGGCGTAGACCACCCGCTGGCACGCGTCGCACCACCAGTGGATCACCAGTTCGTGATCGTCGCTCAGGCCCACCTCGTCGATGCGCGAAGGTGCCCGGCCACATCTGCACAGGAGCGATAGAGGACGATAGCCCATGCTGCATCTATCGTCGGTTTGGCCGCGCGACTTTACGGTGGGCGGCGGGGGCCACGGTCACCCGCGCGGCGCGGTGTCCTTCACCAGCCGGTCGATGGCCTGGAGACGGCTCCAGAATCCCTCCAGCAGCTCGATATGCAAGGCGTTCGGCCCGTCCGACAGGGCCCGCTCGGGGGCCTCGTGGACTTCCACGAAGATGCCGTCCACGCCCATGGCCACGGCGGCGCGCGCCAGGGGCTCGATGAACTGGGGCTGGCCGCCCGATGCCACGCCATCGCCGCTGGGGAGTTGCACCGAGTGGGTGGCGTCGAAAACCACCGGCCAGCCGGCCTCGCGCATGACTTGCAGGCCGCGCATGTCCACCACCAGGTTGTTGTATCCGAAGGAAGACCCGCGCTCGGTCAGAATCACCTGGCGGTTCCCGGTGGAGGCCACCTTTTCGGCGGCGCGGTGGATGTCGTGCGGGGCCACGAACTGCCCCTTCTTGATGTTGACGATGCGGCCGGTGCGGCCGGCGGCCACCAGCAGGTCGGTCTGGCGGCACAGGTAGGCGGGGATTTGCAGGATGTCGGCCACCTCCGCCGCGGGTTCGGCCTGCGCGGGCTCGTGAATGTCGGTGAGGATGGGGAAGCCCTCGGCCTTGACGCCGGCCAGGATGCGCAGCCCCTCCGTCAATCCGGGGCCGCGGTAGGAGTCGATCGAGGTGCGGTTGGCTTTGTCGAAGGACGCCTTGAAGATGAACTCGCCCACCGCCTGGCGGATGGCGCGCGCCAGGCGGTGGACGTGCTCTTCGCTCTCGATGACGCACGGCCCGGCAATCAGCGCCAGCGGCCGCCCGTGTCCGAAGCGGCTGAACTCAATGGGCACGGGTGTATTGCGGCTCCGTCCGCTCGCCGGCTTCCATCCGCCGGAGGCGCTGCTGGTAGGCGGCGCCGATGAAGGCCTTGAACAGCGGGTGCGGCTCCATGGGTTTGCTCTTGAACTCGGGGTGGAACTGGCAGCCCAGGAACCAGGGATGGCCGGCGATTTCGCAGATCTCCACGTAGGTGTTGTCGGGGGTCTCGCCGGTGATGCGCAGGCCGCCGGCCTTGAGGCGCTCCTCGTACTCCCGGTTGAATTCGTAGCGGTGGCGGTGGCGCTCGTGGATCTCGCGGGTTTCGTAGGCGCGGGCGGCGAAGCTGTTATCCGCCAGGCGGCAGGGCCAACTGCCCAGGCGCATGGTGCCGCCCAGTTCGTCGACGCCCTTCAGCTCGCGCAGTTTGAAGATGACGCGGTGGGGAGTGCCGGGGTTGAACTCGGTGGAATCGGCGCCCTCCAGGCCGCACACGTTGCGGGCGTACTCGATGACCAGGGTCTGCATGCCGAGGCAAATGCCGAAGTAGGGAACCTGGCGCTCGCGGGCGTAGCGGATGGCGTTGATCATGCCGTCGATGCCGCGCTTGCCGAAGCCGCCGGGGACCAGGATGCCGTCGTATCCATCGAGCTGGCGCTCCCAGTCGGGGCCCACCACGCCCTCGGCCTCGACCCAGTGGATGTTGACCTTCAACTGGTGGGCCAAGCCGCCGTGGAGCAGGGCCTCCTTGAGGCTCTTGTAGGAGTCCTCGTACTCGACGTACTTTCCGACCAGGCCGATGGTGACCTCGTCGCGCGGGTTCCGCAGGCGTTCGAGCATCTCGGTCCAGCGGGCCAGGTTGCGCGGCGGGGCGTCGATTTTCAGCAGGTTGAGCACGATTTCGTCGACGCCTTCGGCGGCGAAGGTGACGGGCACCTCGTAGACCGATTTGACGTCGCGGCCGGTGACCACGGCTTCCACGTCGACGTCGCAGAAGAGCGCGATTTTCTCCTTCATCTCCTGGGGGATGAAGCGTTCCGAGCGGCACACCAGGATGTCGGGCTGGATACCGAGCGCGCGCAGTTCCTTGACGCTGTGCTGGGTGGGCTTGGTCTTCATCTCGCCGGCGGCGGCGATGTAGGGAACCAGGGTGACGTGGAGGAACAGGCAATTGGCGCGGCCCTGCTCGTGGCGCATCTGGCGGATGGCTTCGAGGAAGGGCAGGGATTCGATGTCGCCCACGGTGCCGCCGATTTCGGCGATGACCACGTCGACGTCCTGGGCCACCCGCTTCATGGCGGCCTTGATTTCGTTGGTGACGTGGGGGATCACCTGGACGGTCTTGCCGAGGTAGTCGCCGCGGCGTTCGCGGGCGATGATTTGCTCGTAGATGCGGCCGGAGGTGACGTTATTGGCCTGGGTGAGCTTGGAGTGGGTGAAGCGCTCGTAGTGGCCGAGGTCGAGATCGGTTTCGGCGCCGTCGTCGGTGACGAAGACTTCGCCGTGCTGGAACGGGCTCATGGTGCCGGGATCGACGTTCAGGTAGGGGTCGAACTTCTGGCAAGCGACCTTCAGACCGCGGCTTTCGAGCAGGCAGCCCAGGGAGGCGGCGCAGATCCCTTTTCCGAGCGACGAAACTACGCCGCCGGTGACGAAAATGTACTTGGCCATCGCTAGTGTCCCTCCGCTACGCATTGCTCGAACATCCGGGCGACTCTTTCCAGATCCTGGGGTGTGTCGACCCCCACCGAATCGTAATCCGTTTCCACCACCCGGATGGAGTACCCGTTTTCGAGGGCCCGCAACTGTTCGAGGCGCTCGGAGATCTCCAGGGGTCCGGCCGGCAGGGCGGAATAATTCAACAGAAACTCCCGTCGATAAACGTACAAACCAATATGCTTGAAACAGGCCGCGCGCCCGCCCCGATCGCGCTCGAAGGGGATGGGCCAGCGGGAGAAGTAGATAGCGTCGCCCGAGCGGTTGGTAACCACCTTGACCACATTGGGATCGGCGATCTCGCGGGGGTCCTCGATGCGCTTCTTCAGGGTGCTCATGACCACGCCGGGGTCCTCGATCAGGGGGAGGATGGCGAGGTCGATGGCGTGGGGGTCGATGAGCGGCTCGTCGCCCTGGATGTTGACGACGATTGCAGCGTCCTCGGCGGCGGCCACTTCGGCGACCCGGTCGGTGCCGGAGGGGTGATCGGAGCGGGTCATGCGCGCCTGGGCGCCGAAACTTCTTGCAACTTCGCAGACCCGCTGGTCGTCAGTGGCTATTATCGTGTTGGAAAGGTAGCGCGCCCGGGAAGCCCGTTCATAGACGTGCTGGAGCATGGGTTTGAAGGCGATGGGGGTGAGTACTTTTCCAGGAAAACGGGAGGATGCCAGGCGCGCCGGAATGACGCCCAGGATTTTACGCGGCACACGCGATCATACCACAAAACCGCCATGGTAAACTCTTAGGAAGAGAGGCTGCCCAGCCGTGATGCCGTCCTTCTACCGCAAACTGCTGGTGGTTGGCGCCCTGTTGACGGGACCCGGCTTCGTTGCGGTTTCTCAGCAGGGTCCGATCGCTCCCCGGCAGCCCGCGGTCGAGAAGACGCCGGTGCTGCCGAGGCCGGACATTCGCATCGACAGCAACCTGGTGCTGATCCCGGTGACCGTGATCGACCCCATGAACCGGTTCGTCACCGGTCTGGAGAAGGAGAATTTTCGCATTTTCGAGAACAACAAAGAGCAGGCCATCCGCCAGTTCTCGAGCGAGGACGCGCCGCTGTCGGTGGGGGTGATCTTCGACTGCTCGGGCAGCATGGGGCAGAAGCTTCAGAAATCGCGCCAGGCGGTGGCGCAGTTCTTCAAGACTGCCAACCCCGAGGACGAGTTCTTCCTGGTGACGTTCGCCAGCGAAACCAGGCTGGCGCAGCCGTTCACCGCCAACCTGGAGGAGATCCAGAACCGCCTGGCGTTCACCCAGTCGAAAGGCCAGACCGCGCTTCTGGACGCCGTGTACCTGGGCCTGCACGAGATGAAACAGGCCAGGAATCCGCGCAAAGCCCTGCTGCTGATCACCGACGGAGGGGACAACGACAGCCGCTACACGGAGTCGGAAATCAAGAGCCTGGTGCGGGAGGCGGACGTCCAGATCTACGCCATGGGGGTTTTCGAAGGCGCCTCGAACCGCGGCCGGACGCCGGAGGAAGCCGCGGGACCGGGGTTGCTGACCGAAATCGCCGAGCAGACCGGGGGGCGCGAGTATCCGGTGGAGGATATGAACGAGATGGCCGACATCGCCGCCAAGATCGGCACCGAGCTTCGCAACCAGTACCTGATCGGCTTCCGGCCGGAGAACCAGGAGCGCGACGGGAAGTACCGCAGGGTCACGGTGAAACTGGTTCAACCTCGCGGCATGCCCCTGTTGCGGGCGTTCTTCCGGCAGGGCTACTATGCGCCGTCTCGTTAGGGCTGGGTCTTCGACGGCGTGGCTGGCGGCGCTGGCCGCGGCGGCGGTTGCCGCGCAGCACCAGACTTCCATTAGAGTGGAAGATTCCGACTTGGTCTTCCGCGCCGACACCCGGCTGGTGGTGTGCCACACGTCGGTGATCGACAAGGCCGGCCACCTGGTGACGGGTTTGCTGCAGAGCGCTTTCAGCGTCACCGAGAACGGCGTTCCCCAGGAGATCAAGGTCTTCAAGGCCGAGGACATTCCGGTCGCCATGGGCCTGATCATCGACAACAGCGGCAGCATGCGGGACAAACGCGCGAAAGTGGAGGCGGCGTCGCTGGCGCTGGTGAAGGAATCCAACCCCGAGGACGAGGTCTTCGTGGTGAACTTCAACGAGGAACCGTTCCTGGACCTGCCGCCCGGCATGAATTTCACCAGCGATATCGACGTGCTGAAGCACGCCCTCGAGCGCATCGATTCGCGCGGCGGAACGGCCATGCGGGACGCCATCGCGAGTTCCATCGTACACCTGAAGGAGCACGCGCGGCGCGACAAGAAGGTTCTGGTGGTGGTGACCGACGGCAACGACAATTCCAGTCTGATCACGCTCGAGAACCTGGTGAAGGCGTCGCAGCAGGCCGGAGTTCTGATCTACTCGGTGGGACTGCTGGCCGAAGAGGAGCCGCGCGCGGCGCGCGAGGCCAGGAGGGCGCTCAATGCCCTGGCCGATTCCACCGGGGCGTCGGCGTTCTTTCCCAAGGACCTGGCCGAGGTGGATCGCATCGCGCACCAGGTGGCCCACGATATCCGCAACCAGTACACCATCGAATACACTCCCACCGACACCAACATGGACGGCCAGTTCCGGGCGATCAAGATCTCCGTCAACGCTCCCGGGAAGCCGGCGGTCCGCACGCGGCCGGGCTATTGGGCGACCGACAGCACGGTGCCCAAGGGGGCGCAGACACTGAAGTGATCCGCATTCTGTGGCGTTTGAGCCGCGGATACCGCCTCCGGCCGTGGCGGAGTCCTTACCTCAGATGGCGGATCGAGACCTATTCAGGCATTCACGCCGAGCGAATCGCCTTAAAAGAGTTCTGGGAGTTCACCTGGAGACGGCGGAAGGAATTGACCCGGTACCTCCGGTGGGCCGGCCGGATGGCCAAAAAATGAAGAACCTGGCGCGGGAAACGCACGTCAAATGCAGCAGGATGTCAGGTCCCGGCAATGGATTCGTTCGCGCCGCCGTTTGGGGAGTGGTGGCGGCCTGCGGCGCAGCGTTCGCGCAACAGGCGCCTCTGCTGACCCCGGCGGGGGACGCCGGCGCGGTGTTCCGCGCCGACTTGCGGCTGGTGGTGTGCCACACCACGGTGACGGACAGGACCGGCCACCTGGTGACCGATCTTCCGCCGGAGGCTTTCTCGTTGCGGGAGAACGGCGTCCCGCAGCGGATCAAGGCCGTCAAACGCGAGGACGTGCCGGTGGCGCTGGGCCTGGTGATCGACAACAGCGGCAGTATGACGCCCCGGCGGGCGCAGGTGGAAGCCGCGTCCCTGGCGCTGGTCGAGGCGTCCAACCCGGACGATGAAGTGTTCGTGGTGAACTTCAACGACGAAGCTTACCTGGATTTGCCGCCCGGGGTCGCCTTCACGCACGATCTGGGCGTGCTCGAGCAGGCTTTGAAACGCATCGATTCGCGCGGGGGGACGGCCATGCGCGACGCCATCCAGATGTCGGTCGAGCACCTGAAGCAGGCGCACCAGGACAAGAAAGCCATCGTGGTGGTAACCGACGGAGACGACAATTACAGCGCCATCACTCTGGAGGAGCTGGTGAAGGGCTCGCAGCAGGCCGGGGTGCTGATCTATTCCATCGGGCTGCTGGCCGAGGAAGAACCCCGCGCCGCGCGGCAGGCCAAACGGGCGCTGGAAACGCTGGCGGAAGCCACGGGAGCTTCCGCGTTTTTCGCCAGGGACGTGACCGAAGTGGACCGGCTGGCGCACCAGGTGGCGCAGGACATCCGCAGCCAGTACATCGTCCAGTACACACCCGCCAACCAGGCCATGGACGGCAAGTTCCGCAACATCAGAATCGCCGTGAAGGGGCCGGGCGGATTGACCGTGCGGACGCGTCCCGGGTACTGGGCGACGGAGTAGGGCGCCCGGCCGCCAAGGTGCTATTCTGCCATCGTGGGATCCAATCTGAAGCTGTTGCTGCGGCTCTACACGGGCCCCGCGGCGGCCATGAGCGACATCCTGGACCGGGGCAGCCTGCTGTTCGCCGGCAGCGCGGTGGTGTGCGTTTCGCTGCTGTCCCAGTGGAGGGCGTCCAATGGGTCGCCGTTCGGTTTCCTGACTCCGCTGCTGCTGCTGGCGGTGGTCTACGTGCCGGGCGTGCTGGTGCTGAGCAACCTGATGGGGCGGCTGGGAAGCCTGCGAGTCCTGTTCCAGCGCGACTATGCGCCGCTGCTCACGTGCACGGCCATGGGCTGGGCGGCGGCAACTCTGCCGCTGGCGGTGGTGGGCGGGATGCTTCCGCTGTTCGCTCTCCTGGCCGTCGGCTGGGCTTGCCTTGCGTACTTCGCCGTGCTGATGTTCTTCGCCGTGCGCACGCTGTTCGGCATGGGCAATGGCGCGGCGGCGGGCGTGGTGTCGCTGTCCTGGCTTCCGCCGCTGGGGGCGGGCTTCCTGATTGGGCCGCTCCGCCCGCTGCTGAGCCTGGTGGCTTCGCCGTTTTTTCTGATCCTGGCGATTTACTACCTGCGCAGCGACTTTGCCCGTCTGGGCGACGGTCTGCGCCGCCGGCAGAGCCTGCGGCGCATGTTGGAGGCGGCCGCGCTGAATCCGCACGACGGCGAGGCGCAATACCAGATCGGACTCATCCAGCAGTCCCGGCGCCGCTACAGCGAAGCCATCGAGCGGTTCCATGCCGCCGTGGCCATCGATCCGGGCGAGACCGACGCCCACTTTCAACTCGGCCGAATTGCCTTTTCGCAGAAGCGGTTCGCCGACGCACTGGGCCATTTCGAGACCGTGCTGGCGCAGGACGAGAAGCATGGCCAGAGCGAGATCCACCGCGAACTGGGTGCGACTTACCTGGCGCTCGAGCGGCCCGGGGATGCCCGGCGCGAGTTGGCGGTCTACGTCGGTCGCCGGCCGTACGATCCGCAGGGACTGTACTACTACGGCCGCGCGCAGGAGGAACTGGGCGACCGGAGGGCCGCGCGCGAGGCGTACGCACGGGCCGTGGAAGCGGCGCGAACGGCTCCGCGCTACATGCGCCGCGTGGTGGCCGAATGGAGCCGCCTGGCGCAGCGGCAAGCGCGGCGGATGGCGGCGTAGGACTGCGCGGTGCGCCGGAAACGAAAAGCCCCGCCGGTTCCGGGTGGGACGACCGGCGGGGCTTTTCGTTCAGCGGGTTGGCGGTTACTTCACCGCGGGCGCGGCGGTCGTGGCGCCGGTCTTCACGGCGGCCTTCTTGGCGGTGTCCTTGGGGTTCTTCTTCGCGGTCTTGTCCGCCTTCTTGGCGGTGCTGCCGGTCTTGGCGGGCGGGTTCGCCGCGGCGAACGTCAGGGGCACGGCGGCCAATGCCAGGGCGATTGCGAGTACGGTCGTTTTCATGGTTTTCTCCTTGGCGGGCCTTATCGCCCGCTCACAATTCCATATTGCTCCGCATGGCGGAAATCCACGATAGCCCGCGCAAGCTATGCGGCACGACGAAATGGGATGGGAGGCGATGAATGAAGTTTTATACATGTGGGGTGGGCGCGGCGCCGCGATCCGCGCGATACTGAGATCGCCATGTTCCCGCGGCCGATTACACACCGGAACGTTTTCCGCGTGCTGACCGCCGGCTTCGCGCTGGTGATGTTGCTGCTGCTGGGGGCCTCGGTGGTGGGCGTGCGGAATATCCAGTCGATCCAGCGGAGCGCCCGCGGCCTGTTGCGCGAGCAATCCGTCACCAACGGCCTGATCGACGAGCTGCAGCGCCAGCAGACCAGCTTGAGCGAAGTCTTCTCGATTCTCGCGCGCGATCCGGATTCCATCGATTCCGAAGCCATCGTCGCGCAACTGGACGCCGCCGACCGCGACATCGAGCGCATTACCCAGGCGGGCGCGCGGACCGCGGAGGCCGGCCTGTGGGCGCGCCTGCGGCTGGCGTCGGCGGACTTCTCGGGCGAGGCGCGCCGCATTCTGGCGGTCGAGAATCCGCAAACCTTCGCGTCGCTCGACTTGTTTCGCAACCACGAAGCCTTCGTGTCGGTGGCCGGCAAGCTGATCGAATCCGAATACCGGAAGGCGATCCCGGCGCAGGCGGAGATCGACCGGCGCAGTTCGCGCCTGCGCGACGTGTCGCTGGCGTTCGCGTCGCTGAGCGTGGCGCTGGCCCTGGTCTTCGCGGCGGCCACCGTGCGCGTGGTGTCGCAGCTCACCCGCGAAATGGAGTGGCAGGCGGCCGAGTTGAGCCGCGTCACGTGGCACATGCTGGAGCGGCAGGAGGCCACCGCGCGCCGCTTCTCGCACGAACTGCACGACGAGTTGGGGCAGGCGCTGACGGCCATCAAGACCAATCTCGCGGCGCCCGGCGGCGGGCCGGAGGGCCAGCGGCGCCTGGGGGACTGCCTGGCGCTGGTGGACGGCGCCATCGGCAACGTGCGCGAGATGTCGCAACTGCTGCGGCCCACCATCCTCGACGATTTCGGCCTGGAAGCCGGCGTGCGCTGGCTCACCGAAGGCTTCGCCGCGCGCACCGGCGTCGAAGCGGGCTTCCGCTCGAACTTCTCCGGACGCCTGCCCGACGAGACCGAGACGCACCTCTTCCGCATCGCCCAGGAGGCCTTGACGAACGTGGCGCGCCACGCGGGCGCGAAACGCGTGGAGGTCGGCCTGGAGTCGCGCGGCGGCGAACTCCGGCTGACGGTGCGGGACGACGGCCGCGGCATGAACCTGGAGCCGCCGCCGGGGGCTGCGCGGCCCGCTGCGACGCGCCCGGCGGCGATGGGCATGGTGGGCATGCGCGCGCGGGCGCGCAGCGCGGGAGGCGACCTCACGGTGCGCTCGCGCCAGGGCCAGGGTGTTCTAATTGAAGTGCGGGTCCCGGTGGCGCATGAAACGAATTCGCATTCTGCTGGCTGACGACCACGCCGTGGTGCGGCAGGGCTTCCGGATGATCCTGGGAGCGCAGCCCGACATGGAGATCGTGGGCGAGGCCGGCAACGGCCGCGAGGCGGTGGAGCTGGCCGAGCGTCTGAAGCCCGAGGTGGTGGTAATGGACGTCTCCATGCCGGAGTTGAACGGCATCGAGGCCACGCGGCGCCTGGCCGCCTCCACGCCGCACGCCCGCGTGCTGGCGCTGAGCATGCACAAGGATTCGGTCTACGTGCGCGAGATTCTACGCGCCGGCGCGCGCGGCTACCTGCTCAAGGATTCGGTGGCGGGCGACCTGGTGTCGGCGGTGCGCGCGGTGGCGTCGGGGGAAGGCTACCTCAGCCCGCAGGTATCCAGCGCGGTGCTGGACGATTACCGCCGCCACGTGACCAACCCCATCGACCTGCTGACCAGCCGCGAGCGCGAGGTCCTGCAAATGCTGGCCGAGGGCAAGACCAGCAAGGAAATCGCCGGGGTGCTGGATCTCAGCCCGTACACCGTGGAGGCGCACCGCGGCCGCGTCATGGAGAAGCTGAACGTTCACACCATCGCCGGCCTGGTGCGCTTCGCGGTGCGCAACGGGCTGGTGGACTGAAAAAGGGGTCAGAGTGCGCCGGGATAAACCGGCATGTTGTAGGGGATGAAAGAGCCCTACAGGAAAGGAGAAGCGACTCCATCCCGACCTCGAGTCTTGCGCCGGTCGCCGCGAGGCGGCAGGCGAAGCGTAGATAGAGGCATCGGTGGGCCGGGCGATTGAGCTCCGAAAACTAAGAACCGGGCGCCGACCCTTTTCTGTCGGCGGGAAGGCCACACCGGCCGATGGCGCTAGATCGCGAGCCATGGCTGGGTGCGGCGTAGTCGAAGACCCCAGGCACGCCGCGAAACAACATGCACGAGAACCGGGAGACCTCCAGTGCGCCTGAGCAATCAGGCCGGTTCGGGAAGGTGAATAG
>Ga0326728_10002700_pt1 | contig 57970 bp, 54 predicted proteins | sample MB3enrmetagenome_FD_207602 | JGI IMG/M metagenome (GOLD analysis project Ga0326728, IMG submission 207602) | Lab enriched peat soil microbial communities from McLean, Ithaca, NY, United States - MB31MN | ecosystem: Environmental > Terrestrial > Soil > Wetlands > Peat | place: USA: New York... | reverse complement strand
ACTGTGCAATCACGTCCCCGAATCTCGGGCGGGTGCCACCGTTCCCTCCGAAAAGCACGGTCCAGCCCTTGTTCGTCCCCATGATCCCGATGTCCCGGGTGTGGCTCTCGCCGCAGCACCGGGGACAACCCGAGATCCCGATCTTGACTTTCGCGGGAAAGGTCTGGGCCGCGAACTGTTTGTCTGCGGCCACGGCAAGTGCGATGGAATCCTGGCTGCCGAACCGGCAGATGTCTGTCCCGGGGCAGGGGGGAGGGGGATCTCCTGCCCCGGAGCGTTCAAAAACAGTGTCTTTGGGAAGAAGTGAATTGATGGCCGGGAGGGTAGAGGGGAGGCAATCTCCCCAACAGGACAGTGGATATAATTGGCCGGCCCGGTCCGGTCGTGTTCATGCAGTTATCCGCAGTTGGAATATGGGCACCAGGCCCTGAACCAGCAGCCGCAGCAGCTGTATCTCAGTCCTTTCGGACATTTGGTTTTGGTTGGCATACATGAGAATTATTCCGGGGCGAAATATATCTGGCGTTGAGTGAAATTTATTTTGCACTTAACGGCGCTGCCGGATGTTGATTCGGGGCGTTCGCTTGGGGTCCGTGACACGCACGCGTACCGGGAACCTGCACACAAAAGAACAAAAAACAGAAAAACAACAACGTGAAAAAAATATTGTGCCGGGAAAATTACTTCCGGGCCTTTCTCTCTTTTGGCTTGTCAGCCTTCTTCTCGCCCTCGGCCTTCTCCGTCTTCGGGAAAATCTCGTCAAGGGACTTCTCGCCGTACGCGGTTACGCGGGCGTTAATCTGCACGAACTCGGGGGTGATCTGGTGGGCGCGGATCATCTTTCTCCTGCGCTCGCCTTCCATGCCCGGGTGGAACCCGACACCCTCTGCAAGCAGGAGTTTCCTTCTCCCTGCGCCCGGTAGGCTCTTTCTTGCGGGTGTCCCGGTCTGGTCCGAGCCCCCGGTGATCAGGATCTTATAGCCTGCAAGCCCGAGCGGGCTGGCGTCCACTTCGTCCCCGATCTTCTTTCCTACGATCGCTCCTGCTGCGCCGGTGCTGGCATCGACGTTGTAGGCGTGACCGGTCTTCGGGTCTGATACAACAACCTTTAACTCAACCATGCTTGATTCTCCGTATTGGTTATCCCGGGACACTCCCGATACCGGGCATCCCGTTCACTCTCCGGCTCTCCGGCGCAAACAACGCCTGTGCACGTGAAGTACCCATTTAATTATACCGGTACGCTATTAAACCCTCGCGTCCTTTGGGAACAACCGCGCGAATCCGCGCTAAACCGCCTGCGACAGTCCCCTCACTTGCCCCAGAACGGCTCGGCCTTGCGCCGGATCGCGACAAACTCGGCGAGTACTTCCTGCGTGCTGATGTTCAAGTTCTTGAGCATCTCGCGTTCGAGCACTTTCACATGCCGCTCGGGAAGATCCACGAGCAGGTCATCGCCCACGTTGAGCTGCCGGCCGATCGTTGCCCCTTCGATCGAGATCGCCACTTCGAGGCCGGCGTCCGCCTCCCGGATTGTTTCCTGCCGGAGCTGCATGGACTTTAAGTGCCCCACCTTCTTCCCGTCGAGCTTGACGAGGTCGACATCGCTCCGGAGCTTCCCGCCCAGCACCCGCACCCCTACCACTGCCGGGTTGCTCTGCCGGAAGACGCAGTCAGGCAGCAGCCTGATCTTTGCCGGCATCATCACGTGCTCGAACTGTGCCTTCTCCGCGATCCGCTTCTGCTCGTCCCGATACGCGACGTACTGGTCGATGAGCTGGTAGATTACCTGTCCCGTGAAGACCTTCACCTGTGTGTAGAGTGGGTCCTTGATCATATCCGCCGCGTCGGGAAGGATTGGCGTGTTGAACGACAGAAGGACGCGGAACGCAGGGTTCTTGATCGTCTCGGTATCGATCAGGTCATGCCGGCTCACCGGGCCGACCTGTGCCCGCATCACCCTGATCTCCTTTGTCTCCAGCTCCTTGCAGAGCGCTTCGAGTGCGCCTATAGTATCCGCCTTGATTACGATGCCTTCGTCCGCAAGGTTGACGTGGATTTCCTGCATCTCCTTTCTGATCCGGGCCGCGAGTTCTTCGGTGTTGCCCCGGACGACAAAAAGCGGTGAACCGGCGATCACCTTTTCAAGGCCCGGGGCGGAGACCTTGATTCCCGACGCTGCAACTACGGACTTCACGCGATCGAACCGGTCCTCGATGAGGATCTCCTTCATCGGCCGGGGTTTCAACAGTGACCTGACCTTGGTGATTACTACGTCGTCCTGTGAGGCCATTGCGATCTCGTCGCCTACCGAGAGCGTGCCGTCATACAGGATAACATCAAGGGTTGTCCCGAGGCCGCGCTCCTCCTTGACTTCGAGGACAGTGCCCGCCCCCGGCCCCTCGGCCGAGAGCTTGAGCTCATCGCCCATGTATCGCTGGGCAAGCCCGATCATGACCATTAAGAGATCGGCAATCCCTTCTCCCGTATGGGCACTCACCGGTACGATCGCAAGGTTGCGCCGGAAATCCGAGACCCGGTCGTACCGGTCAGCGGAGAACCCGAGATCGGAGAGGTTTCCCACGATCTCGTAGGTTTTTGTCTCGATATCGCCTTGCACCCGCTCGTTCTGCTTTGCAAAACTTGACAAAAAAGATTCGTCTTTGTTGATCCGCCATCCGTGGACCCGGTCGATCTTTGTCGCCGCTATCACAAACGGCGTCTTGCAGTTCCGGAGGATCTGGAGCGCCTCGATCGTCTGGGGCTGGAATCCCTGGTTGATGTCGACCACAAGGATTGCCATGTCGGCAAGCGCCCCGCCTCGGGCCCGCAGCGTGGTGAACGCGTGGTGCCCCGGGGTGTCGATGAAAAGCAGGCCGGGAATGTTAAAGGGGATCTTTTCCATCGACCCGCTCATCTTCCGGATCGCGTCTATGGGAACGATGGTCGCCCCGATGTGCTGGGTAATCGCGCCCGCTTCTGAAGTAACGACAGATGAACCTCGTATCCGGTCGAGAAGCGAGGTTTTGCCATGATCCACATGGCCCATAACGCACACAATCGGCGTCCTGATCTTCGGGTCTGCCGCCATTCCCAAAACCCTCCTGTTCGCGCGTGCCCTGATTGCGGATTAAAAATCATCCGTGGCGTGGCGTCACCGGACGCCGCATGCCATCTATTAACGATATCCTGTCAGGGCCACCTGATAACTTAATGGACGCCCCACCCTATTAAAATCACTCCCTGACAACGGGAGGGTCCGGAGGGTTCTTTTTAGGGCTGGATCCGTTCGCGCAAAAGGGAGATAAATTAATCAGAGTTCACGCCCAAATCAACAAGAACATCTGCCAGGGTAGGGTAGTCTGGTTATCCTAAGGGGCTGTGGATCCCTCGACCCGGGTTCAAATCTCGGCCCTGGCCTCGTTGTCGCGTGCTCTTTTGTCAGTTTTTCCGGCACAGCCGTTCTTTCCCGCCCCGTTTTCTGTCCGGTACGTCCCTTGCGGTGCCACAACCTCCTGCCGTTCCATAAAACCAAAAAAAAAAACTAAAAAATGACCTTGTCAGGTGGAGAGCAGTGCCTGGATCGTCCAGGGGCCGCTTGCATTCACATCAAGATAATATCGTCCTGCGGTGAGTTTCTGGGTGCTTACCACGGAACTGGTGCCAATCTTGTTTACGAGAAGCGCGACCCGGCAGCCCATGCTGTCCGTGAGCCAGATTATAAAATTACTCTGGCCGGTATAACCAAGAGTGAATGCCCACGGGCCGGTGCTGGTTGCGGTGAAGGGAACTACTATGGTCCCGTTCCCGGCAAAGGACGCCGATGAGGCACTGGCCGTTCCCTGGTAGAGCGAGTACGTGATGCCGGGGGCGGACTGTTTGGCGATGGTAGTGGATGCCGGAGTGTAGACCCACACCGTCTTAAGCCCGTTATCGCGGGTCACAAGATACAGGTTGTTTCCCGCCAGCTGCCATGTCCCGTTGAACATGACACCGGGCTGGTTTGCAAAGGTCTCCTGCGTTGTCCCGTCCAGGCCGAATACAATCCTGAACTGATATGCAGGGCCCGGGCTCCTCCATGCCCCGTCAATGGGATCGAGAGAGAGCGACACCGGCAGGGAACGGGACGAGGAGATCGCTGAAGTGGCAGGGGTGGCCGAAGGGGCGATAACGGGCACGTCTGCCGTTCCGGCTCCCATGCACCCGGCAGTAAGAATAACGCCGATACAGAGAACGGCGAGACAGACCGGCCCAGTTGTTCGCCGGTTCCGGGGCGGGTGCTCCTGTGGTGTGGTCATTCCTGGTTCAATCCTCCCTGGTGAGGGGATAGGTTATCTCCCGGGATTTGAGTACTTTCCGGTGATGTAACCGCCGGGTTACATCAATGAAACCCGTGGTTATACCTGATCCGGAGCGGACGTGGCGGTACTGGCAGGCATTTTTGCTCACCGATATGGGACTGTGCCGGAATGGGCAGTCTTTTGTATATGTGCCGGCAACCAGAGCGTGTGGACTCCCTTACCCATGCGCTGGTCGCCGCAATCCTCGCGTACGCGCTCGGCCTCCCGCAGCTCCTGCCTTTTGTGGTGCTCGGGGCGGTCATCATCGACACCGACATCCTCTTCTCGCTCTTCTCCCGCCACCACCCTTCGCTCTACCTCTTCATCCACGGCGGGATCGCCCACAGCCTCGCGGGCGCAGTAGTGATGTCCATCCTTGCGTACGCCGGTATCGTACTCGCCACTCTCACCGGGTTCGTAAACCCCGCGCTGGTGTGGGGCATCGGCCCGTCTGGTTCTGCCGCGGTGCTGGCCGGTGCGTTCCTACACCTTGCCATGGACCTCCCGGCAACCCCGGGAATCCCGCTCCTTGCCCCGGCATCCGATCGGAAATTCGCGTTCTTTGTCCTCCCGGGCCCGAGCATTCTCCTGATGGCGGTAAGCCTCTTTTATGTGATCTGGATGGCGCTGGGCGTTGTCACGCTCGCTGAAGGGATGGTGGTGTACGCGGCGATATTCTGTGCCTTCCTGCTCGTCCGGATCACGGCATTCCTCGCCTCCCGCCCGGCGCTCTGCGATGCGGTGTGGGCGATCCCGCAGATAAATCCTCTTCGGTGGCTTGCGCTGTATGATACCGGTGCTGCATGGGCGGCTCAGGAATACCGGATCGGCTCTGGGTTTTCCGGGTCCACGGTCTATCCAAAATTCACGAACACATCAGGGAACGAGGTCGCCCCGTATCTTGTGCAGCCGGAAGTACGGCGGCTGCGGTACCACTCGTACATCGTGACCGCTGAGCGGGATGGCAATGCCATCACGTTTTCCGACCCACTCCGCGTCTCGGGGAGGATCTTCTATCCCCCGCACTACAAGCAGGTCCGGGTCGCAACCGGGGAGTGAGCTCCAGGCTGATATCAGGTGCAACAGGATGAAAAACGCGTCGGCATTACGGTTTTCTCTTTGGGCAAGCGCCGTGCTTTTATACCGGCAACGCTGCACCGGTACCCGGGAGTAAGCGCATGGACCGGGGAGAATACGTCCACGGGTATTCGGAACGGGAAGCGGAACGGCTGAATGACCAGGCCCGAACCCTGACGTCCCTTCTCCACCACGACATCCGGTACTCTGTCGGGAGCCGCGTACTCGAAGCCGGCTGCGGTACTGGTGCCCAGACGATTATTCTTGCACGGAACAGTCCCGGTGCGGAGATCACCTCCATCGATATCTCGCCTGAATCGATCCGGCGGGCGGAGGAACGCGTGCGGGTCGAAGGGATCACGAATGTGACTTTTCGGGCCGGTGATCTCTTCAACCTCCCGTTTGCCCCGGCATATTTCGACCACATTTTTATCTGCTTCGTGCTGGAACACCTTCCCGATCCAAAACGGGCGCTTACATCACTGCGCCCGCTCATCAGGCCGGGCGGGACGATCACCGTGATCGAAGGCGATCACGGTTCGGCATATTTCCATCCCGACAGCGCAGAGGCGCATACGGCAATCCGGTGTCTCATCGATCTCCAGCGGGAGGCAGGGGGCAATGCGCTTGTCGGCCGTGAGCTCTACCCGCTGCTTGCAGAGACCGGGTACACTGGTGTACAGGTCTCACCCCTTATGGTGTATGTCGACGCTTCGCGACCAGAGCTCGTGGACGGTTTCACCCGCCAGACCTTCACCGCGATGGTCGAAGGTGTCAGGGACACCGTGCTCGGACGTGGCATGATGACAAAGAATGAATGGGAGCGGGCAATCGCGGACCTGGAGCGCACCTGCGAACCGGACGGAGTCTTCTGTTATACGTTTTTCAAGGCTACCGGGACCGTTGCAGCGGACTAGGATTTCGGCACCTGATTTTTGGGACCGGACTTATCCTTCTCTCCAAGCCTACCGGGAATCATATGCGGGCAGGCGCGAATGGACGCGGTTACCACATTCGCCCCGCGTGCCCACCGGTATAAATGGGCAGATGCCCCACAGGAATGAGGATACGCATCTATGGATACCATCACGCTGGTGGGTTTTATTGCTGGGACGCTTACGACGGTCGCCTACGTCCCACAGGTTATCCGGAGCTGGCGGCTCAAGGAGACGCGGGACATCTCGCTTTCCATGCTCGTGTTCTACGCAACCGGCGTCTTTCTCTGGTTCGTGTACGGCATCTGGACCAATGCCCTCCCCATCATCGGGGCAAACGGCATCTCGCTTGTCCTGATCCTTGTGCTGCTCGGGATCAAGCTCCGGTACCGGTGATCGTTCCGGAATTCCCCGGTCGCGGAGGACACTGGACGGATGCCGGATGGATCGCACAGTAAGACCCCCCGGTGTTGTGGCGGTTGATTGAGAAAAGGACGATACCAGACCGTCAACGATTTCCTTGTTTTAGAGAAAAAGAGATTTAATCCTGGAGGAGTACGAGGCAGCCTGCGATCTTGTCGTGGAGCCCCTGCCGTTTCTTGGTGAGGCCGATCATCAAAAACCCGATGAAGATGATCAACGTCGAGATAAACTTCCCGAAGAACCGGAGCGTTGCCCGGGCAAAGGAGATCCGGTTCCCCTCAAGATCGGTCACTTCGAGGCGCATAAGGACTTTACCCGGGGTTGCCTGACCCCGCGAGGACTCAAAGCCTGCGTAGTAGAGCCAGGGAACAACGATGATGAGGAGTCCGACTGCTGCAACGATCGGGCCGAGAGCCGCGATTGGAGTTCCTGCCTCCGTGAGGGAAGAGATCGGCGCGTGGGCGGCCACGAGGTAGTAGAGGTACATGATCCCGTTTGCCTGGTTGAAAAACGCAACCACGATGATGCCGAACAGGGCGATAAGGATAAAATCGATGATGAATGCAACGAACCGCCGCCCGAGACCGGCATACACCCCGACCTCGGGGGCTTCTTCGGCCTCGGGTGAGGCCATGACCGCCGGCATCGGGGGGGCTGCCTCGATCGGTGCCCCGCACCACTGGCAGAATTGTCCGGAAGCGTCAGTCTCTTTCCCACATTTTGGACAGAACATTCCTCTTACTCCTGATAGGTAAAGTTAATCCGGGTGTCCTTTTTAATTTAACTGTTGTTTTTGGGGTTTTTGGAGGATATTTCCGGTTTCCTTCAGGAAAATAACCTCTCAATTCTCAAAGTGAAGTACGGGTTTTCCGGGCCGTTCCTGCAACAAACCTGAACGCAAATCAGAAATATCCAAAAATGAAAGGGTTATCCATGAAATACCTGCCCATAGCAGCCGCATGTTTCGCGCTATTTTTCTGTGCGCTGTTTGCCGGGTGCACGAGCCCTACTCAGGCCGAGATCCAGCCGGTCGGGACCACCGTCACGACCCCGGTGCCGGAGTCCGCCACGGCAACTGTCGCCCCCGCCCCTACAATCGAATCGATCACCACGCTCCCGCCAAGCCAGGCGATCACCCTCTTGCTCACGAAGGACCGGCCCACCGGTAAGATCACTCTCCAGTGCAGTGGCGGGCCCGGCATGAGCTCAGCCCAGGTCATCGATCTCACGGTCACCCGTGCTGACGGGACCGTTGAGGATAATCAGCTCACGAATAACAATGATATTGGCCAGATCTCGAGCGACGCCTCGATCACCCTGCCGGGCACGCTCGACGGCACCGACAATGCACAAGTGCATGTGACCATGGGGGGCAAGACCTACCTTGTTATTGACGAGAATATCTCCTCCATCAACCCCTACTCTTCCACCTACTCTTCCCTCAGCCCCTACTCATGATCTTTTTTTTGCCGCCCGGCCCGGGTTATCTCCCTGACTCTACCCGCCCGATCCTGCCTGCGTACTTCTGCATCCCGTATCCAAGCGCGATCACGGCAAACCCGATGGCACCAAGGGCGATCCACTGATCTATGCCCGCGGTTCCGACCGCAAGCCGGGCGACAAGGTTAAGCGGGTTGTACGGCAGGGCAAGGACCAGCAGCAGGATGACGACAAGGGCGGTCGAGAAAACGAACTGCGCCGCTGTCCGTTCCCGGTAGTGGAGGGCACACACGGCCCCGAGGAGGATCAGGAGCAGGGACGCTAAGGTAACGTGGAGCAGGATGAGGCCGGGATTATCTATGGCGATCCGGTTTACGGAGAGGAGGAGGATCCATGCCCCTGCCTGGACCGGGACAAGGATGGCGCAGACAAGCACCTTGCCCCAGACCATCTCGGCAAAGGTGACGGGCGTGGAGATGAGCGTTTCCAGCGTGCCATGCTGGTATTCCTCTGTGATAAGATCGATGATGAGCGCCGCTGAGAGTATCCCCGGCAGGAAGACCAGGAGCGGGACTAAAAGGCCGTACACGAACCCATAGAAATCGCCGCTGCCGGCAGGGGTCGGGACCTGAAGAGGGATGGGTGTTACATCGAGACGGCCGGCCCGGATCGTCCGCAGGTCCTGCTCGTACTGGAGAAAGACAGACTTCAGCCGTACGTCTACGATCGCTCCCTGTAGATCGTCGGTCAGCGTGTAGAGTGTGATCTTCACCGGGTCATCGGAATCGGGCCGGGTATCCGGGACGTACACCACCGCGGAGATCCTGCGCTCCTTTAAGAGTTCGACCGCGGTGGAGAGGTCCATCTGGTGCACCCGCAGGGCCGTGCTGCCCTCCAGGTACCCGAGAAGCGGGCTCTCGTTTCCCGCGTACGCTATGTCGTACCGGAAGTGAGAATACCCGGAGAGCGCTGCGGGGTCGTACATGGATGTAAGCCCGACCATGAGAAACGATGAGAACAGCGCGATGAATACCTGGAGCAGAACGGCGAGGAGGATCGTCTTCTCGGATGCGAGCCCCCGAAACTCTTTTTTTGCGACAACCGCAACGTGCCGGGCCTTCACCGGAGCCACCCCAGAATATACAGGTTATAGCAGCAGTGGAGGATGGTTGCGGCGATAAGGCCGGGCACGAGCCCCTTTCTTCCCCCCGCCTTGAGCGAGCAGGTGACAATAAGGACGCAGGCGAAGTGGAGCAGGAGGGGCATCCAGAGCACGCCCAGCGACAGGAACAGGACGCTCCCGAAGATCGACTGGCTGATCTGGGCGAGCGTTGCAAAGAGGAGGAGTTTCTCCCCCACGAGGAACCCGATGGCAGTGGCAGCGCAGGCCAGGAGCAGGTTCTTCCACGAGAAGAACAAAGGGTCACGCACAAAGAGCGTGTAGATACCGACCGCCTTTGCCATCTCCTCGATGAGCGCCGCAAGCACGAGCAGGAGCACGAGCGAGTACGGCATGGGCAGGTTGAAGAAGACGACAAGACCCATCATCTGGGCCATGAAGACGAACGGGATCAGGAAGACGGCAAGCAGGAAAAGTGCCGCGTATGGGTGCCGCTCCGGGAGAATGCCGGAAACGAACTCGCGGATCCGGGGCAGGAGCTTCTTTTCCGAGAAGAGGCGCTCCTCGTTGAAATTTTTTGCCGCGACATAGAAGAGAACGGCGGCGGTCAGCCAGAAGAGCGTGGTGGCATAAACGTAATCCGAAACCGTCCACGCGGTCCCCTGGATGGTGAGCACGATCAGCGTGAGCGGGGAAACGAGGCTGATCACGTGGACGTTTGCAAAGATGCTGGGAAAGAAGAGGTACGACGTGGCGACAGTCGAGAAGAAAATCGAGACGAACGAGAGCTCCTTGAAGCTCCGGGCGAGCATCCCGATAACAAGGGCGTTAGCGAGAAAGAAGACGATGATCGGGATGAGGGGTACAAGGACGAGCGGCGAGGCCCCAATGTAGAGCGTGATCCCGGCGCAGATCGCAAGCATCCCGAGGAAATACGGAAGCATCTTTCCTATGATGATAGACGAAGTCTTCACCGGCAGGGAGAGGAGGACTTCGCCCTGTCGTTCTATCCGCTCGTTCATGATGCTCATCATAAAAAACTGCGAGGTGAAGTAGAGCGGGAAGATGAAGACAAAGACAAGGATGATCGAGTCAAAGGGAAGGGGGGGCGAGAGCTGGTCCGGGGTCACGAACGGGCCCATGGCGGCCTGACCCGGGGAGAGCACATCTGTGTACCGGGAGACCTGCGTGTTCTCCTGCGACGATGCGGCCAGTTCCTGCCGGAGATCGTCCTGCGTGACGCCGAGCGTGGGTGAGGGCGTGGGGACGTTTTCAACAGGGCCCTGCGGGACTGGTGGTCCCCGGCCGGGCGCTACCTGCACATACTGGCCGTTCTGGGTGGCTGAGAAGTTGAGTTCGCTTTCCACCGACTGGGTGTCGATCCAGAGCGGGTATGCGGCAAAAAGATCGCTCTCACCGGAGTAGACGCTGTTTTTGTACTGCGTATAGTCCAGTCCGAGGGCGTTTTCCGCAGATTGTCCCTTTTCTGTAGGGCTGGCATATGCCACCCCCTTTATGATAACGAGATCGTACTCCCCGCGGCTGCCGGCGAGTGCGGTATCACTGTCCTGGTACACCGCAAACCGGGTGTCGGAACTAAAGATGGCAGCGACTTTCGGGTCGTCGACCCCGATCCGGTACATCCCGTCCTGGATATGCAGGCCGCTCTCTGCGGCAAAACCGGTGACAAGGATAAGGAGCACGAAGAGGACGATCGCGACCGGCAGGACGTTGCGCGACATGACCGAGAAGGATTTTTTCACCTCCCAGCGTGCTATGGTTGCGATGTCCCTGCCTGCACTCATGGCTGACCCCCCCCGGACCCGGTAAAAACCGTGGATGACCAATAGGTGTGGGTACCGGGGTCAAATACTGATCGGTGCTGACACGGCAGTAATCTCCCGGACTGCATCCATCCCAATGTATATGTCACCCTCCCCACAAGTCTACATTACAAAAAAGCCCTGCCTCCCGGAGAATCCGCCGTGATCACTGCAATCAGCCTTGCCAAACGCTACGACAATTTTATCGCCCTTGACGACGTGAGTTTCTCGTTTCCCGGCGCCGGGATCTTTGGGATCGTGGGACACAACGGGGCCGGCAAGACTACGCTGTTAAAGATCATCGCGGGGCTGGTCACCCCCACTTCGGGTGAGCTCTCCGTGAACGGGATCGATGTGATCCGCGATCCGGTGGCGCTCAAGGAGACACTGGGCTACCTGCCCGAGGAATCCCGGCTCTACGAGACGATGACCGCGGAGGACTACCTCGCGTTCTTCGGCGAAATTTACGGGATCGATAAAGAGGAGATCACCATTCGCACCCGCCGGCTCTTTGCCGCCCTCTCGCTTGAGACCGGCGGAAAGAAGCTGGGCGAATTTTCCAAGGGTATGAAGCGCAAGGCCGCGATCGCCCGTTCCCTCATCCACGACCCGAAGTTCCTGGTCTATGATGAGCCGACGAGCGGGCTCGACCCGATGACCTCGCGCTTCATCGCCGGGTACTTAAAAAAGCTCAAAGGTGAGGGTAGGACCATCGTGCTCTCGGCCCATAACCTGTACCAGATCGAGGCGATCTGCGACCGGGTGATGATCCTCCGGCGCGGGAAGGTGGTGGCGCTGGGCACCATGGACGAGCTCCGCGAGCAGTTCGGTTCGATCACCTACACGATCTGGTTCGCCCACCCCGATCCGTCCCGCATCGACCATCAAAAAATAAACTACCGGCTCGATGAGCGGGGGCTTGCCTGCGATGCCGGGGACATGGCGGGATTAAATGCGTGCTCTGCCGCAATCGCGGCTGCCGGCGGGAGGGTGGAACGGATCGAGTCCCGGTACCCGTCGCTCGAGGAGATGCTTGTCGCGATCGGTGAGTAGGAAAAATGTTTTTTGATTCCGGCCTGTGGTGCGGTCACCACCCGGGGAGTGTTACGCGATCCGGACTGCTGCGCCGCTGTTGCGTGCCGAGGTGAGGAGCGTTGTCCCTCCCCCGATATCCTTCAGGTATGACTGCGCCGCCCGCTCAACCTCCTGCATCCCTGTGTCGCCAACGGCGTACAGGGTCGGGCCAAACGAGCTCATCCCGGCCCCGGCCGCCCCGGCTGCCCGCATCGCATCAAGGAGGCCGGTAACCTCCCGGGGTTGGAAGGAGAGCTCGATCTTCTTGAACCCGAGCGACTGGATGGCATTGACGGAGGTTCCAAACAGGTCGAGATCCTTTTCCGCGATCCCGGGAAGCATCCGCATCATGACTTCGTGGCAGAGCGTCCTGACCTCATCGAGCGGGACCGGGCAGCAGGCCCGGAAGATCTCCTGCTCCCGCGTCCCGCTCGCCCCTTCCGAAAGCGCCGGGGTTGCAAGCAGGATACGCCAGTCGCCGGGAAATTCGTGACGCATCAGGACCGGTGGCGGCTGCACGCCTTTTGACGCGGAGGACGGCGCAAAGCCGGTCTTCTCCTGTCCCGGCCCGAACCGGTGGCCGCCATCCACGATGAAACCCCCGTGGTCGAACGCCGCTGTCCCTATCCCGGATGTTCCGCCGCGCCCGGCGATCCGGGCCAGTTCTGCCGTGGAGAGGGACTTCCCATACAGCTCCATGCAGGCCCGGGCCGTGGCAAGAGCGAGCTGGGAGCCGCTCCCGAGACCGCGGTGGGCCGGGTAGTGTTCCCGGACCGTGATCGCAACGCCACCCCCGATCCGGAGTGCAGCGAGCACATTCTGTGCACACTCCCGGACCAGCGCCGCGGTCTGGCTGTCACAGCCACGGACTTCGATGGTGGGGTTTGCCTGTGCCTCAATGAGGACTGCGGGGTCGTCGAGCGCGATCCCGATGCCGCCGTCGACTCTTCCCAGGCTGCCGTTCATGTCCAGCAGCGTCACGTGGATGCGCGACGGTGTTCGTACAATCACCCTGTGTTCGTCAAGGAACTGGCTGAACGGGAACTGCTCTTCAATGAAGATGAGCGGTTCGCCGCCATGGATAATCCGGTACTCGCGGGAGAGCAGCGGTTCGTTTTTGCAGATGGGGAAAATTCCGCGCACGTCATCTTTTGCCGGGGTTACCCGGGCGGCGAGGATCTCCCGCCGGGCCTCGATATGATGGCGCTCTATAATCTTTCCTATGGGGATGTCGGCCCGCATCAGGTCATCGCGGAATTCCGGTGCCAGCCGGGCAAGGGGTGTCTGCGATTTTGCGTAGACCAGCACCTTCCCGGTGGCAGAGTCAAGAAGCTCCACGATCCGGTGGTTCACCGCATCACCCGGTGCAACGCCGAGACGCCCTGCGGCAACAGCATCGGCTTGTACGACTTCCTGCTCGCGGGTCCGGACCGCGACCGGGTGACCGGTTACCGATTCCAGCAGCTGCGTGACCGACCCGTCGGTACCAAGGAGAATTTTCTGGATTGGTGAGAGCCGGCCTACCTCATCCTCAATCTCGGAAAGACAGCGTGCGATATCCATCCACACAACCTCCGTGCCGGACTACATAAGGTTACGGATCCGGCGCCGGGCCGTTACCGCTACGGGTATGTGTTCAACGGCGCGAAGGGGGGTGGCGGGTGCCCTTCCCCTTCCGGGAGGCCGCCGGTGCCGGGGCGTGCAGCACCTGTGCGCCGATCAGGGCGATGGCGTCTTCCGTGAGCCGGCCTTTGAGACCGATCACGTCGCCGGCCCGGACCGTGCCCGGCTTTGCAGTGAGGACAAAACTTTCGCTGAAGAGATCAAGGCCGCCTTCGGAAAAATCGTCAAGCCCGATGGGGAGGCAGGGGGCATCGGACGGGGGTTTGCTGCTGACCGGGCAGACAGAGAGGTCGCCGTTCTCTTTTGCCGACACGACCACGGCGGGCCGGGTCTTTGCCCCGCGCCGCTCTTCAAACGGAACCGGGGCGAGGATCACGTCGCCCCGGACATAGCGTCCCATGCCCGGAATATCCGGCGTTTTGGGGCATAAGGCCATTGATCGGTTTTCATGGGGGCGCCAATGGCGGTCCGCACCAGAACGGAAGGAACAGCCGGGCCCTGAGGGCGGGGGAAACCCTTTACGTGCGGCAGCTGATGATCGCTTCAGGATAGAGGTGGTGGAAAGAATGCAGTTTGCAGATTGCGTGATGCAGCGGTATGCAACGAAAAAGTTTGACGGCAGGACGATTCCCGAAGCAAAGGTGAACGAGCTGCTGGATTTGGTAAGGTTTGCACCATCGGCGCTGAATGTCCAGCCCTGGAAGATCAAGGTGATAACGGACAAAAAGACAAAAGAAGCGCTCCGCCCGGCTTCGAACAACCAGGAACAGATCACGACCTGCTCGCACCTGCTCGTCTTCTGTGCGGATTCCGATTATGGCAGCCTGATAAAAAGGCTCGGGGCGCTGATGACCGCAAACCACATCCCAAAGGATGTGGTTGACAGGGTGACCGGCATGGCCACACAGTTTGCCGCAGGCATGTCCAAAGAGCAGCAGGCCGCGTGGTCGCAGGCGCAGACCTATCTTGCACTGGGAAACGCCCTCAACGGCGCAAAGTCTCTCGGCTTTGATTCCTGCCCGATGGGTGGTTTTGACCCGAAAGAGTACTCGAGAATCCTCAAAATCCCGGAGCATCTCACACCGGTGATGCTCTGCCCGATCGGGTACGCGGCGGACAAGCCGGGGCCGAAGATCCGGCATGCCCGGGAAGAGATTGTGTTCTGAGACCGGGAGGCTGGATCTTTTTTAGTTCTGAAAAACTTGTTTTTGTGACAAAGGTGGATTGAAATCCGGGCCGGGGAGTCTTTGCACAGTTTCCCGGTTTTCCAGAGTGGCAGGATCTATGAGCGAAAATTTTGCACATGGATCTTGTTAACGATCCCTCATTTCCTTGATATCGACGACAGCCATGCCTGGGGTCCTTCGGCCCGGGTACGGCTCTCGAAGACCGCCGGCCTGATGTAATTGATGGACCACCCGTTTCGGAAGCTGTCCTGTATCTCTTTCCGGGTTACCCTTCTCGGGCCGTAACCGCCGGGCTCACGTTCGGAAAAACAGAGCATAAAATATTTCCCGGCCGGGGAGAGGATCGCTGCAAGGTTATCCACGAAAACCGGGCGGTCTTCATCGGACAGGGTATGGAAGAGCCCTGAATCGGTGGCGGTATCGAACGTCCTGTCAAGCTTCGTGAGGTCCAGTGCGCTCAGGACAAGAAAATGCACCGGGAGCCCTCTTCCGGCAGCCTTCTCCTGTGCCTTCTGGATCGCGAGGGAGGCAGAGTCGATCCCCCACACCTCGTGTCCTTCCGCAGCAAAGAAGAGGGCATGCTCCCCCGTTCCACACCCTATGTCAAGGACCGATCCTGTTATCTCTCCCCTCCGGACCAGCTCAACGAACTCCTTCTGGGGCCTGCCGATGTCCCAGGGAGGTGTCCCTTGGTATGCCGCGTCAAAAAAATCCATACTTCACGATAGTTTCCGGTATACATATTGTTATTTCTCCATGATATGGCGGGGCCCGCCCGTGCGCTGCCCTTCGACAGGCGCGAAACGATGCCGGCAATCTTTCCTTTGCGGGAGAAAAGGTGTCGTCACCGGGACAGATTACCTATCGTTCAGATAAGATGAGGCGATCGCTATCCCCGCACGTGAGCGATGACTTCCACCGCTCCCGAAGGGACGTCCCTGGAGGCGGATCTGGACAACGTTTGTATAACCTTCCCTGCCTCGCCGTGCCCCGGAGGGTCATGATGTGGTCTTGTCTCATAAATACCCTGTTATGGTCCCGGAACCGCCGTAAAACCGGCCCATCCTGCCACGTAAATACCCCTATTTCCTGCATAGAAACGAAACAGCAGCCGATCCTGATAATTTCCGGAAAAACCGTTCCCGTTTTACCTGCCCGGGAAACCCCCTTTATTTTCAGGCTATAGACGCATTCCAGGCCATCCACAAGCTCCGCATGACCAGTTGTTCTTTCCCATTTTTGCGATGAAAGGAACGCTGCTAAATTGCACGGTTTTTTCCTGTTTTAAATGTCCTGTTTCCAAAAATAACGGTTTATATGAAGAATGTTGTCGGGCGTTGGCACCGTTTCCACTGGAACCCTCCGGGCACGGATCCGGCCCGGGAACTCCTACGTCGGAGAAGGGATCATAGGAGACCGCAGGTCCGGTCACCCCCTTTTCGTCCTCCCGATCCCAGCGGAGCCCTTATCTGATCCCGGGCAAGAGAAAGAAAGAGCAATGCCGCGCTGTGACTTCTGCGGGAAAATGGTCTCCCTCCCTTTCCACTGCCAGTACTGCGGGAAACAGTTCTGCGACGATCACCGGCTGCCGCCAAACCACGCGTGCGCCGGCCTTGCACAGTGGAAGAAGACCCCGGCGCCCGGAGTGGGCATCCGGTACGGTGCCGGCGGGGCAAGTGCGTACGGGGGCGGGTTTGCGGCGGCACCCCGGGACAAAAAACCCGGACGTATCCCATTCTGGAAGCACCCGTACTTCAGGATCGCAATTGTGCTGGTTGTGCTCTTTCTCCTTATCATCGTCTTCATTCTCATGGGCGGGTGCCTTCAGGCCGGGGAAAATTCCGGGGCAGTCACGGCCACGCCGATTCCCCTATCGTCTCCCTCGGTCACTGCTGCCACGGCCACGCCGGCCCTTCCCACGATCACTCCTGTGACCCCGGTAACGACCGTCATCCCCTCCCTCACCCCCACCACTTCTCCTTCGATAACTCCGACCATTCCTGAGGAGACCGCTGCAGCTGCCGCCGCCACACCCCCTTTCACTCCGGTCCCGGGAAAACTCTCCGATGATCCGTACCCGATCTCGACACTATCGCTTGCCGACCGGATCCACGAACTGGTCAACGGGCAGCGGGCAGCAAACGGCCTTGCCTCCCTTTCGGTTGACCCGGCACTTGTCGCGCTCGCACTCAACCATAGCATGGACATGGCAGAGAACAATTACTTCTCGCACATCGATCTGTCAGGAGAAAACCCGACCGACCGGGGAAATGCGAGCGGGATCTTCTGCATCAAGAACTACAGCTCCTACTACACGTACGGTATCGCGGAGAACCTCTTCCAGAACAACCTCTACACCTCGGTGACAGACACAAACGGCGTCTATTCCTACGCATGGAGCACACAGGAAGCAATCGCGCAGTCCACAGTCACCGGCTGGATGAACAGCGCAGGGCACCGGAAAAATATCCTGACCTTCACCTTCGGGAGCGAAGGGATCGGTGTTGCCATTGCTTCAGATGACAAGGTGTACATCACCGAGGATTTCTGCTGACCCCGGGCACCGGCCCGGCACCCGCATTTATTTTACCCTCCCGTGTCCCATGCTCCCGGCGATGAAACGCTCTGGCCACGAAGAATTCCTCCGTGCAACACCCGTTATCGATCACGACAACCCGGCCGTGCAAAAAAAAGCCCTTGCCCTTGCGGAAGGCTGCACAGGTGACGTGGAGATTGCCCGGGCCTGCTTTACCTTTGTCCGTGACGGGATCCGGCACAGCTGGGACTTTAAAGAAAACCCGGTTACGCTTTCCGCCTCGGAGGTACTTGAGCACCGCACCGGCTACTGTTTTGCAAAAAGCCACCTGCTCGCCGCCCTTCTCCGGGCAAATGCCATCCCTGCCGGGCTCTGCTACCAGCGGCTCAAAAACCATGCGGATGTCGGTCCGGCGTTCTACCTGCACGGCCTCAACGCCGTCTGGCTCGAAGACTATGGCTGGTACCGTGCGGACGCCCGGGGCAACCGGGCCGGCGTGCACGCGGAGTTTACACCGCCGGAGGAGCAGCTCGCGTTTGTCCCCGGAGAGCCGGGAGAGTCAGACCTTACCGGGATCTTTTCCGACCCGCTGCCGGTCGTGGTGAGCCTGCTCTCGACATACACGGATTATATGGATGTACGCCTGCACCTTCCGGACGTGGAGTAACGCAAGCACGGATGCTCCATTCACCTGCCAAAGCCTGAAATGGAAAGCACAGCATACCTCTCCGTTACGTATGCCAGCCGCACACTCCCGCAATTTCCGGGATGGGAAGACCCTTGAAGGTGAACTTACCGCCGCGATGCACCGGGTCAGTGCTCTCGGGGTCACGTACCCGGAGCATTACTACGAAACTCTCGTCGCGAAGTACCAGAAAGACGGCGTGCCCTACCCGCATATCCTGACCATCCTTGGCGAACCGCGGATCCGGGGCCATTTTTTCTATGCAACGGCACTTTCCCGCACCGGTCCGTACCTTGATTATGGCTGTGGGACCGGCGACAATATCCGGCAGCTCCTCCGCGACGGGTTTCCCCGGGCACAGATTACCGGTTTCGATCTTACATGGGAGAGCATAGATCTCGGCTTCGACCTGTACCGCGACCGGGACGCACTGCTTGATCTCTTTGTGGTTAACCCCACGTTGCCGTTCCGGGAGGTGACATTCGATACGTGCTATTCCGGGTCTGTCATCCACGTCATCGCGGACGACGCAGAGCTCGATGAATACCTGGCAAACGCGTGGAAGGTGCTCCGGCCCGGCGGCGTCCTCTTTGGCTCAACGCTCGGGACAGAGGACGGGAATGCGTGCGGCCCGGACGATCATGGGCCGCCGCGGGTGACCTCACGCACCGCGCTCATCCGGCACATCACCGCTGCCGGGTTTGCAGAACCGGTCCTGGTCGTGCGGCCCCACGAAGCCCATCACCCCGGCGATAAAAAATGCGTCTTTGAGTTCTGCACCAGAAAGGGCGACTGATCCTGGGAGATCGCGCCCTGACCCCGGTACTGAACCCTCCATGTCCAGGGAACCGCCCGGTCCGGCCGCGGGGAGGAATGCCCCGGTTTACGGTGCAGCGGACCGGAATCCCCCTTCCGGTACCGTGATCTCGAACCGGGCTCCTTTCCCGTGGCACCCGGTCTCGTGGATGGAGATGCCGGTGATGGCAAGGATCTCCCTGACAAGGAAGAGGCCAAACCCCGTATTCCTGCCATAGCCTTTATCGAAGATCTTCTGTTTCTCATCGAGCGGGATCCCGGTTCCGTCATCCTCTACCGTTATCACCAGCTTATCTGCGGCTTTTTCGCACGAGACTTGGATCTCAGTCACCGTCTTTCCGTGCCGGACCGCGTTGTCGAAGAGGTTGAAAAAGACCCTGCCGATCATCGGGTCAGCGAAGATCTCGGTTGTACCGCAGGTACAGATTAAGGAGAGGTTTGCAGGGCGGGTGGATCGGACAAGCCTGTCGACCCGGAACCATGAGGGCGCTTTCACACCGAGATCCTGGTACGTTTTCATGAAATCGACCTGCCGCTGGATCACGGACACGGCACCACCGATCTTGGCAATAAAATCCCCGATGGCCGGGTCGGGATTTTTGAGCGCTGCCATCTGCGTGTAACCCCGGATGACCATCAGCTGGTTAGCTACATCGTGACGGGTGATGCTGTTGAGCAGGTTGAGTTTACGGTTTGCCTCCCGGATCGCATTCTCGGCCTGTTTCCGCAGGGTGATATCCGAGAGGACCCCGGAATAGACCCGCTTTCCTTCGTGCGGGACCGGGTCGGACATCCCCAGGAACCACATAACATCTCCTTGGGGTTTGACAAACCTCCCTTCGAAGTGCCATTTCCCCCCCGCCTGCAATGCAGCCCCAATGGATTCCACGAACCCTGCACGGTCATCCGGGTGGACATGGTCCAAAAACCATGGATAGAAATCCAGCAGGGCGGCCGGTGGTGCACCAAAAATCTCCTCCGCTCTCCTGCTGATGTACGATGTGCCCCACATGCCATCCGGCAGGGCATAGAACTGGTACATGACCTCCGGCACGGTGGCCGTGATCTCTTCCAGCTGCTCCTGACGCTGCAGAATCTCCTCTTCGGCTTTCCTCCGGGCGGAAATGTCGATTCCTACCCCGGTAAAATAGTTCCTGCCGGCTATTTCGAGCCGGACCGCGGTGAAATAGTAGGGGACCTTTGTCCCGTCCTTTGTAACGAGCTCGGCCTCGGCATCCGCATACCCCTCGTCGAATGCCTTTTTCACCCGCTCGCTGATGAGGGCAGCGTTCTTCTCGTCACCCCGGTACCAGTCCATCAGATGCATGCCTGCGAGTTCATCACGCGAATACCCGGTCGCAACCTCATGGTTCCTGTTCCAGCGGACAAGATGCCCGGATTCATCGTAAAGATACAGCAGGCCCGGCACGCTGTCGAGTACGGCATCAGAAAAGATCCTCTCCTCCTGCAATGCTGCTTGTGCCCGTTTCTGTTTGATCACCTGCCAGAGCCCCTGCATAAGGAGCGACAGCTCCTCGACGTCATGGTCCATGTATTCGCCGGGCTTGTTTGCCACCCCGACGACCATGACAATACGGCCCTCGTCGATGAGCGGGACGTTCATGTGCCGGAGGATCGGCGGGTGGCTCGGGGGATACCCTTTTTTCTTCGGGTTCGGCGCCGCGTAATCATTGGTGATGACCGCCCGGCGCTGCCGCACCGCCTCTCCCCAGAGGCCGGTCTTCTCCGTCTTGTAGATCAGCGGCTTGTCCTGCATCCCGCACTCGGCCATCGCGCGCTCCGACCAGCCGTACATCAGAAGCTCGCTCTCGTCATCGCTTACGAGCGCGAGGTATCCCATCGGGCTTCCCGTCATGACGCCGGCCCCCTCAATCGCTGCCATGAAAAGTTCCCGCTCGCTTTTCTGTGCGTTCTCAAAAAGCCCCAGGAGGTACCGGAGCCTGACCCCGCTTTCCCGGATCTGTTGTTCGCTCTGCTCCAGCTCCTTGTACTGCTGGCGCAGCTCTTCCTCCGTCGCCGCTACCTGTTCATAGGTTAGCCTGAGTTCCGTTTCTCTTGCCTTGTCTTTAGTGATATCGTGGAGACTCCCTTCGATGCCGAGCACCTCTCCGTTCCTGTCGTAATAGAGATGGCTGCTTGTCGAGATGATGACCGTGGAGCCGTTTTTATGCCTGAGTTCGATCTCGAAATTCTTCACCGGGCCGTCCCGGGAGATGGCATCGAGAAAATTCTTGCGTTTTTCCGGGTTCAGGTAGAGCGAATCTGCGATGGATTTCCCCAGCAGGTCAGCAGGGGAATCATACCCAAGGAGTGCCGGGCCGCTGGGGCTTACCATGATTAACCTGCCCTCGCGGTCTGTGCGGTATACCACATCCTGGAGGTTTTCGACCAGTGTCCGGTATTTCTCTTCGCTTTTCTGCAGATCCTCCTCCCGCTGCCGCTCTGCAGTTACGTCGCGGATGGTCCCGATCGTGGCCGGTCGCCCCTGGTATGGAACGGTGCCCACATTAATCACCACCCGCTTCCGCGTTATGCCGTCGCGGCTCAGGAACCAGCACTCATAGGCTTCCGGCATCTGTTTTCCCGCGAGGCGTGCACGGTGCCGGGCGAGCACCATTTCGCGGTCTTCCGGGGCGATAAACCGGTCAAGGGGAGCGCCGTCAGGTTCGCCTTCCGCATAGCCGAGGATCTCACGAAAACCGCGGTTGGAGAAGACCAGCCGGCCGTCCTGCCCGATGAAGATCCCGTCCTGGCTGTGCTCCACCAGCGTACGGTACTTTTCCTCGCTCTCCCGGACCTTTTTCTCACCGTCGGCGAGCTGGTTGTACTGGGAGCGCAGCTCCTCTTCGGATGCCACCAGCTGCTCGTTTGCCGCCTTTAACTCCAGTTCGGTCTTTTTCATCTCCGTGATATCGCGGACTGACTCGATCGCACCGGCAATACGCCCGTTCGGTTCGTAGAGCGGGCTTGCTTTTCCCCAGAGAATTTTTGGTTCCCCCTTCACGCGGGGAAAGGTGGTTTCTGCAGTAAGCATCAAGCCATCCTGCACGATATGGGAATAGCGGGTCTTGATCTCATCGGGAGAAGCGAAGACAAGGTCGATCAGGGTCGGCCTGCGCTCCCCGTAAAAAGGAATCGCGTACTCGTGGTTTCCTTTTCCCAGCATGTCGGAGGCAGGGATACCGGTCATCTCCTCCAGGGCTTTGTTCCACGCAATGATCTTCCCGCCGGTATCGATGGCAACGGTGGCGTCCGGGAGGAAGTTGATGATGTCTGCAAGCCGTTTCTCTGAATCTGACAGGGCCTTCTCGGCATGTATCCTGCCGATAGCCTGACGGATCTTATGCGCCAGCTCGGCAAACTGCGCCCTGGGATCGCCGCCTTTCTGGAGGTAAAAATCAGCGCCGTTGTTGATAGCGGCGATCACGACCTCCTCGCGGCCCCGGCCAGTGAAGAGGATGAAGGGGAGGCCGTTGTACCCTGCCCTGACCGATTTTAAGAGATCGATCCCATCCATGCCGGGCATCTGGTAATCGGACACGATCGCATCAAAGCTCTTCTTCTGCAGGATATCGAGCGCCTCTGTTCCCGAGGATGCGGTCGTTACGGCAAATTCACCATCCTTTTCAAGAAAAATGCGGCAGATCTCGAGGAGGCTCGGTTCATCATCGACACAAAGGAGTGAATACATGCCGGAAGTCCTCGTTGCCGTGTCTGGCAGCAATGCGACTGACAGGCAATTGTCCTTGAATGTATTGAATCTTACGAACTGCCCCCGGCGCTTCGGGGGATACACCGTGGAGATCGTTTCAGGTTCGGTCAGGATCCACTCTACCTAATCCCTCATATCCTTTCACGGCCAAGTTCGTACGAGAAAAGGAGCCACACCAGCAATGAAGATCCTCGCCATCCACGGGAGCCCTCGTGCGATCCGGAGTACCACACGGAGACTTGCCGGTTTTGTACTCGAAGGCGCGGCAGACGCCGGTGCAGAGACCGAAATGATCGACCTTGCCGATTACCGGATCATTCCCTGTACTGCCTGCGAAGCGTGCACCCTCAACGGCATCTGCGTCAACGACGATGATTTGCCGGCACTTCTGGCCCGGATGAACGAGGCGGACGCCCTTGTCTTTGGCTCGCCGGTGTATATCGATAATGTCACCGGCCAGATGAAGGTGTTTTTCGACCGGCTCGCGGACGCGATCCATTACCAGCAGTTCGCCGGGAAGTATGGCTGTGCTGTTGCAACCACGGCAGAGTCCGGTGGCGACGGGGTGGTTGCGTACCTCAACCATGTCCTCAATTATCTCGGGGTCGTTTCGGTGGGGGGCATCAGTACAGCCACCGGGGGACGATCGGAAACAGTCGAGGCGTCGGAACCTGCTGCCCGGGCTCTCGGGAAAAAACTCGCGGATGCGGTCCGGGACGGGTATTCCGATCCGGCGCAGGAAGCGATCCTCGCTGAGAACCGGGCGTATTTTAAAACAATCGTCGAAGAGAACCGGGACCTCCGCACCAGGGAATACGAGCGGTGGGTTACAATGGGCTGGATCCGGTGAGTGTATCTCACCGGGAGCGGGGCCGAAAAAATGAATGGCTGTCCTTTAGAAATTCTCTGCGTAGATCTCAAAATACGCCTGCGGGTGGCTGCATGCCGGGCATTTTAGCGGCGCAGACGTCCCCTCATACACGTACCCGCACTCCCGGCAGTACCATTTGACCGGTGCATCGCGCCGGAAGACCGCTCCCTTTTCCAGGTTTGCGAGGAGCCGGTTGTACCTTTGCTCATGGTACTTCTCTACATTTGCCACCTGCCGGAAGAGGTTTGCAATCGGGAGAAACCCTTCGTCTTTTGCCGTCCCGGCAAAGGTTGGGTAGAGCGTACCCCACTCCATCATCTCGCCGTCGGCCGCTGCCTTGAGGTTCTCTTTCGTGGTCCCGATAACGCCTGCAGGATACGCGGCTGTAATCTCCACCATCCCACCTTTGAGGTACGAAAAGAACAGTTTCGCGTGCTCTTTTTCCTCCTCGGCGGTCTGTAAAAAGACGGCAGCTATCTGCTCGTAGCCCTCGTTCTTTGCAACCTTGCTAAAGTAACTGTACCGGTTCCGGGCCTGTGATTCCCCGGCAAATGCCGCAAGGACATTTTTCTCCGTTTTACTGCCTGTAAATTCCATGTCAGTACCTCCCTGCTACCGCAGGGACTCATTCCGGGAACAGATGACCCGGTGTATCAGTGAAGGCCTGCCGTGGTTTTTCCGCACAGGCCCGTTAAAGAGAACGATGGGAGGCTGCTGTAATCAATATTATGATACTGGCAGACCGGCCTGTCATGACTGGAGGCTTTTCTAGGTAACAGACGGGGAAAAACGCCGCATGCCGGATTTTTGCGATTACAGGAAGAAAAGCACAAAAGAAGCGGGCCTGAAGGGATTTGAACCCTTGACCTGCGGATTAAGAGTCCGCCGCTATGCCGAACTAAGCTACAGACCCACGTAGCCTAATAATGTGGCCGGTACAGCCGAATAAATGTTTTGGAACACGGAAAGCCCGGACGTCCGGAGAATCCTTTTATACGTGGGCATGGCCCATCTTTTTCTTACATGCCTGACACCGCCGCGTTTGAGTCGGCAGCCCCGATAAAATACTGCATCTTCGGGTGCGGGACCAACGGGTACAATATCATCCTCGAACTTGCAAAGGAGAACGAGCGCGTGATCGTCGTCGACCGCGACGAGACGCGCGTCCGCCACCTCCGGGACCAGAAGTACGACGCGTACGTGCGGGACATCACCGCGTCGGATCTGCTGGTCGGGCTCCCCGTGTTCGAGATCGCGTTTGTGATGAGCGGCGATGCGGATGCAAACCTCGCATGTGTCAGCACCATCAAGAAACGGTACCCGTCTGTCCAGGTGATCGCCCGTGCAGTTGACCCGGTCAGTGGCGGCAGGCTCACGGCCGCCGGGGCGGATCTCGTCCTCTACCCTCAGGAAGTCGTGGCAAAAACCGCCGTCTTCCAGATAAAAAAGCAGCACGCGAGCCGGATCTCGCAGAGGCTTTTCTCGCTCCTTGCCGGCTGGGACGGCATCCTTGGGATCATCACCCACAAGAACCCGGACCCGGATGCGATCGCAAGTGCCATGGCCCTTGCCGAGATCGCACGGCACGCGAATTCAAAGACGCTTACCACCCGGATCTTCTATGAGGGAAACATCGGCCACCAGGAGAACCGGACCTTTGTCAACCTCCTCGATATCAAGATGGAGCACCTGACCCCCGAGGCGCTCCAGAAATGCACCTACCTTGCAATGGTGGACTGCTCGGGCCCGGGGGCGAACAATGACGTACCTCCCCAGACAAAGATCCAGATCATCATCGACCACCACAAGGATGGGAACCATGCGGCCGGCCAAGGCACGTTTATGGATATCCGGCCCGGCATCGGGGCAACGGCAAGCATCATGACCCAGTACCTGCAGGAGCTCGATATCCCGGTCGACAAGAGGGTGGCGACCGCGCTCCTGTACGGTATCAGGACGGACACAAAAGAATTCAAACGGAATGTCACGCCGCAGGACCTGGGAAACGCCGGCTTCCTGCTTCCGCTCACGGACTCAGACCTCCTCGACAAGATTATGTCGCCGTCCATGTCGCAGGAGACGATCGATGTGATGGGTAAGGCGATCCAGAACCGGAAGATCCAGAGCGGGTACCTCTTCTCTAACGTCGGCTACGTCATGAACCGCGATGCCCTCCCGCAGGCAGCCGACCTGCTCATCACGCTCGAAGGGGTGAACACGGCGCTCGTGTACGGGATCACTGATACCGCGATCGTGATCTCTGCCCGGAACCGGGACATCCGGCTGCATGTAGGAAACGCACTCGCTGAGGCGTTCGGGGACATGGGGGATGCAGGAGGCCACCCGAACATGGCGGCGGCAAACCTCCCGCTCCACTATTTCGGGAACGTCTCGGACAAAGTGGCGCTTCTGGAGATTACCATCGAGCCGATCCTCCAGAAGTTCAAAAACCTCGTTGGCCTCGAGAACGAGGAAAGGAAAAATGAGGAATAACGCCGTGTCGGCCTTGTATTCTGTGGCCGGGCACCGGTGAACCATGGAATTTTCCGCGTGGGAACCCCATTACCGCGAGATCCTCGATTATTTCGGGTTCTCCCGCGATGACGACGAGAAGGCCGCCCGGCTCCTCGCGACCCTGACTGCTGATCGCGACGATCTTTCTGCTCTGGCCCGGCTGGTGCAGGGGCACGACGTCGTGGTCTGCGGGAACGCCCCCTGTCTTGAACGGGAACTCGCCCGTATCCCGAAAGGCAGCGTGGTCTTTGCGGCAGATGCAGCGGCAGATGTCCTCTTTACTCATGGCATCCGGCCCGATGCGGTCTTTACCGACCTTGACGGGGCGACCGATCTGCTGGTCGAAATGAACCGGGCCGGTACTATCGTCGTGGTGCATGCGCACGGCGACAACATCCCTCTCCTGCAGCACTGGGTAAAGAGATTACCCGGCCCGGTGGTTGCCACTACGCAGAGCACGCCTCTCAAACATGTTCACAACTTCGGCGGGTTTTCCGATGGCGACCGGGCGGTCTTTGCGGCCGATACACTTGGGGCAAAAACGATCACGCTGGTCGGGTTCGATCTCGATGACAAAAATGTCGACCCGGTCAAGCGCGGGAAACTTATGTGGGCAAAGAAACTGCTTGCCCTGATCGGCCATGACCGCTGATGCAGGCCGGAATACAACAGCCATCATCCTTGACGGGTACGTGGACGAGCCCGCATGTCTCGGTGTTCCGCCGTACGTCTCGCCCTATATCCGGACGGTTGCCGGGGTGCTTCTCACCCACGGTTTTACCGTCAGGTACTTCACCATCGATCAGCTCAGGAACGATCCGCAGCTGCCTGCCGTGATGGACCGGGCCGGCATCCTTGTAGCGATTGCAGGGGTGACGGTGCCGGGAAAGTACCTTGGGGGGACTCCTGCCACCTTAACTGAGCTCCGGCAGGTGGGACATATGATCCGTGGCCCGAAGAAACTGGTCGGGGGCCCTATCGGCTTTGGGTATGCCGGGGAGGGCGGAAAAAAAGCCATCCGGGAGCAGATCACCGGGTTTGATGCGCTGCTCACCGGAGATCCGGCAGTGGCACTCGACCGGTACATGGCCGGGGGCGAGCCTGCGGGTGTCTTCGATTCTACACTGACCGACCCGTGGAGTGTTGCGGGGGCCGGCATCATCGTGCAGCACCCGGACTTCCCGTACGTGATGTGCGAGCTCGAGACCGCCCGGGGCTGTTCCCACGGGGCGACCGGCGGCTGCTCGTTCTGTACCGAGCCGTTCTACGGCAGGCCCCGGTACCGGTCCGTGGCCGGGGTCGTTTCTGAGGTTGCCGCCCTTGCTGCATATGGTGCCCTCCACTTCCGGGTCGGCCGACAGCCGGACATCCTTGCCTACGGGGCCGGGGAGGGCGAGTACCCGGCGCCACGGCCCGATCTCCTTGAAGCACTCTTCTCCGGGATCCGTGCAGCAGCGCCGGATCTCAAAACGCTTCACATCGACAACACGAACCCGGCCACCATTGCCCGGCATGAGGAGAAGAGCCGGGAGGCGCTTGCTGCGATCATCCGTCACCACACGCCCGGGGATGTGGCCGCTTTCGGGATGGAAACCGCAGACCCGGCCGTGATCGCGGCCAACAACCTCAAGGCACAGCCCGATGAGGTCTTCCGGGCCATAGAGATCGTAAATGCTATCGGCGGGACGCGCCGGGACGGGATCCCGGAGCTGCTTCCCGGCCTCAACTTTGTCTGCGGGCTTGCCAGCGAGACACCTGTGACTTATGACAAAAATGAGCAGTTCCTCTCCCGCGTCCTTGCAGCCGGCCTCATGGTCCGGCGCGTCAACATCCGTCAGGTGATGCCATTTGAGGGAACACCGGCATACACGGACAATACCCTCGGGAAACACGAGCGGCGTTTCCGGGCCTTCAAGGATTTTGTCCGGCAGAAGATCGATCTCCCCATGCTCCAGAGGGTGTACCCGGTCGGGACTATCCTCCGTGATGTGCGGATCGAAATTTCGGGCGATCTCTCGTTCGGCCGGCAGCCGGGCTCGTACCCGATCCTTGCCGGCATCCCGGTGCAGATTCCCGTCCGCACTGTGATCGATGCCGTTGTGGTGGACTGGGGCATGCGCTCTATCACCGCCCTCCCGCTTCCGCTCAACGTCAACACCCTCCCGGCGCCTGCCCTCCGCTGGATGCCCGGCATCGGGAAGAAACGGGTGGCGGCCGTGCTGGCAAAACGCCCGTTTGCAAGCGTTGCAGCGTTTGTCAAAATTGCCGGGAGCTCGCCGCTCGACCCGCTGCTCGAATGTTGAGAGCAAAAGAAGAGTAATAATCAGATCTTTTTTAACTCGGTCACTTTCAGGATATCGGTGCGGGTCACGATCCCGACGATCCGGTCCTCGTGCACGATCGGTATCCGGCCGATGTTCCGGGTGGACATGATCCGGAGGGCGTCGATCACCGATGCCGTGGGCGGGAGGGTGATGATATCCCGGGTCATGATATCCTTTACCTGCATCGCCTCGCGATCAATGGGCGAGGTGCGGTTCACGTCCACGAGCGTCACCATGCCCACCAGGGTGTCGCGCTCGGTGACGGGAAAGCCCAGGTGCTTGCTCGAGTACATCATCTCGACCACCTTTACAAGCGGCATGTTTGAAGGCACGGAGGTCACCGGGGCGCTCATCATGTCGCCCACGGTCACATCCCGCAACAGGACATTGTACTGGACGGCTGTTGACTCAAGGCTCGCCCCGAGATAGACAAAGAGTGCGATCAGGATCAAAAAGGGATCAAAGGGGGCGATATACCCGGGGATCCCAAAAAGTCCGATGATCCCGAAAAGAACCGCGAATCCCTTGCCGACATTTGCTGCGATCCGGGTTGCACGGTCAAGCGGCATCCGGGTTGCAAGCAGCGCCCTGAGCACCCGGCCGCCGTCCATGGGAAAGGCGGGGATCAGGTTGAATGCGAAGAGGATGATGTTGAGCACGCCCAGGTACCCGAAGATGAAGACGAGCGGCCCCTGCATGGCAGGATCCGGCGTCATCTCCGGGGTGAAGTACACGAGTCCGCAGCAGGCAAGACCGAAGATGAGGCTTGTGAGCGGTCCGGCAAGCGCCATGGGCAGCTCCGTTTTTGGCTCCGGGGCCCCCTCATCCATCTGGGCAACGCCGCCGAACATCAGGAGTGTGATGCTCTGCATCTTTATGCCCTTTGACCGGGCCACGAGCGAGTGGGCGAGCTCATGGACGAGCACGCCAAAGAAGAGGCCGAGTGCCACGATAGTCCCGAGGATCCAGGGCATATACCCGCTGGTGATGATACTGGAATCGATCCCGATAGCGAAGAGCCCCCGGAGCAGGTCTGTTGTAGCGTCGATCTGGCTCCCGATGAGATATGCAAAGACCGGGATGATCAGCAAAAACGTCCAGTGGAGAAGGATCGGGATCCCAAAAAGCCGCCCAATCCGAAGAGATCCTTCCATAAAGTATGGATTATCTTTTTAACCCATATGGTATATACTTTCATCTGATAACGATGGAAACCCAGATTACGGATTTATTCGGGCTCGCGATTTACACGGACAAGGGCATGTACATTGGTGAAGTTGATGATGTTGTCCTTGACGTGGATTCAAAGAAGATCGAGTCGCTCGTCGTGGGTAAGGTAAACGACCAGCTCTTCGAGCTCAAGAACTACAAGGGCCTCAAGATCCCGTACCGGATCATCAGCGCTATTGACGATATTGTGCTTATCCGCCACCTGCCGGGCGCGTTTGCCGGATCCGGTGCGGCCGAGGAAGAATAAGACAGATTTTTTTAATATGGTGCGATCAGGCGGGTGGTGCGGGGGCCCCCGCCGCTTTATTTTCTCTCCCGCAGATACGGGGCATTCCATGGAAAATTATGAGATCTTCTCAAACCTTGCCACGATCCCCCCGGTCTTTGTCCGGCTCGACGGCCGGGCATTCCATGGGCTGACACGGAAGTACGGTTTTGCAAAGCCGTTTGATGACCGGTTCTGCACGGCGATGGTGAATGTCTGCCGGGCACTGGTTGCCGACAGCGGCCTTGCGCCGGCGTTCGCGTACACTTTTTCGGACGAGATCAGCCTGTACCTCAACGGGCTCCCGTTCTCGGGGCGTGTGGAGAAGATCGATTCGGTGGCTGCCTCGTACGCCGCAAGCGCCCTTACGATTGCGCTTGGTGCAACTGAGCCTCTCGCGTTTGATGCACGGATCGTGCAGGCGAATACGGAGTCCGCGATCGCGTACATGACCGGCCGGCAGGACGAGGCGTGGCGCAACCACCTGAACGCCTACTGCCAGCAGGCGCTGATCGCGGAAGGGATGGACGCGACCGATGCGGCCAGGCAGCTTAAGGGGATGCCGGCGCAGGAGCTCCACGAGATGATGCACAAGCGGGGCACGAACCTTGCAAAGACGCCGGCCTGGCAGCGCCGGGGGATCCTTGTCTGCAAAAAGGAGGTGGAGAAAGAGGGCTACAACCCGGTCACCAGTGAGCATGTGACGGTGACACGGAGCATGGTTGCAGAAGACCGCGACCTGCCGCTCTTTTCAACACCGGAAGGGCAGGCGTTTTTAAAAAAACTGATCTGCGGGGAATGAAATTGCGCCCGCGCCCCTGATCGCGTTTGCGGGAAAACAAAAAAGAATGTAATTTTCCCGGCTTTTGTGCTCGTTCCCGCGGGACAGCAATCCTGATATAGTGTAAAGGGGAGAGTGACGATCATGATGGGTAAACTCCCCCTGTCCCGGGTGTACCGCTTCATCGAGCCGGGACCGGTCGTGCTGGTAACGACGGTGGATGGCGGGCGTCCCAACCTCATGTCGATGAGTTATCATATGGTGATCGACGATGGCACCCCACCACTGATCGGCTGCATGATCGGGCCATGGGATTACAGTTTTCGTGCACTCAGGTGTGACCGGGAATGCGTGATCGCCGTTCCCACGGTCGATCTTGCTACAAAGGTGGTTGAAATCGGCAATTGTTCGGGTGCTGATGTCGACAAGTTCGGGGCGTCCGGCCTGACACCTGTTCCCGCAAAAAAAGTGAAGCCGCCGCTTGTGGTCGAGTGTCTTGCCAATTTCGAATGCCGGGTAAAAGACGACAGTCTTGTCGATACGTACAACCTCTTTATCATGGAAGTGGTTGCAGCATGGGTCGATCCGGATCGAAAAGAACGCCGGCTTATCCACCACCGGGGGGACGGCACCTTTGTCGTTGACGGCCGGGTCCTTGACCTGAAGAAAAAGATGGTGAAATGGCCATCGTATATCAGGGACTGATCGCACGGAGGGCAGCCGCGCTCTGCCGGTCCTGCTCCCGGGGTCATGGTACCCTGTGGGGCGTCCGGCCCTCTTCAGTGCGGGATTACGATAGTATCAGCCTTGCGTTTCTGAATGCTTCCTTGTCTGAAAAAGAGCTAAAAAAATTCGCCCGCAGGTTACGCCGCTTTCGAGATGCCAATTGTCATCGCAACGCCCTCGACATCCCAGTCTTTTGAAAGCTGGTGTGATGGCACCCCGCACTCCCCGGCAAGGCGGAGTGAGAGTTCCTTCGCCCTGACCTCGTCTGCGATCCCCGGTTTCCAGCCGGCACTGACAAGATCGCAGATCCGTTTGTCGGCAATGGCCACATCGGCCCGGATGAAATCCTCGACGGCCAGATCAAGCTGCCTGCGCATCTCCTGGATACGGCGGATCACCTCGCGGGCATAGCCCTCTGCTTCGAGATCCGGCGTGAGCGTAACGTCCACGTACACGGTTGCGTCCTCCATGGGGGTCGAGAAGATACCGGCCGGGAGTTTCTCTGTAAACGTCACGTGCTCAGTACCGATCTCAAATATTGCACTGCCGCTTGTCAGCGTAAAGGTCCGCCCGGCATCGACCGCCGCCTTGATCGCGTTGCCATCCGCAGCCTCGATGAGTCCCTTGACCGTAAAGGAATTCTTGCCAAACCCCCTCCCGAGCACCTTCATCACCGGCTCCGCGTGCCAGCCGATCCGGTCCCACCGGCCCATCACGACCGTGACCCGGCGGGCATTGGCCCGGTCCCGGCAGACTTCGTTGAGCCGGGCAATGGCATCCTTCACCCCGGGCTTCTCTGTTACGATGACAACCTCCTCCACCGGCCAGCGGAGCTTCCGCTTCCCTGCCTGCCGGGCGTTCTGCACCGCATCATCGAACGAGCGGACAAGCTCCATTGCGTGCTCCAGCTCCGCGTTGACGAGCACATCATCGCAGGCCTGCCAGTCGAGCATGTGCACGCTTGGCGGATCGTTCCTGCACCGGATGTTGCCGTAGATCTCCTCGGTGATGTGCGGGCAGAAGGGGGCCATGAGGCCCACAAGCCGGCGCATCACGTAGTAGATCGTCTCGTACGCGAAGCGTTTCTCCTCCGATTCTCCTTCCAGCCACATCCGGGGCCTGACCAGCTGGACGTACCAGCGCGAGAGGTCTTCGAGAATGAAGTTGATCAGTTCCCGGGTGGCCCGGTGGAGCTGGCATTCTTTTGTCGCCGCTTCCACGATGCCGGCGACCGAATTTATCCGGGATATGATCCAGCGGTCCTCATCCGGGAACTGCCCGAGGTGGGTGGCGACAAACGCTGCATCCCAGACCCCGTTCTTTGACTGCGGCTCGAACCGGTCGAGGATCATGTACGGGATCGGGAACCGGTACACGTTCCAGAGGATGTTTGTCGCACGGTTGACGGTTGCCACCCCATCCCAGTTGAACTTCAGGTCGTCCCAGGGGGCCGAGGAGGAGAGCACGTAGAACCGGAGCACGTCCACGCCTACTTTTGCGATCACTTCCTCGGGCGTTACCACGTTCCCGAGGCTCTTTGACATCTTCTTTCCCTCGGCATCGAGTGCAAAGCCGTGCATGCAGACGCTTTTGTATGGCGCCTTCCCAAACGCGATCGTGCTCGCGCCGAGTTGCGAGTAGAACCAGCCCCGGGTCTGGTCCTGCCCCTCGGTGATAAAGTCCGCCGGCCAGAGTTTTTCAAAGCGGGCGGTCTCTTTCGGGAAGCCGAGCGTTGCCCACGATGCGACCGCGGAATCGAACCAGACATCGAAGATGTCCCCGACCCGGTGCATCGTGCTGCCGCACGCGCACGGGATCGTCACCGTGTCCACGAACGGGCGGTGGGGGTCGGGCACGGTCTTTCCGCTGGCCTTTTCGAGCTCCGCGATAGTGCCGATCACCCGGTAAGTGTTGCATTTATCGCAGACCCAGACCGGGATCGGGATGCCCCAGTACCGCTGCCGGGAGATGCACCAGTCCCGGGCCTCCTTGATCCAGTCGTAGAACCGGGCGCTTCCCGCCCATTCGGGGTACCACGTGACCTTTTCGACCTCGGAGAGCATGAGGTCCCGGATCTCCGATGCCTTCAGGAACCACTGCGAGGTTGCCCGGAAGATGATTGGCGTCTTGCAGCGCCAGCAGTGGCCGTACCGGTGGACGATCTTCTCGGTGGCAAGCAGGTGGCTGCCCAAAGCATCGAGCACCTCCTGGTTTGTGTCCCTGACCATTTTCCCGGCAAATACGCCGGCCTCGGGCCGGAACTTTCCGGCGCCATCGACCGGGCAGACAATAGCAAGTTTCTCCTTTGTCCCGAGCACGTAGTCATCCCAACCGTGGCCCGGCGCGATATGCACCATGCCGGTGTTCTCAAGCGCCACAAAGTCTGCAGCCACGACCCGGTGCGCAATCTCGCGCTGGAGCGGCACACATTCGAGGAGCGGGGAGTCGTACTCCCAGCCGACCAGCTCGGCGCCCTTCCGTGTCTCCAGCGCCTCAAACTTCTGGAACCGCCCTTTCTTGAGCACCGATTTTATGAGCGGCTCCGCCATCCAGAGGTGTTCCGTGTGCCCGTCTTTCTCTGCACGGACCTTCGCATAGACAAAGTCCTTTGACACCGCGACCGCGACGTTTGCCGGGAGCGTCCACGGTGTCGTCGTCCAGATCACGAGGTATTCATCCTGCTTTCCCTTGATGGGAAACTTCACAAAGACTGAAGGGTCGGTCTCATCCCAGTACTCGACCTCGGCGTCCGCGATCGCCGTCTCGCACCGGGGGCACCAGTTCACGACACGGTGTCCGCGTTCCAGCATCCCTTTCTCATCGGCCCGGGCAAGTGTCCACCACGCCGCCTCTACGTAATCCGGGGTAATCGTCTGGTAGGCACCCGGGAAGTCCAGCCAGATCCCAAGGCTCTCGAACTGGGCGTCCATCAGTTTCTTGTTCTGCACCGCGAACTCCCGGCACTTTTCAATGAACTTCCCGATCCCGAACGTCTCGATATCTTTTTTGGAGGCAAACCCGAGCGTCTGTTCAACCTTGACCTCGATGGGCAGGCCGTGCATATCGTAACCTGCACGGTCGATCACGTTGCGGCCGTTCATCCGGTGGTACCGGAGAATCGAGTCCTTGAGGATCTTGTTCCAGGCCGTACCAAGGTGGATCTGACCGGTGGTGTACGGCGGGCCGTCGACAAAAAAGAAGGCCTTGCCGGCGCCCCGGAGCTCTTTTACCGCCTGGTAGGTTTTGTTGGTGCGCCAGGAGTCCTGCACCCTGCGCTCGATATCCTTTGCAGAAAAGTTCGCGGTGACTTCCTTCACAAAATCCCTCTGTTACGATGGCGGGATGCCCAAACGTATCGATGAATGTTGGCGCTTTATGACAAAGTAGTTTTCTTGTACCGGCCCTGGTACTGGGCAGCACACGGTGCGTGTCCCGGAAACTGCCCGGGAATCCCCGGGTCCGGCAGGGAAAAAAGGGGAAGGGTGAGCCGGGTCACTCAAAGCTCAGGATGTCCGGGGCAAACAACTTCATCAGGTTTTCAATATAGGAGTACGCTTTCTTGTGATCGATGTACATCCGGAAGCTGGTTCCATCCGTTTTTCTTAGCTCAAGATATCCTGAAAGAAGGACGGGTTTTTTAAGGATAATTTTCTCGAGGTCGATTTTTCCGGCCTCGAAGACCCGGTTGTTTTCGAGTTCTCCGAGAGCCTTCTGGCGCGTATCGGACGATGTCCCGAAGAGCTCGTCCATGATGAACGTGCCGAACTGGACCCCCTTGGGTGCAGTGACATCAAGGTCAGGGTTGCGGATGACAAAGAGCCTGCGGGTGGTGGCATAGATCCCGTACCCCCCTACAGACGACCCTATCGCCCCGGCGATTGAACCGCCCACCCCGTCGCTTGCGATCTTGAGTGTCAGGCTGGAGATCCCGCCGAGGTACTCTTCTGCCCGGGTCCCTCCGGTCTCATCCCGCGCCTCGCTTACCGTTATCGCCTCGATCGCCGCGATCAGCTGGCCGGACGTATCCTGTACCGGGGAGCACTTGCCCTGCAGGGTCATCGGCCGGCCCCGTATTGCCACGTGCTCTTTTTCTCCGATGTACGTATCCCCGACCCTTTTTGCCGCCGGGATGCCCCTGTCCGCGATGGCCCCTTGGGGCCGGATGATGTGATCGATGAGCATCGGCCCGGGCTTGCCATAGAACGGCACCGCATACTCCTGGCCTCCCTTGCCGATCATCTCCACCGCGGGAACGCCGGTCAGCTGGGCGAGCTTTGCGCTCCACGCGATGATCACCCCGGAGGTATCGACCGCAAAAACCGGGGCGTCAAGCGACTGGAGCGTGGCCATTATGTCGTTCCACTCGCCCGGCCTCTCCTCCGGTGCACCTGGCGGTTGGCCGGCTGCGGCTGGAACCGTTGCTTCCGCCTCTCCGGTGAGACTCCCGCCGATCCGGACAAGGGTTGAGGGATCCCTTCCTGCGAGCTGGTACTCCTGGATCGCCCCGGTCTGGGAGAAGAAGCCGTGGTAGCCCCATTCAAGGAGGACGCTCCGTCCGTCCCCGGCGATGACATGGTGCTGGAGGAGGCAGTCCGGTTTTTCGGGAGAGAGCGCCCGGATATGGGTGAAGATCCCGGCACGCTCGCTGTCGGGGACAAAGTCAAAGAAGTTCTCCTTGACGAGCTGGCGGTAGGGTTGTTTATAGAGATGGACGCAGGGTTCGTTCACAAAAGTAAAGGTTCCGTCGGCCTTGATCCTGCAGATGATCTCCGCCCCGGTGTCCACGATCGAGTTGTAGAACCGGGCCCAGGCGATCAGCTCGTACTCTGCATTCTTCTGCGGGACACGGACCCTGATAAAATCGACCAGCCGTGCCACCTCGTTTGCCATGTCGCCGCCTTTCTGGAGGTAATAATCGGCCCCCGTGTTGAGGGCGTCGCGTGCGATGTGTGCCAGCCTCTTTGCCGTGGCCATGACAAAGATCGACTGGCCTCCCCGCGCCCGGATCTCCTTGAGCAGGGCAAGCCCGTCTATCTCGGGCATCGAATAATCCGAGATGATCACGTCAAAATACTGGCGGTTGAGCACGTCCAGTGCGTCAGAAGCGGTCAGTGCAGTCGTGACCACCAGGTCTTTTTCCTGTTCGAGCCGTGCCTTGAAAGCATCAAGAAATAGGGGTTCGTCATCGATACAGAGGAGAGAGATGGTCTGTGGCATTATAGGGCCCCCGGTGTGTATCCAGATACTCGTCGTTCATATTAAATAAATTATTTAATTGATGTATTTTGCCGCAGGCGGGTGCGTGTCCTGCCGGAAAAAGCATCGCACTGCCTGGACGCTCTGCCCGCTGCCGGTGGATCGAAAGACTGGAGAAAAAATCGTTGTCGGATTATTTGAAGCAGCCCAGCTGGCAGGCCCGGATTTTGATCCCGTGCGTGTTGCAGTATGCGCTGATCGCAGCCTTGGGGATGCGGTATTTTTCTGCGATCGCAAATGCCTGCTCGCAGCTGATTGCCTTTGCGATCTTCTCCTCTGCAAATGCGTTCGCAATCGGTTTCTCGTCCATGGTACCAGAGTGGTGTACGCTGATGTGTCATAGCGTTTCTGAGCCCGCACAAACGCCCGGAACGCTTCGCGAGGCTTTTCGTGGGGGACGGCATATAGTGTGACCATGAAGGTAGCGCTGATTAACTCCCGCGAGGATATCGCAGGATGCAATATCAGGCACCATATCGGGCAGTGCCTCGGGGAATCTCCCGCCCGGAGTGAGGAAAGGATCTATGAGTTTTTCGATGTCAGCGGACGGCTCATCCACGCGGAAGGTGTCGATGATAGCATTGATGCGGATCTTGTTATCTTCCTCTCGCGCCACTCCAGCGTGAACCCGGTCCCTGTGCTCACAGTTCATGCGACCGGGAACTTCGGGGCCGCGGAACTGGGCGGGAGCCCCCGCACGCTCGCCCCGGCAGCGCCCGCGATGATGCAGGCGACCCTGCGGGCGCTCGCCCGGCACTGCCCGGAAGGGTACCGGGTCTCGTACGAGGTCACCCACCATGGCCCCACGGGCCTGTGCCACCCCTCGTTTTTTGTCGAGATCGGGAGCACGCGAGAAGAATGGGCGGATCCGGTGGCGGGCCGGGCCGTTGCGGAAGCCGTGCTCAGTGCCGAGCCGGCCCATGCAATCCCGCTGATCGGTATAGGAGGGACACATTACGCTCCCCGCGAGACCGCCATCGCCCTTTCGAGCCGGGGGGCGTTCGGGCATATCGCGAGCTCCCTGCGGCAGGTTGGCCTTCTTGACCGGGAGATGGTACAGGCCATGATTATGCAGAGCGGGGCTGTTGCTGCGTACATCGACCGGAAGGCCGTGTCCCGTTCCGATTTTTCCCGGCTTGCCGGGATTCTCGATGAGCTCAGGATCCCCCGGCTTTCAGAGACCGAGATCTCCGCACTCGGTCATCTCCCGTGGGAGACGTACCGGGCGGTGCGGGATCTTGCTCTGACCGTCTGCCCCGGGGCACGGTGCTTTGTCCATGCGCTCGACGGCGCCGGCCCGCTTGCGCTCGTCTCCCTTGATCCAATCCTTCTTTCTGAAGCAAAACGGTGCGATGAACCCGGTCTAATCAATGGTCTCTCACCGCTTCCCGTAGTGCACCTTACCAATGAAGACAACGTTCTGCTCCCGCAGTTCGTGGTTTTCTCAAAAAATTCTTCGGAATTAATAAATGCTTTAAATACATTGTGCGTAAAAATCATACGTAACAGGGAAAGCACTGCGACGGAAAACGATTACCTGGTCATCAGAAAGGTACGGTTTGACCCCGGAAAAGCGCGCGAACTGGGGGTGCCGGCCGGACCTGCCTACCACCAGCTTGCCGCCGGGCAGGCCATCGAGCACGATGGCCGGGTGATTACGCCCGACCGGGTATCCGTCATCACCGAGACCAGAATCCACATCCCAGGACTGGAGAACTACTCATGAGGTCGATTGTTGAAGAGGCATTAACCAAGGCGAGAGACGAGACTGCATCGTCCTCGCAGAATAACGAGGATCTTGATCAGATCTTAAGCGAACTCAAGACCGAGATCACCGTGATCGGCTGCGGGGGCAGCGGATCCAATACGGTCACCCGCATGATGGAGGAGGGCATCCACGGAGCAAAGCTCATTGCCATCAACACGGACGCCCAGCACCTGATCCGCACCCACGCCGACCAGCGCGTCCTGATCGGGCGGCAGCGGACCCGCGGCCTCGGCGCTGGGTCCATCCCGCAGATCGGCGAGGAAGCAGCGCTCGAGAACGAGCAGGACATAAAAGCGATCGTCTCCGGCTGCGACATGGTCTTTATCACGGTTGGTCTCGGCGGCGGTACCGGCACGGGCTCTGCCCCGGTCGTGGCCAAGGCCGCCCGGGAAGAAGGTGCGCTCACCATCGCGGTTGTCACCCTGCCTTTTGCCTCCGAGGGTGCGATCCGGATGGAGAACGCGGAAGCCGGCCTCGAACGTCTCCGGGATGTGGCAGACACGGTGATCGTGGTCCCCAACGACCGCCTGCTCGAGGTTGTTCCCAAGCTTCCCCTCTCCGCGGCATTCAAGGTTTCCGATGAGGTGCTCATGCGGGCAGTCAAGGGCATCACGGAACTGATCACGATGCCGGGCCTTGTGAATCTCGACTTTGCCGATGTGCGCACGGTGATGGAGCGCGGCGGCGTTGCCATGATCGGCATGGGCGAGAGCGACAGCGAGGACAAGGCGGCAGACTCGGTCAAGAAAGCGATCCGTTCCCCGCTTCTTGACGTGGATATCTCCGGTGCCACTGCGGCGCTTGTGAACGTGGTTGGCGGCCCGGACATGACCATGGCAGAAGCCGAGGGCGTTGTGCAGGAAGTCTATTCGCGCGTTGACGAGAATGCGCGGATCATCTGGGGTGCGCAGATCGACCCGACGATGTCCAACAAGATGCGGACCCTGCTGGTGGTCACGGGCGTACGGTCGCCACAAATATATGGTCGCAATGAGAAGCTTACCCCCAAAGTACAGAAACAGTATGAGATCGATTTTCTCAAGTGAGCAGTTATGGAAATTTCAAAACCTGATATCAAAGTCGACGTGCACGAGGAGTTATTCCGCAAGTACTTCCGTGTCCTGAAACTCGCGCGCACACCCACCCGGGAGGAGTTCTCCAAGATTGCGACCGTAGCGGCGGCCGGGATCCTCCTCATCGGGCTGATTGGATTTATCATCTACCTGTTCTTCGACCACAAGCAACTGCTTGGATTCTAGATCCTGATTGTCATGACCGCAGAACCTACCCCTGTATCGCCCGCGGCACCGGCCGCTCCCGAGGTCTTCAATAACCGGATATTCGCGATCAAGACGACCTCCAAGCAGGAGCGGACCGTTGCCGATAATATTTTAAAGGCGATCGAGACAAAGGCAACCGATATCAAGGTCACCTCGATCATTGTCCCGAATGAACTCCAGGGGTATGTCCTTGTAGAGACCCCCGAGCAGCGGAACCGGATCGAGCAGCTTGTCGAGATGATCGCCCACGCACGTGCGGTTGCAAAAGGCCAGACCACGCTTGCCGAAGTAGGGCATTTCCTGATCCCCAAGCCGGTTGTTTCCGGTATCGATGAGGGCACCATCGTTGAGCTGATCGCCGGGCCGTTCAAGGGCGAGAAGGCCGTGGTCAAGCGCGTTGATTCCGCAAAGGAAGAGATCACGGTCGAGCTGTACGAGAGCGTCGTCCCGATCCCGATCACGGTACGGGGCGACAACGTGAGGGTCGTTGAGAAATTCAGCGACCGGTAACTCTTTTACCTTTTTGTCACCGCCGGAACCTTCTCGTGATAACCGGGCCGGCCGACTCACCGGGGAGCCGGCATTGTTCCGGTATCTGTCGGACCTGAACCGCGAATTTTTGGGGCCGTTGGCTCTGCTGTTTATAAACGAACGTTGATAAACTATAATTTAAATATTACAAAATGTAATGTAAACATTACAAGATGCGGGCTCCATCTCTCGATCCCGTGTCTTATGTTCAATCCTCATGGAGGATGTATTCATGAAACCATCAACAGTCTCAATTATCATGCTTCTTGCCGCGGTACTCGTTCTTGCCGGGGTGCTTGTCGCAGGATGCACGCAGGAGTCCGGTAGCAGCACATCTGCCGCTGGCGCGAACAATCAGCAGGCAGCGCCTGCCGGTACCGGATCCAGCCCGTCTTCGGGCAATGGCGGATCGTATGCCGGGAACGGAAGTTACGGGAACCACCAGTTCTCCGGGCAGGGATTCCTCACCAACACAACCCTGCTCAATGCTGCCGCTGCCCAGCTCGGTGTTTCCGAGCAGGACCTCCAGAATGCCCTGACGCCCCAGAGCGGGCAGCGGATGAACCTTACTTCCGCGGCAGCCCAGCTCGGCGTAACCCCGGACCAGCTCCGGTCAGCGCTCGGCTTTCCGGCCGGTGGTTTCCACCATGGTAACCAGACCATGGCCATGATGACACCGGCATCCGGGCAGTAAACCTGTCCGGGTCCTGTCCATTCCTCTTTTTTTAGTGTCTTGTCTGGTGTAATGCCCGCTTTTGAGATCGAGTCAATACCTTTATTATCGTTCTTCTCTGATTCCCATCCTACAGGAGCGGTTGCATATGAAAGTCATTGGAATAAACGCAAGCCCCCGTGGAAAGGACAGCAATACCCTACGGCTCACGAATGCTGTGCTTGCCGGGGCAAAAGAAGAGGGTGCAGAAACCGAATTTATCGATCTCTACACGCTGCGTATCGAGTACTGCACGGCCTGCGGGACCTGCTACGCCACCGGGGAGTGTACTCTCCTTGACGATTTCTCGGATCTCTTTGACCGGATCATGAACGCCGACGGGATCGTGCTCGGCGCCCCCAACTATATCGATTGCGTGCCGGCCCCGGTGAAGGCGCTCTTCGATCGCATGGCGGATGCCATCCACTGCCAGATGCTGACCGGCAAATTCGGGTGTTCGGTCTGCACAGCCGGCGGGGCCGGCGAGGACGAGGTGGTCGGGTACATGAACAAGGTTCTCTCGACGCTGGGTGCAAACATCGTGGGAGGAATCGGCGTTGCAATCGGGCGCGACCCGACGGCGCTTGGGAAAGCTGAAGAGGATGCCCACAAACTGGGGAAGACACTTGCACAGTCTATCCGGGGTGAAATCACCTATCCCGACCAGGACGCACTCCACAAGCAGAAACGGGAGTACTTCTGCCAGCTGGTGAAGTACAACAAAGACCGGTTTGCCCACGAGTATGAATGGTATGAACAGATGGGCTGGATGAAGTGAGCCCGGGGGGAAGCGGCCATGAAAAGTATCACCGCGGAAAAACTCGGGCTTGCCAACGAACCGGTGGCCATCCTCTGGAGTAACACCAGGCCTGAAGAGGCGCTCCAGATAAAACCGCACGGCCAGACCTGCATCATGCCCTTTTTTGCCCAGGTGGCAACAAAAGGAAAAACCGCCGTCTTCGACCGGGAGAGCTATGGCTGCCCTGGCGCACGGGCCGGCCTTGGCTTCGGGAACGGGTACTACGATGCATTTGGAGGCGCCGGGGTTGACTTCATGTCCGCCTTCTTTGTTAAAGGCGCCGCAAGCAGCAAAGACCCGGCAGCCTACTGTGCGATCGTGCAGCACATCCCCGAACGGGAGCGGGAGAAGTTCATTCACGGCGAACGCCTCCACAAGGACACGGAGAAGGCAAAGAGATTCATGACCGCGGATCTCCCGATCATGGATATTGCGGAGAAATACGTGATCTTCACCCCCCTCGGCAAAGTAAAACCCGGCGAGAAGCCGGTTGTCGTGGTGTTCCTTGCAGATCCCCTTCAGATCACCGGCCTCGTCACCCTGGTTGGCGCTGTCCGCGAGGGCACGGATCCCGTGCGGGTCCCGCCCATGGCTGCCTGCCAGCAGATCGGGGCCTTTGCGTACGACGAGGCAAAAAAGGAACACCCCCGGGCCGTGCTCGGTTACACCGATCTTGCTGCACGGGCAAACGTGGGAAAGACCATCCCTGCTCACCTGTTCACGTTTGCGGTGCCGTACTCGCTCTTCCTTGAGATGGAAGAAGAGGCAAAGGATGGCGTATTCGACGGGCCGATCTGGAAAGGGCTCGTGGCGGAACAGAAAGGAGGATCATCATGATGGAAGCAGATTTCCGGGAAACAGGATCAAAGCTTGCATCGGCATTCAGGCTCGCGACACGTCCCCTGGCCGTGTACGGATCGGAGACCCTGCCGGCAGGAATTCCCCCGATGGCCGGAATAAACCGGTGTTTTGCGGTATCCCTGTACCGGATGGCGACAGGACGAGAACTATCAGCGATCTATGTCAGTGCTGATTCAAGCGAGGGTTGCTGCATGGGGGGGTTGTATCACACAGGGTATAGCCCGGTGCCCGACGACATCAAATATTTTGTCTCGACCGGCAGGAAGGATGTCCGCGGCGGGGCGGCGGAGTACCTGAAGGCAAGCCCTGATCTGGTCGAGCGCTGTACAGCGGCGGCAGGGCCGATCCACCCGCCGGGGAAATACCTTGTCGTGCAGGCATGCGACGCCCTTCCCGATCCCATGCCCGCAGTCAGGGCTCTTTGCATCTTCGGAAATGGCGAGCAGATCCGGAACATGGCGGCCCTCATCCACTTTGACCGGGACGACCCGTTTTCTCCGGTCATCGTTCCCTGGGGCTCGTCCTGCTCGACATTTATCACGTTCCCGGCAGGCCTTGCGGAGAATACTCCCAGAAACACCGCGTTCATGGGCCCGCAGGACCCCACACAGAACCATTCGCTCCCGCCCGAGATGATGGCGCTGGGGATCCCCGCGGAGATGGCCGTGCGGATGGCCGGCAATCTCGAAGCATCGTTTGTCACCCGGCGGCCGCAGGTGGCCTTTCCCCGCCATGCGGCAAGGCAGGACCGATAAGCGGTCCCTTTTTTAGGGAGTAACGATCTCAGCGCCGGCTGGCCAGCAGGTATACTGCACGATGCGGGCCAAACTTGCTGGTGATATCCACGGTTTTCAATTCACGGATGGTAAAATACGGGGAAACCAGGTCCCGGATCTCGGATTCCGATGAGAAATAGAGCGTCGTCCCGATGCGGGTCGAACGGTATTTTCCGGTTCCTCCAAACTGGGGGTCGCTCTCGGCAAAGCAGACCGAGAAGTACATTGCGCCCGGCCGGGTGATTTTGTGTACATTCCTGATGTAGACTTCCCGATCCTCCGGGAAGATGTGGTGCAGGAACTCCCAGTCGTAGGCAAAGTCAAACGTATCGGTCACTTCATACAGGTCCCCGAGAAGATCCGCGACCACGAACCTGCACCGGGCACCCTGCTTTTTTGCATGCTCCCCTGCGATCCTTATCGCGGTGGGTGAACTGTCGATGCCCGTGACCGTAAAGCCTAGACCGGCAAGATAGATCGCATAGTTGCCGGCACCGCACCCGAGGTCGACCGCTTTGCAGGGCCGGACGGTGCCGTCATTCACCAGATCTACCAGTTCCTCCGGGGGGCTCTCGCTGTTCCACGGAATATTTTCAAGCGAAAGCATCTGGTAAATCCGGTCGACATCGGCATATTTCACGGAAAACTGCCTCTGTGGAGAGATCGACGGGGGGATGTTTCAAGGTTTCCTTCTCTCCGCCCGTACCTGCTTCCCGTGCGGGAACTGCAATCATTATAGTCCTCAAGGTTCCACGCTGTAAACTGTATTTTACATCCTCCGGCAGATGCCCGGGGGCACCAGGGGCAGAACGGGCACATGGAAACAACCCAGACACAGGAGACCGGGGCAGGGTCTGTAAAGAAGGGGATCGATTACAAGTGGATCGTCCTCTCTATTACGACCATCGAGATGTTCATGGTCTCCGTGAACGGGAGCATTACCCTCATCTCGCTGCCCGCGATCTTCAATGGCATCAATATCGACCCGCTCACCTCGTTCCAGTACCTCATCTGGGTGCTGATGGGGTACAGTCTCGTCACCGCCACCCTGCTCCTTTCCTGCGGCCGGTTGTCGGATATGTACGGGAGGGTGAAGCTCTACAATCTCGGGTTTGCCATCTTCACGCTGGGCTCCATCCTGCTGTTTCTTACCCCGGACAAAGGCAGCACAGGCGCCCTTGAGATTATTGTGTTCCGTCTCGTCCAGGGAGTGGGTGCATCTTTTACCTTCTCCAACAGCGCCGCCATTCTCACCGATGCATTTCCCCCCGATGAGCGAGGCAAGGCGCTGGGTCTCAACACCATCTCCTTTTTATCCGGCCAGTTCGTGGGCCTGATCCTTGGTGGCGTCCTCGCGTTCTACAACTGGCGGTACGTGTTTCTCGTCAGCGTGCCGGTTGGCATCCTTGGTACTGTATGGGCATACCTGAAACTCAGGGAGACCCCACTTCCCAAACGGGCCCGGAAGATCGATATCTGGGGCAATGTCACCTTTGTTGCGGGGCTGACGACCTTCCTGATCGGTATTACGTATGCTCTTCTCCCCTATGGGACGGACCCGATGGGATGGGGCGATCCGTGGGTCCTTGCCGCGATTGCCATCGGCGCCATCCTCCTGATTGCCTTCCCGTTCATCGAGAGCCGCGTTGAGGACCCGATGTTCCGGCTCAACCTCTTTAAGATCCGGGTATTCTCGCTTGCAAACACCGCCGGTTTCCTGAGCGCACTTGCCCGGGGCGGGATGATGTTTATCCTGATCCTGATGCTGCAGGGCATCTGGCTCCCCCTCCATGGCTACAGCTACGAGTCCACTCCCTTCTGGGCCGGGATCTTCATGCTGCCGCTCACCGCCGGTTTCGTGATCATGGGCCCGCTCTCCGGCTGGCTCTCCGACAAGTACGGCGCCCGGTGGTTTGCCACGTCCGGTCTGCTGCTCATCGCCCTCTCGTTTATCATCCTCGCCTCACTGCCCTATAATTTCGACTACCCCGTCTTTGCCGTCGCGCTCCTGATCATGGGGATCGGTAACGGCATGTTCGGGTCGCCCAACATCGCGTCCATCATGAACTCCGTGCCCCCCGAGGACCGGGGAGTTGCCTCGGGCATGCGGTCGATGCTCCAGAACAGCGGCATGGTCGTCTCGATGGCGCTCTTCTTTACCATCGTAATTGTGAGCCTGACCCACCTCTTCCCCCCGGAACTTGCGACATCGCTCACCAGCGCCGGGGCGCCGGGCCTGATTGCACCCATGAGCGCGATCCCGCCGACCGGTGCGCTGTTCGCAGCATTCCTGGGCTATAACCCGGTCCACACGATCCTTGTCTCACTCCCCGCGGCAGCTGTTGCTGCAATCAGCCCGGCGACAATCACGGTCCTGACCGGCACCACCTGGTTCCCGACAACGCTTGCGAACGCATTCATGCCCTCGCTGCGGATCTCCTTCTATATCGGGGCCCTGCTCTCGATCATCGCGGCTGTCCTCGCCTCAATGACCGGATCGCGTTTTGTCTATGAGAATCAGGCAGGACGCGGGAAAACGGATGAGGGACCGGAGCCTGTCGAGGACGTAGCCGTGGATATCACCTGATACTCCCGCATACCCTCCTCATCTCTTCCGGTCGGGGTCCAGCCCCGGAGGATACGCAGGTGTTTGCCCCGGGATATATCGGGGTTTTGCCCGGGTGTTCTCCCGGGCATGCTCTCCTAGATCCCTTTTGAAAGATTATACTGCTGGATTAGTTTTGCCGCCGCTACGAATACCACGATGACTATAACAAGGACAATGATATCAGTGACCGGGGGGTAAACCGCAGTGTCGGTGATTGCGCCGTTGAACAGGTCGACCAGGTAAGTAAGCGGGGATATCTCGTTGGTCCATGCCCATCTCCCGAGCTGGCTCAGGGGAATGAAGATGCCCGAGACAAAGATCAGGGGCAGGCGGATCAGGTTGGAGACCATCATTACGTTTGAGGGATTGCTCATGGCCGGGGACGAGAGCAGGGTTCCGAGCGCAGCAAAGGTAAACCCTCCCAGAATTAACGTTACCGCCAGGAGCAGGGGATGGGCGAGGGGTAAGTGAAGAAGAAGCGTTCCTGCGCTCCAAACTATCGTCGTGATTACGATCCCGAAGAGTGCCCCTGCAAGAATGTCGCCAAGGATGATGCTTTCCAGCGTTACCGGGAGCGACAGGAGGCGCTCGTAGGTCTTTTCCCGTTTCTCCCACGGCGTGATGAGCGGCCCGGTGGAGGAGGAGGAGAAAAAGAGCATCATGCCCAGGAATGCCGGGAAGAAGAGAACGAGGTTGAGGTTCCGCCCGATAAAAAAGGTCAAAAACATCAGGAAGGGAAACAGGAGACCGAAGATCACGACCGCCCCCTTGTAATAGTAAATCCGCATGTTCTTCTCGGCAACCAGAAGCACGCTCCGGACAAAAAGCCGGGGATCCATCACGCACCTCCCGTGAGCTGGACAAATGCCTCTTCGAGCGTCGGGCTTGATGTTGCAACCGAAATTATTTTTAAGTGTTCCCGTTCCGCAAGGGAGGCAAGGTATTTTACCGCAGGGTCCGGGTCATCCGTGTACAGTCTCCACTTGTCGCCGTGATTCTCCACGCGGAAGACTCCCCCGGTTTCAAGCAATTCTTTTTTCACCGGCTGCTCGAACGCGATCTCCACGTATTTTGTGGTATCGAAGGTTTTTTTGAGTCTCTCCGGGCTACCCGTTGCCACGATCGTCCCTTTGTTGATGACGCTGATGACCGTGCAGAGCTCATTGGCCTCCTCAATATTGTGCGTGGTAAGGAAAACCGTGCTGCCCTCGTCATTCATCCTGCGGATCGTATCGAGTACGAGCCGGCGGCTGAACACGTCCAGCCCTCCCGTGGGCTCGTCGAGGAATAACACCGGTGGCGAGGGGACGATGGCACACGCGATGCTGATCCGCTGCCGCATGCCTTTGGAAAAGGTGCGGACAATATCGTTTCTCCGTTCGGTGAGTCCCAGGTACGACAGGATCTCCTCTGCCCGTTTTTTGCGGGAGATGCTGTCCATGCCGTAGAATTTCGCCGTCCAGAGAATGTTCTGTTCGGCGGTCAGGTCGCTGTAGACCGTGCCGTTCTCGGGTATGATCCCCATCTTCAGTTTGGCTTCGAGCGGGTTTTTGCTGATATCGATCCCGCAGATACGGGCAGAGCCGGCATCCGGTGTCAGCACACCGGTAAGCATCCGGATTGTCGTTGTCTTTCCGGCACCGTTGGGGCCGAGAAAACCAAAGATCTCCCCCTCTTTTACGGCAATACTGACGTTATCAACAGCCGTAAAAGATCCGAATGATTTGCTGAGATTATCTGCTTTGATAATGTCCATGTATGGTTTCCTGTACAATCGTTACCGGGCGGTATCATATGAGGGTATCTCTTTGTTCGTGGGGCCACCCCGGTCTGCTGACGACCCTGATGAGCACCGGAGATTTTTCATTCACCGTCAGCGTTATACGAGACCGGTTCGAAATGATCACCAGTGGAACCTGCAGCCTGCGACCGCGGCAGATACGGCCGAAGCGATCCGGAGGAGAACCGGTTCCAGTCTGGGATGGCGATGGTCAGGCTGCACAAAGGTATCAATGGTACCCGGTGAAAAAGTTCACCGGAGTTTTGTCCCCGGAGCATTGTGATGGTCTTTTCCCTCGCTACAGAAAGGCTGATCTTAGAGGATATGAACGGGCAGGACCTCGAACACGTCCGGCGCATGGCCCGCGACCCCCGCGTGATGCGGTACGTGCTCATCTGGCTTGAGAACGATGAGCAGATCGCCGGTTTCGTGCAGCAAGCGATCGAAGAATCAGAACGGCCTGACCGGAAGGGCTACATCCTTGCGATCCGGATCCCGGGGACCGGGGAGTTTGCCGGATTTGTGCTCCTTGAGATCGATCTTGATCAGCCGACCACTGCAGAAGTCGGGTGCATACTGCGGCCGGAGTACTGGAAGAACGGTTATGCCTCGGAGATCCTCCGGGCGCTGCTTGCCTTCGGGTTTGAAAAATTGTCCCTGCACAGGGTGTACGGGAAGTGTGACGAGCTCAATGTCGCCTCGGCCCATGTGCTGGAGAAGTGCGGTCTTGTGTACGAAGGAACGCTCCGCGAGCATGTCTGGCTGCGGGACCACTGGCGGTCTACCCGGTATTACGGGATGCTCGCGGGGGAATATCTCCCTGGCTCTCCCTGATCCTGCAAAGTGGAGGTGTCTTTTAAAAAATCCGGATATCGTGTGATATAAAACGATCCGGCTTGTTTTGTCAGTACCTGGACCCGCACACGAAATATTTTTTTCACTCAACGACGGCATTATCCCATGGCAATTTTAAAAAAGCAGTATGGAAGCCGTACAGGGAGTATGCAGCGCTGGCGGTGCCAGCGCCGCGGGTCTTGTAACAGGGAGTATTCTCACCTTTTGTCTGGTAGCCGGGTTTACGTTTCTCTTTGCTCTCCTCACGAGCCGTATCCGTGATCGGAAAAAACAGCTGAGGTTTGTCGGCGGCCTGATTGTACTGATCTTCGTAGTCAATATTGCCGGGGTTATAGTTCCGGGATTCTTTGAGGTTTTACCCGTGCATCTCCCCGCTATGGCATTGCTTCTCCTTGTCCCTCTTGCGATTGTCCTTGCCGGGCTGCTCTGGTCGTGGCCGGAAAACCATACCGGGATAACAATCGATGCAGTACTGTGCTCGCTGATGGTTACCATCGCCGGGTTTGTGCTTTTAGCTCTTCTCTCGATCTCCGGTCTCATGGCCCGGCTTGTTCACCCTGCCACTAATCCTCCCGGCCAGGCTGCTGTCCTTCCGGGTGGGAGCACGATGCTGGTCACGGCCCTCGTCGTGTTTGTGGTTACCCTGGTCCTTGCTGCCGGCGGTTACAAGCTCCTCGCATTGTTCAGGAACCGGAAGGGCCTGAGATCCCCATAATTTTTCCCGATACGGTTTGGGATTGGGTGGGGGAATCCGGCCCCGGGCAATTCCTACCCATAAGTAGGGGGTCGAGCGGTGTACTTTGTGCGATCTCCCTGCCTCATTTTGTCGTTCACAATAGGAAGACCCAGCAGATTTTATGAGATGAAAATCTGCGATGAGGTGCTCCGGATCGCAATGGTCATGCAGCCGCATCATCTCAAAAATATGTGCCCGACCCCCTCCATTATCTGTTCACAACCGGGTAAAAATCATGTATTTTTACGATGGCTGTATTCTCTTTTTGTACCTTCGTGTTGCGGAGGGGGTCGGATGGTGTACTTTTGAGATTCCGGCGTTCCGGGACCGATCACTGTAATGGCCCTGTAATGTCTGATCCCAGTGTCCAGTGAGTGTCCGGAAGTCCCCCGTACAGAACACCGCTAAAGGGGAAAAATAAGTCTTTTTTACTGCGTTATTTTTGGATTTAATCCGAAAACTGGAAACCCTTTTCCTGCGGTGGACAAACGGATGCCAACAGGATGTTCACCAGCTGTTTTAGGGGGTAAACGGGGGCCGGATAGGGCCCGGATTGGAAGAGAGGAGGGACGATCCCTGGGTATGTGTGTGGGCTCCCCTTTTGATTACGATGGTGCCCACCCCTTCAGGGTCGCTCGGCCGCCTCGTCGGGGCCTCACTGGGCGGGAAAGTTGAATAGGAAAACGTTCAATTCTGCAGCTTGAGAATCGAAGTTATTGATCCACCGCGGGGGCGTCCCTTTTGGGGCGGCGGTACTCATCGCAACTATGAGATGAGTGCTCACCCTTTTTCCCACGATCACCTTTATTTCCCATTACGTCAAATTTAACAGACCCAAGCTCGGAACCCGTTTATACGGGACGGCATGGTGCAAAGCTATGGCAGAAGTGGTCGAGGTTTTAGTACCCGGCGGAAAGGCAACAGCAGGTCCACCATTAGGACCCTCGCTCGGACCACTCGGTATCAACGTGAAGGCAGTAGTCGATGAGATCAACAAGAAGACCGCCACATTCAACGGAATGCAGGTCCCGGTCAAGATCGAAGTCGATGCAAAGAAGAACTTCACGGTCTCGGTGGGTATCCCCCCGACGACGGCACTCATCAAGAAAGAGGCCAATATCGAGAAAGGATCCGCAGAGCCCAACGTCAAAGTGGCAGGCAATCTGCCATTCGAGGCCGCAGTCAGAATTGCCAACATGAAACTCGAAGGCATGCTCTCCTACGAGCTCAAGACCGCAGTAAGAGAGGTCGTGGGCACGTGCGTGAGCATGGGAGTTACCGTTGACGGCAAGCGCGCGAAAGACGTGCTCGTCGACATCGCAGCTGGCAAGTATGACAGCGTCCTTGTGAAATAGATCCGAAGAACACCATAGGAGATCGAAGGGTTCGGTCGCGAACTATGGAGGAATCTGATGGTTGATAGGGCCAAAATTCTGGACGCCGTAAAAACGGCGATTGAAAAGGCGCCAAAGAGAAAATTCTCTGAGAGCATCGATATTACCATCAATCTCAAGAATATCGATATGGCGCAGCCGAAAAATCGTATCGACGAGACGATTCTTCTCCCGAACGGGACCGGGGAAAAGACCGGTATCTGTGTCATCGGGAAAGGGGACATCGTCACGCAGGCAAAGGATGCCAAAGTTGATCTGATCATCGGCCCTGATGAGGTAGAACGGCTCGGAGGCGCACCCCGCGAAGCACGCAGGGTCGCAAGTACCTACAAGTACTTCCTTGCCGAGACCGCGGTCATGCCGCAGGTCGGTCGTTTCTTAGGTCCCCGGCTTGGTCCGAGGGGCAGGATGCCGATGCCGATCCCCGGGCAGACCGATATCCGCCCGATTGTCGAACGTCTCCGGAACTCGGTGAAGATCCGTACCAAAGATAAGACGGTTTTCTCGACAAAGGTAGGCTCGACGGCAATGACGCCGGAGCAGGTCTCCGAGAACATCGATGCGGTTGTCAAACGTATCGAATCAGTCCTCGAACAGGGTCACTTAAACGTCCGCTCGATCTACGTGAAGACCACGATGGGTCCGTCCGTGAGGCTGGTATAATGGCAGTCTATACCCACCACCTGCCCGCATGGAAAAAGGACGAGGTCGCGGAGATCAAGAAGCACGCAAGGGAGTACACGCTGATCGGGCTTGTCGACATGTACGGCATCCCCGCACAGCAGGTGCAGCAGATCCGCAGGAACCTCCGGGGCAAGGCAGTCATCAAGGTAACACGGAACACCTTAATCGAGCACGCGCTCGGCGAGATTGGAGGGGACGCAAAAGGCCTCTCGAAATTCATCTCCGGCCATTCCGCGGTGATCTTCTCCAATGACAACCCGTTCAAGCTGTACAAGCAGCTCGAGAAGACCAAAACCAAGATGGCGGCAAAAGCCGGCGAGACCGCACCCGAGGACATCGTTATCGAGAAGGGGCCCACGAGCTTCAAGCCCGGCCCGATTGTCGGCGAACTTCAGCAGGCCGGCATTCCCGCAGCGATCGAAGGCGGCAAGGTCAAGATCAGGGAGACCAAGACCGTTGTCAAAAAAGGCGCGGTCATCTCGGCGAAACTTGCCGATGTGCTCATCAAGCTTGACATCAAGCCCATGGATGTGGGGCTCGCCCTCCAGGCAGCCTTCCACGAGGGCACTATCTACGAGCCGTCTGTGCTCTCTGTAGATGAGACAAAGCTCCTCGCCCAGCTCCAGCTTGCCGGCCTGCAGGCGTTCAACCTGTCGGTGAACGCGGCAATCCCGACCAAGGAGACCATGGCACCGATCCTGACCAAGGCCGTCAGGGATGCACGCGGTCTTGCGATCGAGGCAGCAATCTACGAGAAAGACGTTGTCGATGCGATTATTGGTAAAGCCCAGAGAGAAAGCCAGGCGTTGAAGACCCTGGTAAAATAAACAGTATTTGAGGTGAATTTAAGATGGAGTATATCTATGCAGCACTTCTCCTGCACAAGGCAGGCAAGAAGGTCGATGAGCACGGCGTCAAGGCAGTACTGACCGCCGCAGGTGTAGCAGCAGACGAGTCACGGATCAAGGCGCTCATTGCAGCCCTCGACGGCGTGAACATTGAAGAGGCTATCAGCAAGGCAGCCGCAGCACCGGTCGCCGTTGCAGCAGCCGCACCCGCAGCAGGCCACGCAGCCGCAGCACCCGCAAAGGAAGAGCACAAGGAAGAGGACAAGAAGGCAGAAGAAGAGAGCGGCATGGCAGGGCTTGGCGCCCTGTTCGGCTAAATCTTTTTTCCTTCTTCGTTTCCGGTAGTACAAAAGTGATCTTCTTTTCTGCAGCCTTTCAAAAGAGCGTATGCGCCGGCATGTCCGGCCCGCGTCCTTTTCCTGTCCAGGACTGGTCCTCCGTCTAGACCGGCACGCCGACGTAGATATTATTCTTCGAGGCAACGATCTTCACCCGGACCTGCCCCGACGTTTTATCGCAGCCAAACACCGAAACCACCCGGTTCCGGGCAACACCCAGCTGCTCGCCATGGATCCAGCCCGGGGCCCGGATCTCGACCGTTGCCCTCTCGCCTTTTTTAAAGACCTGCGGGAGCGAGGGGCGCCTGACGGTCAAAAAGTCCCGTTCCGGGTTGAGGCGGAGGGAGAGGCCCGACGCTTTTTCCCATTCCTTGATACTCCGGTTGAAAAACTGCCACCAGCTCTGGACCTTTATGCCCTTTGGAGTACGGCCGTACCGGTAGCGTTCGAACTTCTGGATGCCGAGCGCCGGGAACCGTTTTCCCGCGCCGCACTCCCGGGCAAAGGCGATCAGCTTTGGGATCTCGGCATCGTTGATGCCCGGCATATAGACCGGAGCGATGAGGAGGTCCATGGAGCTTTGTGCGACTGCCCGTGCTGCGACGGTCACCTTACCGATATCGTACCAGTCAACGCCGGCGAGCTCCCGGGCGAGCGCCGGATCGAGCGCGTGAAGTGAGAGGTTGACCCGGTCGAGGCCTGCCTCCGCAAGCGCTGCGATCTTTTTATCGTCAAGGAGCGTGCCGTTTGTCTGGAGCGAGACGACCGAGACGGCATCGATCGCCTTGAGTGCCGCGACCAGTTCGGGGAGCCGGGCGTACATGAGCGGTTCGCCCGGGGAATCGATGTGGCACTCGACGCCCGTGCCCTTAAAGGGGGCGATCTCCTCAACTGCCGAGAGAAGGTATCCCAGTTCGACCTCATAACTCGTGGCCCGGGTTTTCGAGGACGGCCCGGCATCGACCGAGCAGAACGGGCAGTTTAAGTTGCAGCCACAGCTTGGGCGCACCTGTAAGAGGCTGGTACCCCGGTCAATGATGCCAAAATAGAGCGAGCCGACGAGGGGAATATCCGACTCGGCCGTGATGCGGACATGCGCCATGTCTTTCACGCCCGCCCGGCACGACTGCCGGTTACCGGAACCTGCATCCCTGCCATTTTCCCCGGAAGATCACCGGGCGGGGTTCGTCCATCTGCGGGAGGAGATACTCGAATGCATCCTTATCCACCGGCTTTTTCCCGTTCTTCCTGCAGAACTGGGCGAAGGTGTCATACATGATGTCGAGCGGGATGGAACCCGAAGGGTCGCCCACGAGCATCTTCTGGTGAAAATCCCAGATCCCTTCGAACTCCGCGTCCTCTTCCTTAAGGGGCCTGACAATCCCGAAGTTGAGCTCGGCACTTATACTCTTTTCATCTGCCGCGGCCCTGATTTCGAGGAAGTAGTCGTGTACTGCAGCAAGCCCCTGCCGGAGCTCGGTGAGCTCCTTTTCCAGGCTCTGGATCCTCTTTTCCTGTTCCTGAATGATGTCCAGCGGATACATCGAAAGCTTGATCTCATCTTTGTACTTCCGCCAAGATAAAATGCTTGTTTTTTTGGATTTACCGGTGGCTGGTGCTTATTCCTGCTGCTTAAGAAACGTCCCGGCCCAGACGCACTGGCCAAAGGAGACGCACCCGTCGCCGGGAGGATATTCATCGTTGATAAGAAGGGAAAGGCCGGCGCGGGTGATCTCCGCACGGATGGTCTCCCGGATAGCCCGGTTGGCGACAACGCCCCCGCTCAGGGCCACAAGGGAAATGCCGTCGCGTTCTGCCGCGTGGATGGCGAGCGCTGCGATCCCCCGGGCGAGGTTGTACTGAACGGATGCCGCGATATCCCGGATGGCATTCCTGTCTCCCTCTTGGGCGCGGGATAACCGGGAAAGGGCTGTACGGAGGATCGCCCGGGTGGAGAGGATCTCGCACCCGCCGGCGCGGGAAAAGACCGGCTCCCATACCTCCGCCACGCCACCTGCCGCAGTCGCTTCGAGTTTCATTGCCGGTTCCCCGTCATAGGTGCGTTCCCGGCAGATCCCAAGGAGAGCCGCTGCTGCGTCAAGCACCCGGCCGGTGCTGCTTGTCATCGTGACGTTGAACTGTGTCGCCACCTGTTTTCTGAGCACGCCGAGTTCGACATCAGACCAGCCGCGAGTACGGAGGAGGTCGAGGCATGCCTCTTCCGGCAGGATGCCGTAGAGCATCCGCTCCGGGAACCGGGTGGCAAGGTCGCCGCCCGGCATCGCCACCGGTTCGAGGTGGGCGACCCGGGCAAGGTCCGGTACCTGCCCGGCAAAAACCTCACCTCCCCAGACCGTGCCATCGTCCCCGTAGCCCACGCCGTCGATGGCGATTCCGACACAGGGTTCGGTTGTCGTCGCCGCAATGTGCGCACGGTGGTGCTGGACCGGCACGAGCCCGATCCCCCGCTCTTCGGCAATCTCCTTTGCAAACCGGGTGGAGAGGAACTGCGGGTGGAGGTCATGGGCGACCACATCGTATTCGGCCCCGAGCAGCCGCTGGAGCTTCGCTACGGTCTCCTGCAGGTACGCGAGCGTTGCCGGGTTCCGGACGTTTCCCACGTGGGGTGAGGTGATGGCAAACCCCCCTTTGTAGATCGTTGCGTTCGCGTTCAGCTCGGGGCCCACGCCGAGGATGCAGCGCTGGCCGAGATCAATGGCCGTCCGTTTCGGGGCGATCCCCCGGGAGAGGCGCAGGATATAGCCGTCCCGGACAACCGAGTCGTCCACCCGGTTTTGTATGGTGCGGTCGTGGACGAGGAAATAGTCCGCATCTTTTGCGAGTTTTGCAAGCGCGACATCCGTGTCCGTGATCATCGGGTAGCCGGGCATGTTCGCGCTCGTCATGATCAGGAGCGGGTGCTCAAGGTGCGAAAAGAGGAGGTGGTGGAGTCCGGTATAGGGCAGCATGCAGCCGATGGTGTGCAGGTTGCTGATCGTGGCATGCGAAGCGTGATCGCGCTTTTCGAGCACTACGATCGGGTGGACAGGGCTTTCCAGCAGCTCCCGCTCCTCTCGTGAGACAAGGGCGATTTGATCGACAAAACCCGGGCGCACCATCACCGCGAACGGCTGCTCGATCCGGCCGAGGCGGGACTTGAGGTCTCCTGAGGATTCCTCGATGCAGCCAAGATGGAAACCCCCGACGCCCCGGATTGCGAGGATCTTTCCGGCATCCAGCAGTGCTGCCGCCTCCCGGACCGGGTCGCCGCACGGGATGTCGGTCCCGGTCCGGTCCATGAGCCGGAGCCCGGGGCCGCAGGTGGGGCAGGCAATCGTCTGTGCATGGTGGCGCCGGGAATGCGGGTCGCCGTACTCCCTCGCACAGGCCGGGCATGTGGGGAATTCGTCCATGCTTGTCCGCTCCCGGTCGTAGGGGATTGCCCGTATGATGCTGTACCGGGGCCCGCAGTTCACACAGGAGGTTGCCCAGTAGCCCTCGTATCTCCCACCGGAGGTAAAAATATCAGCGATACAATCATTGCAGATCGCAATGTCCGGGGGGATCATGCCGGAGAAGGAGCCGGTCCCGCTTTTGAGGATAACAAAACCGTCCGTAATCTCGGCATCGGTTTTTGTCACGTTGACAGAATCGATCCGGGACATCGGCGGGCCCCGGGAGACTGCCGCAAGAAAATCGGCGAACCGCTCGCCCCGGGCATAAATTTCCACCTCGCTTCCGAGGTTCTTTACCGAGCCGGCGATCCCAAACTCACAGGCCCGGGCATATACAAAAGGGCGGAAGCCGACACCCTGCACGATGCCGCGAACCGAAATTCTGCCCATTTTTTGCATGGTGGTGCCGCATAAATTTATTGATTTATACCGCGATATAATTATAGGGTTTTTACTGTGCCGGGTCACATCCGAATTGTCAACGATCCTGTCGAACTTGTTCCGCTTCTCATGACGTTCAACAGTCCCGCCTTCAAGAAGGTGTACGAACTGCTGAGCAAATCGTGGATGACCGAGGAAGAACTTCAGGCGCAGGTAAACGATGAATCCATTCCGGTCTGCCTCCAGATTTTAAAGAAAGGCAACCTTGTGGAGGAACAGTGGCGGATGCCAAAGCCCGGCGAGAAGCCGCAGAGGGAATTCCGGGGGACCTACAACAAGTTCCGGGCAAATTTCCAGTGCAACCTGCAGGACCTCTCGGACATCCTCTACATTTCGCTTTCAAACGACGAGAACCTCCGCGATGTCGTCGGCCGGATCGAGGCTGAAATGGGAAACGGCAACACGTCCATTTCCGATCTCTCAAGGAAATTCGGTGTCAGCCCGGTGTTCATCAGGGGTCTTGCAAAACGGATACCCCATCTTGACGTGAAGGGACAGGGACTGGTGCTGCTTGACACAGGACGCTAAGGACCCCCTCTATTCTATCCTGCGCAGCAAGCGCGAGGTCTCCCGGTTACAGATATTAGTCGAGATCGCCGAACACCAGCCGGCGGTGCGCCAGCAGGAGATCGCGACCAAGCTCGGGGTTACGCCACAGGCGATCTCCGAGTACATCCGCGAGCTTACCGATGAGGGGATGGTTTCGGCAAGCGGGCGCGGCAACTATGAGGTCACAAAGGCCGGCATCGAGTGGGTGCTTGCAAACGCCGAATCGCTGGAATCGTATGCCCGGCACATCCGACGCGACATTATCCAGCAGGTCTCCATCTGGACCGCGATCGCTGCCGAGAACCTGAAAGCCGGCGACGAGGTCGGGGTCTTCATGAAAGGCGGCTTTTTGTACGCCGCAAAAAAGCCGCAGCCGGCGACCGGATCGGTTGTTGCAGATGCGAAAAAGGATGAGGACGTAGGCGTGGCCCGGCTCAATGGTATAATAGAGCACCATGAAGGGGCGATCACCATCTGCAAGGTGCCCCGCATCCAGCACGGGGGCTCGCGCAGGGTACAGATGGAACAGTTAAAGGACATCATCCACCCGGCCGGCATGGTGGCGGCAGTCGGCCTTGAGGCATACATCGCCCTCAAAGCCGCAGGACACAAGCCCGACCTGTTCTTCGGGGCGCGGGAAGGCGTTATCGAGGCGGCGTTCCACGGGATCGACTGCGTGATCGTGATCGTTGACGAGGAGTTCACGGATTTCCTCAAAAGGCTTGAGGGTGTCGGCCTCTCGTACGTTATCGTCGATCTGATCGCCCCATGAAGAT
>Ga0326728_10002698_pt1 | contig 58001 bp, 46 predicted proteins | sample MB3enrmetagenome_FD_207602 | JGI IMG/M metagenome (GOLD analysis project Ga0326728, IMG submission 207602) | Lab enriched peat soil microbial communities from McLean, Ithaca, NY, United States - MB31MN | ecosystem: Environmental > Terrestrial > Soil > Wetlands > Peat | place: USA: New York... | reverse complement strand
GGACTCTCGAATTTCTCCGACTTCGCGACTCTCTCCACCCCGACCGCGAAACCGGAGAAATTCGCCCCCGACATCCGCTCTGCCGTGCTCTATGCGGTGAACTGAGCGGAAAAGGGCCAAACTCCAGACGCCGGCTGAAAGCCGGCGGCAGCCAGGATTGGCTGCCCCACAGTTATCTGCATACTCGTCATTCTGTTCGCCGCAGACCACTAGCTGGACCTTGCGCGGGCCGGGCGTGCCTCGGGCCGGGCGTGCCCGGCCCCTACAGATTGGCTAGCAGAACATCCACGATGGTTTGCACCGCCGCGTAGGGGTCGGGTCCGTTCGCTCCTCTTTCTTCTATAGTGAAGATCCCTTTGTAGCCTGCCTCTTTCGAAATCTCGATGGCCTCGGCCGTGCTGAACTTATCCGGAATGTGCTTGACATGGCTGCTGCCGGCTGTCATCCGATACATGACCGGCAATGCAGCCGTCCGGGACTCCTTATCCGGAAAATTGCCGCAATCGGGGTTGGAGTAAGTCCCGGAGGCCTTGAGCACCTCGACATACACGTCCCACGGCACATTGCTGGCGTCCGCCCGCCAGCGGGGTTCCATGGCGACGGAAACATTCTTCGTTTTGGCGTAGGCGTTGATCGTCTTCAGCGTCTCGATGGCGGTTGGCCGCACCGCGGGCGCCAGCGTTCCCTGGGACACCATGACCCGCGGGCAGTCGAGCTCCACGGCATGATCGATCCAACTCCTGGTCAGCTCAATGGCCTCGAGGCGGATCACCGGGTCGGTGGCGGAGATGTTCAGATTGGCGAACTCCAGGTTGATTTGATTCACCCGCGACTTAGCCTTCTCTATCCGCCGCCGGAACTCCTGAAAGTACGCGGGCTCGGTGGAGTCGAAATCGGTTTGCTGGAACTCGACGCGATGGATGCCGTAGCGGCGGGCGATCATATCGGCAAAGGCCATGATGTCGACCGTTCGTTTCGGATCGGGCGGGCGGGAGGCGCTCTTGAGGACGCCGTCGAAACAGAGGCTCATGATCGCGATGCGATCCAGTTTGGCTGGATCGGGGCGTTTTCCCCAGGCGCGGCCAGAGGCCAGCGCGGCAGCGGAACCCATGAGAAACTCTCGTCGCTTCATCGTATGCACCTCACAGCATCGGATTGGCCCCCGGGTGGGACAGACCATCGCTTTCCGTGGTCTGTCAAGCCCCAGGGCTACAAGGCGGCCCCGCAGCTCTTGCGAAACCTCGCCGCGTCTCCGCTCAGCCCCGCGGGCCTGCCGCCGCGATCACCAGACCGGCCCGCCTGATTCAGCGGCTCCCGCGCCACTCAGCCGCGAGCTTCTCGAGCAATGCCGTCGGCGTGTCTCCGTCGTGGACTACCACCCGATAGCGCAGGGTGAGCGTCTGGCCATGTGAGATGGTAAACGGGCCGTTCGCAACGATGGTCGGGTGCACCATCCAGAGATGGGTCGAGTTATGCCAGGTGGTGGTTGGGTTGCGCGGATGGTCGATTACCGCGACGCCCAGCGTCTTACCGCTGTCCTTGAGGCGAATGCTGTAGTCGTACCACGGCGCCGAAGGCCAGTTCAAATCCGGCATGGAGTAATGCGGGTCGGGAAGATCGACCTTGCCCTTGGCGTTAGCGAAATAGGAATCGCCGTCCTTGCGGGCCTGCACCGTGAAGCCTCCGAAGGCGGCGCGGTCGAGCACGTAATCGACGAGCGGCGTGAGGCGGTACTCCAGGTCGAGCACGTAGACGCCGGAGCGCTCGGCCACGGAGGCTATAGTAACTTCGTCGAGCCGCTTTGTTCTTCCCACCAGCCAATCGTTGTCAATCTCCATCTCCAGATGGTCGGAATCCGCACGCGTCATCCTGAGGTCGTGGTTCTGGATCATCCTTCCATCGCGGGGCGCGAATTCGCCCCAGCCCCAGAAATCGGCCCGGTTTATGTCCATGGCGCGGGGCGGGGCGTGGGGCCCGTAGTTGTCGAGGTTAGCCGGCGCGCGGAACTCGGATGCCTGCCATCCCAGGAAGATGCCGCGATGGTGAGGATGATCGTTGGGCGCAAGAGCCGTGATGCGCTCCCCGGAGGGCGAGTTGACGGGATGGAAACAGGCTGCGCTAGTCGAAGTAAGCCCGACATTTTCCGGCTTCTTGGTCAGGTATTCGAGAATCACCCGCCCATCGGGCGTCTTGACCTCCATTCCATAAGTGGTGGGCGTCAGCGTATAGGCCGAAGCGCCGTTGGCCGCTCGCGGCACGGCCAGCACGCATAACCCAAGTGCCGCTGCCGTGGCCGAGAAACCAATCGTCCAATAAGATATAATCCTGCGTCTTTTCGACAAGCTCCACACTCCTTTTCTATCCGCTGCTACTTGGGAGGGGCTTTCTTCGCGGCCGCCGTCGCGGCGCGCGGCTTGCCCCAGAAAATGAACAGGCCCCGGTCGGTCGCGGTGATGATATCGATCGCGCCGTCGTGGTTCAAGTCCACCGCCACCAGGTTGGAACCGCCGCCCGAGTGGTTGTGGATCAACTCCGGGACAAACCTCGCGCCGCCGGGAGCCTTCGGGTCCCGAACCGTGCGGTACAAGTACAGAACAGGCACTCCGTAAGGATCGGGGTCATGGGAGTTATCCTCGTGCGACCAGTAGCGCTTGCCGGCGATGAAGTCCGGCACGCCGTCTCCATCGATATCGGCGAAGGTCGCGGCGTGTATTTGCGAGAAGGTCACGCCGCCGGCGTTCTGCGCCGCGGTCGAGTAATCCTTCATGATGATGTGCTCGACGAAAGAGATCTTGCCGGCCGGGTCGCGTTTCTGCTCGTACCACGCCATACCTACATCGTGCGCTCCCAGGCTGGTCACCACGTCGTTCAAACCGTCGCCATTGACGTCATATACCGCCATCAAGGCGCCGCCCACCGTGCCGGTGCGATTATAACGGCCGAAAGCCACCGGATGGTACGTCCAAGGCTCCTTGCCGCCGGGCCCCGGATTCTCCCACCAGCCGAACACATTGACGATGTCCGGGCGTCCGTCGCCGTTGATATCGCCGATGCCAATGCCGTGAAGGGCCCCATAACCCGGCCCGGAGACGGTGTGAATGACCCACGGCGCGGTCGGATTGGCGGGATCGGGCTTGGCATACACCACGCCCTGCGACCTGGATGTGAAAACCACCTCGGGTTTGCCGTCGCCGTCGAGGTCCTTCATATCCCAAATCTCGCAGCCAACCCCCTCGGACACCACCGTGTATTTGTCCCAGCGGCGCGCTTCCCCTTTCGGGTTGACATAAAGGACGATCGGGGTACCGAGGTTGGAACACAGAACATCGGGCCAGCCATCGCCGGTGAAGTCATAGGCGAGTTGAATCATACAATCGCTGGCGTATTCCTTCGACGGACTATGGGCCCACGACGAGAAGATTTCTCTTGATTTCGTATAATCGGGTCCGTAGTAGATATAGGGACCGGCTACGATGTCCGGGATGCCGTCGCGGTTGAAGTCGGCCACGGCGGCGGACCAGGCGTAGTAAAACTCGTTGAGGCGCTGCATCCGGAAGCGGGGCGACACTTTCTCCAGGGGAGCGTACCTGGTGGCCAGATCTTTGTACGCGATGCCTTTGAAACGCACCTCGCTCGTACCGCCGACGTAGAGCGCCAGCGGCCCGTAGCGGCCGGCCTCCTCGTCCACCGGGCCGGTGGTTGCCTCACTGGTGTCGTTCAGGAACGTGCGGACGGTGGTGGCGTCGATCATCACCTCGACTTCGTTCCACTCGCCCGGGTGCAGGCCAGGCCTGGGCGGCGCCATGGGCAAGTCCTTGGGAGCGGAGGGACGGCCGCCACCGCCGCCGCGGGCGGCAGCGCCGCCGCGCCCGGCATCGGCGCCGCCGCCGCCACGGGCTCCAGCGCCGCCGCGTCCGGCCTCGGCGCCGCCGCCGCCACGGGCTCCAGCGCCGCCGCGTCCGGCCTCGGCGCCGCCGCCGCCACGGGCTCCAGCGCCGCCGCGTCCGGCCTCGGCGCCGCCGCGGGCCCCACCGCCGGGCGGCCGCAATGGCTCGCGACTGAGTTCCTGACCGTCCGGACCGAGAGTCACGCGGTAGGTCGACACATCTCCCTCGGTGAGCGAGACGTAGATTCCCTTCATGCCCTGCGCGGTCTTCTCGGCGCGCAGCAAGACGCCCGTCTTGCAGCCGTTGGTGCAGTGGAAGGCGGCATAGAATTCCACGTCCTGATACGAACGATCGAGCACCAGCCAACCGCCGCCGCCCGGCTTCGCGGTCCCGACCACTTCCCCGTTCTCGACGCGCCAGTCGGCCTGCCCGAGAACGTGCCAGCCCGTGAGGCTGGTAGCCTTAAAGGATACATCCGGAATCCACGTGGGACCGGTAGCGAAGACCGGCGTCAACAACAACACGGCAAACGCCGCGATTCCATAGGCGCGCTTATCAAGCAGCACGAATCGCTTCCTTTCTCCAATCTAATGGGCTACCGCATGACTTAGCCGTGCGGGACAGACGATCGATTTTCGTCGTCTGTCAACCTCAAGGCGTTCGCCGCGCTTGACAGACCACAAGAACCGATGGTCTGTCCCACCTGCGCCGCGGGCCGGGCATGCCCGGCCCCTACAAAGCGCTCCCGGCAGACTGCTGCCATTTCTCACGCGCTGGTGGATGTTCCGTTCTTGATCGATGTTCCGCCGTACTTAATCACGTACTCTTTGTTGATGGCGAACTGGTCGAGATGTTTGTCCCACATCCCCACCACGATCGCGTCGGTAGACTTGATGCTGGCGAGAATGTGTTTCCAGGTGTTTTCCACGATCTGCGGCGACTCGCACAGGCGGCCGCCGGCCAGAATCTTGTACACCCAGCAGGGCTTCGTGGTCTGCCTGACCACCTTCAACATGGGCTCCGGATCGCCGCGCACGAAGAGGGACCCGTCGCCGTAATACTGGGTGCCGGGATTATCGGCCCAGGTATCGGCTTCCGCCGGCGCCATGCCAGGGCAGGAGGCGAATTCCTTTTCCCATTCCGCCTTGGTGCGGCCGTACTTGTACATGCAGCACATGTAGTAATCCACGTCCCAGTTTCCCTGGGACTCGATGATGTCGAACACCTCGGGCCGGTGGCTGGTGATGGCCACCAGTACGCCCGCATCGCGCACCGATTTGCACCACTCCTTGACCCGGTCGAGCTTGCCGCGTCGCCACCAGGCATCGGTGCCGGTGTCGCCGGCGCCGCCGTGGTGAATGGAGATGCATCCGCCCTTGGCGATTTCCGCGGCGCCGCGCCCGGGCTTGAGGGATTCGTCTTTACTGGCCGTGTTGCGGGTGGCGAACAGCATTTTCCCGTCGTGTTCCTTGTTGTACGGGGGAATGCGCCCGCCTCCGTCTTCCATGCAGTTGATGCCCAGCTCCTCGCAATGCTTGAACTGCCGCGCCAGGCTGTCGGACGTGTTCCAGGCGCGGATCTCGGTATCGATCATGCGGGAAAGATGCGACAGGCCCGCGACGACGTTCGATCCAATAATGATGCGGGAAATGTCATACTTGCCGAACTTGACCATCGGCATGGGCTCTTTCGAGAGGGGTCCTGGCACGGGCTGAGAATTGCGGGGTCCCCCGGGTCCTCTGCCCGGCCCGGCGGCGCCGGGCGGCGGCGGCCCTTGCGGCGGTTGCTGCGGGGCGGCATTCGCCACCGCGCTTGAAGCGGCGGCCAGGGCCCCGATCCGTTCCAAAAAGTTCCGCCGGGAGTTCTCGCCCGCCGGGTTTGGTTTCGATTCTGAATTCACTTTTGTCTCCTCTTGCGGAAAATCGCGTCGCGTCGCCCCACGCAAATCAGGCGCCGGGCGTCCGAGCTTGCACGTCCACCAGCAGGGTGCGCAAGGCAATTCCAGACATCCGACGCTCTATATCCTATATCACGGCGCCAAGGGTGTCAAAGCCGTCCTGAGAATAGGTGGCTTAGCCAGTGTACTTCCTGGAAAAAGCGGCCCACAGACAAGCCCGGCATTGGCACGTAAAGATCTGTATTTAAGGCACATATTGGCCAATCGGAGGCCTTCGGAAGGGCCCTCGATCGCTTGACAAGGCAACCCCCAAAGAGTGATAAACTAAGCCAATAGTCATATGGTGTCTATACTAGTGAAGGAGCCGATTTACCACCAGCTCACGAGTCATCTGCGACACGTGATCGGCTCCCACGAGTATCCGGTCGGCAGCAAATTCCTAACGGAAAGGCAGATCTGCGAGCGCTTCGGCGTGAGCCGCGCCACCGCCAACAAAGTCTTGTCGGGCCTGGTTTCCGAGGGTCTGCTCGACTTCCGCAAGGGCGTCGGCACGTTCGTCCGCATCCGCACTCTGCACTACAACCTGCAAGTGCTGGTGAGCTTCACGGAGGAAGCGCTGGCGGCCGGAAAGCGGCCCGCGACGCGGGTGCTGCGCTTTGAAAGCGTCAAGTCGCGAGACGTGCTGGATGAGGTTCCGGAGCTTCTTCAGGCCGCTCCGGAAAGCACGCTCTACTACCTGGAGCGCCTGCGCCTGGCGGACAATCTGCCGGTGATTTACGAGCGGCGCTACGTGGTGGCGGAGCATTGCCCGGGGCTGACGGAGGCGGATCTGGCGGGGTCGCTCTACGAGTTGTGGACCAGGCGTTACGGGTTGACGATTGAGGGCGCCGACGAGCGCGTGCAGGCCGTGAATCTGCGGGGGGCCGAAGCGCTGGCGCTCGAAGTTCGTAATGGCGCCGCCGGATTGCGGGTCAGTTCGGTGGGCTACATCGCGGGACGAAAGCCGCTGTGGTCGGAGAGCACTCTCTATCGCGGAGACGCATACGAGTTCCGCAACCGGCTCGGCGGGCTGCAGCCGGCGAGCCATGCGCGGGGCATGTTTCTGTATCCGGGCGAGAGCCTGTCGAGTGGGACGGCCATCGGCGGGCGGTGAGGGGCGCCCGGCCACGGGCTGTTAGAGGAGACATAGTGAGCGAAGATCGATTCCAGGTGGAGAGATCCCAGCCGCCGGTTTCACGGCGGGATGTGCTGCGAACGGTCGGCGGCGCGGGCGCGTTCACCATCGTATGTCCGTCGGCGGTGCGGGGCGCGCCGGCCAACTCGGCGATTTCGGTTGGCCTGATCGGGGCGGGCAACCGGGGAAACTACGACGCCTCCATCGTGAATGCGGATCCGCGTGCGCGCGTGACGGCGATCTGCGACCTGTTCGACGACCGCATCGAGCCCGGCATAAAGGCCATCAAGGCCCAGAAGCCCGAGGTCTACAAGGATTTCGAAAAGCTGCTGGCCTCCGGCGTGGACGCGGTGATCATCGCGACGCCGCCCTTCGAGCATCCGCGGATGCTGGCCGCCGCGGTGCAGGCGGGGAAGCATGTCTATTGCGAGAAGCCGGCGGGCGTAGACCTGGCGGGATGCAAATCGGTGATGGCCACGGGGGCGAAAGCGGACCCCAAGAAGTGTCTCTTCTTCGGCTTCCAGCAGCGGCACGGGATGGTGTACCTGGAAGCCTACAAGCGGCTGAAGGAGGGGCAGATCGGCGACATCGTCAACGCGCGCGGATACTGGATCGACGCCAACCCGTTCACGCGCGTTCCGTACACGGACCCCAAGGTGGAGAAGCTACGCAACTGGTTTTGCTACCGCGATTATTCGGGCGACTTCCTGATCGAACAGGACTGCCATAACCTGGACGCGCTGCATTGGTTCCTGGACGCCCTGCCGCTGCGGGCGGTCGGATACGGCGGGCGGAAGGTGCGGACCACTTTCGAGACCCTGGACCACCTGTCGCTGTCCTTCGAATTCCCCAATGGCATCCACGTGAACTTCGAGGGCAACCAGCTCAGCCCTCCGGGGTTCAAGAAAGTCGGCGAGGAGTTCACGGGGACCAAGGGGGTGCTCGAGACGTCGCGGAACCGCCTGGTGCATACGAAGGGCCCGGGCAGCGCCGAGACCATCCCGCAGAAGCGCGATATCACGATCGACGCCTTCGAGGCATTCCTGTCTCGAATCCAGAGCGGCGAGGCCTTGAACATGGCCGAACAGTCGGCGCGCAGCACCATGATCGGGGTGCTGGGACGCACGGCCGTGTATAGAGGCCGCGAGGCCACATGGAAAGGCGAGTTCGGCTCGGCGTAACACGGCTATGCAACCAAGCCGCTCGATTGTTTATCATGCGATTCATTCTGTTAGACGGTTTTGTCTCGACGCTTGACAAGGGAGAGGCATAGCCATAAGCTGTCTATTTGACCCATGGGAAGGAAGCCGATGGACTACACGTATTTGCAGATTGCGAAGATGATCGATCATTCCCTGCTTAACCAGGTACTGACCGACCAGGAGTTGGAAGCCGGCTGCCGCCTCGCGCGCGAGTACGACGTCGCCTCGGCCTGCATCAAGCCGTATTACCTGAAACGATGCGCGGAGCTGCTCGAGGGAAGCACGGTCGCGGCCAGCACGGTGATTGGGTTCCCGCACGGGGGGAACACCACCGCGATCAAGGTAGCTGAAGCCGAGCGGGCCCTGCGCGACGGCGGCACGGAACTGGACATGGTGGTGAACATCGGCAAGGCGCTGAGCGAGGACTGGACTTATGTTCAGAAAGACATCCAGGCGGTGGTGGAAGCGACGCACAGCGGCGGCGCCATTGTAAAAGTCATTTTCGAGAACTGCTTCTTGCAGGACAAGCACAAGATCCGGCTGTGCGAAATCTGCGTGGAGACGGGCGCGGATTTCGCCAAAACGTCCACCGGCTACGGCAGCGGGGGCGCCACGCACGACGACCTGAAGCTGATGCGAGCGCATTTGCCGCCGCACATCAAGGTGAAAGCGGCCGGCGGAGTGCGCACGCTCGATGCGCTGTTGGAGGTTCGCGCTCTGGGCATCGCCCGGGCTGGAGCGACGCAGACGGCCAAGATGTTGGACGAGTGCAAGAGACGGCTGGAGCTGGCCGAATCGGCCTCGGCCACGTAAGCGGCGGGCGCCGGCCCGGAGTCATCGCCCAGACAGGTAGTTGGCTGAAACGCCCACACTGTTTCCGGCGCCCGCGACTCCCGTTGACGAGGAGCGGACGCCAGGCATATTCGACTGTTGGAGGATTTAAATGAAGATACCCCTCTACTTATTCACGATATTCCTTGGTGTAATCCTGGCGGTCCATCTGTCGATGAATGGCAAGGTCGGCAGCGTACTGAACAACGCCCGGGTGGGCAACGCGCTATTTTGGTGCATTGGCGCCGCGTGGGCGGTGCTGATCGGCGCGACCGGATGGCAGGCGGGCGCTTTGCAACCGCTGAAAGATGTGCATCCGCTGCTGCTGACGGCCGGCGCGCTGGGTGCAAGCCTGGTTTTCGCAATCGTGTGGCTCATCCCGCAGGTGGGGGCGGGTCCGGTTATGATCAGCCTGCTGGCGGGCCAGGTGATCGGCGGCGTGGTGATGTCCCATTTTGGCTGGCTGGGTTCGCCGGTGCAGCCGATTTCGTGGGCCAAGATTTTGGGCGTCGCGGTAATGATCGGCGGCGCCACGCTGGCTACTTACTCGAAGTGAGTCAGTAGCTGTAAAACTGGAGATATATCCTGTGTCTCATCACTTATTCGGCGATTTCGAGTGGCCTTCCTACCGGCCACCGCTGGAGACGTACCACCTCGGCTACGGGATCGGCATTGTGGGCTACGCGGGCATTGTGCGCGCACAGCATCTGCCCGCCTACCGTCTGGCGGGGTATCGCGTGGCGGCGGCGGCCGACATCCGGGAAGACCGGCGGGAACTGGCCAAACTGGACGGCATTCCGCAGGTCTACGAAGACTGCCGGCAGCTCCTGGAGCGCGACGACGTGGACATTGTCGACTGCGCCGTGGACCATGCGGACATGGCGGCGCGGGTCGCGATTCTGAAGGCGGCGGCCAAAGCCGGCAAGGCCGTGCTGATGCAGAAGCCGATGGCGACGGATCTCAAGACCGCCGAGGAGATGGTCAAGATCGCCGAGGACGGCGGCATTCCCTATGCGGTCAACCAGAACTTGCGCTTCGACCCGGCGATCTATCTCACCAAGCAATTCCTGAGTCCCGGGCGCTTCGGCAAGCCGGGCTACATACAGTTCGCGAACCTGTCCATCGAAGGGCCGAAATTCGGGTTCGGGCCGGAGGGCGTGGTGATGGCCTGGCAGATTCACGGGCTGGACTCGGTGCGGTGGCTGGCGGGCGGCGATCCGGTCTCGATCTATGGCACGAACCGCAACAATGCCGCCATGTATCAGATCGAGTTCGCCGGCGGGGCGGTCTGTAACTACGTGGAGTATCACAACGAGGACACCTTCCGGAGCGAGACTCCGCTGCGCGTTTGGGCGGAGAAAGGCGCCGTGCGGGCGAACCACCGTTGGAATCCGAGCTCGCGTTGGGAGAAGGACCTGGTGGAAGCGCGGGGCTACGAATGGCCCAAGGAGATTGGCTGGGTGACGTGCAATCTGCCCGACGATCTGACGCAGCGCGAAGTCTTTATCAAGCCTCGTTTCGACGAGTGCGGCTCGATCGGCGGCTTCATCGGGAGCATGGGCGAGTTCATGCAATCGCTGTACGAAAAGCGTCCCGCTCTGACGAACGGCCGGGACAACCTGATGTCTCTGCGGATGTATTTCGCGGGGCAGCTTTCGGCGGAGAAGAAGAGGCCGGTGGATCCGCGGACCATGGAGAGTCTCTGAGAGGCGCGCGGGTTTATACGGCCAGAGACACTACGGCCGTGAGGAGAGGTCAAGGGGCCAATCGGGAGATTGGCGTTCCCGGGAAGCCCGGGCTTGGCTCGGGTTGCCCGAGCTTCGCTCGGGTTGACAAGGCTGGAGCCTTATCCCACATGAGAACTTGGGCGCAGCGTTGCTGGCGGCCGGGGCTTCGCGGACTTATCACCGTGCGTTTCCGGCCGCCACTGGATTGAGCGGCATCTTCGGGGGCATTGGAATCGCTGGATGGCAACCCTTACCCGCCGATTCGATGCATAGGCTCCCGAGCCGTAGCCCGGTTTGCCTACTCCACTACTCTTCGAAACCCGACTATCCCGGCCCTAGAGGGCCAGAACGGGCCGGCTCGGCTTGCCGCCGAAGCGGGATCCGAACCCGCGCCCGCCTGCCCTAGAGACCGGGGAGGATCACACTCGCGTGGGGCGTTATGAAGCTAGCTCCAAAGTCTCCCGTCGGGGTCATCTGTCAGTGACCTCCGTAAGGCTTTATGGCTCCGGGAGTTCGATACCAACGTAATGCAACGCATCTTGGCCAAGATGAAGGTTGCGGCCGCACTTGCGCACGACCGCTACCCGATTCGAAGCTAGCATGGGGGTAAACGGGCTCGGCGGGGACGGGATGGGCAAGCTATTGAAACGGAAGGGAAGATATATTTTGTTTTTGTGAACTGAGATTGGTTGGTTATGCCGGGCGAGGGTGAACGGCGAACTCTTCACGGACCCACCGCGCCGGGAAGAATGCCGGCAAGGATGCCGGCATGGCAGGCTGGAAGCCCGCTCCACGAGTGGGCGCACGACACAGAAGCGATGTCCTCGGGTGAAGCTCCGGAGGAGCGAAAGAAGGTAGCCGACGGCGTGAGCCGCGGGAAGATAGCGAAGCCGGCCAAGCCCCGGCGAGAGAATCTCTTCCGCCCCCTCCGGGGGCTGTCACGGTTGCTCACCAGCCCCACGGCTTGCGCCGTGGGCTACTTTCTTCCGCCCCCTCCGGGGGCTGTCACGGGAGCTGGAACAAGCTATAACAGAATATGAGACTACTGGAATGGAACCCCGGAACACCGCCACTCTGTTGATCGATTGCCCGGACCGCAAGGGGCTGGTCGCCGCCATCGCGGAGTTTCTCTACTTGCATGGGGCCAACATCCTGCACGCGGACCAGCACCAGGACAACGACCTGGGCCTGTTCTTCATGCGGGTGGAGTGGGAAATGGCGGACTTCGATCTGCCGCGGGGACGCTTCGAGGCCGAGTTCGAGCCGATGGCGGGGCGCTTTCAGATGAACTGGAAAGTGCGCTATTCGGCCCATCTGCCGCGGGTGGCGGTGTTCGTTTCGCGCGAACGGCACTGCCTGCTCGATCTGCTGCACCGCTGGCAGATTGGCGAGCTGCGCTGCGAAATTCCGCTGATTGCCGGCAATCACGAGGATGCGCGGCCACTGGCGGAGTTCTACGGGGTACCGTTTCATCACATTCCGGTGACGCCGGAAACGCGGGCGGAAGCCGAGCGGCGGCAGCTCGAGTTGCTGCGCGCGAATGGCGTGGAACTGGTGGTGCTGGCGCGCTACATGCAGATCCTATCGCCGGAATTCGTGGCCTGCTATCCCAACGCCATCGTCAATGTGCATCACTCGTTCCTGCCGGCTTTCAGCGGCGCGAGGCCCTATCACGCGGCCTACCAGCGCGGCGTGAAGCTCATCGGCGCCACCAGCCATTTCGTGACCGCGGAGCTGGACTGCGGCCCCATCATCGAGCAAGATGTCACCCGGATCTCCCACCGGTACGAGCTCGAGGACCTCAAGGAAAAAGGCCGGGACCTGGAGCGCGTGGTGCTCTCGCGGGCGGTTCGCTGGAGCCTGGAGAACCGGATTCTGGTGTATGGGAACAAGACCGTGGTGTTCGACTGAAGACACGAAGCCGGTGTCCCGCGGCTGGCGGCGAAATGGCCGGCCGGCGCGGCCATCAGCGCGATAGTCTTGAGCCACGCGAAGCTCGGCTCCGCTATCCAGCAGCCGGTTTCCGAACCGCACCGTCAGCCCGGCGCGACACCCACCGGGAGAAGCACGGGCTGGCTGAAAAGCTGGTCGGAGGGGATGCATATATTGACGCCCCCCGTAAACCGGACGCATCTGCGCCATATGAGAGTCAGTGGCAGATCTTGATGAGGTACAGACGGTGGAAGGATGGTGGATGGGACCGTGAAGTTAATCTGGTAGAGCCCGACCGAGCCCGGTGAAAGCCCGATATAGGGGATGGCGCCGAATCCCGGGACAGGTGTCTGGCACCCGGCATTTGAGTTGGTTATCGAAAAACCCGCAAGCTGGAGATCGAGCTGGTCTATGCCATAGGATTGTTGGCACAGCATCACGACAGACAACGGGTCCGCGGACGCGGGCTGCCCGGTCGGGGCGGGCTGCGTCGCGGTTGGGAGCCCGGTGAGATAGGCCATGATCGTCTCGCCAGGGGCAGCGGGGCTTTGCTCAGTGACCAACGAGTAATCGGCGTGCTGGAATATGCCGTACTGGGTGGCGCCCGCGCCGAGCCGGAAGAACTCGCCGGGAGTGGTGGGGTCGGTCGCGGCCGTCGCGGAGCCTTGAGCGCCATTCTGACCGACAACCACCTGGGCGGTGGTTATGTACTGGGTTGCGCCGTCGGGATTGAGTTGGGATTCGGTGGTGAATTGGGCTTCGAGGGGAACCTGGAAATTGATCTGCTGGAATCCGCCGAGGTCGGCGACCGCGAACAGCGGAGCCTGTGCGCCGCCGATCGAGACAGTGACGCCGGCCAGAGTCAAGGGCAGCGGTACTCCCGAGGCGGGCGCGACCCCATTCACGCTCAGCCCGGTACAGAAGATAGTACCAATCGAATCCGGCTGCGGCATGCCAACGCGAAAACTGGCGGCATCGGTCACGACGATGTTGCCGATTTGGGCCCAAGCGGCCGCCGGGAACAGGATCCCGGCGGCCAGCGCGGCATAGAACCGCCGTTTCATTTTGTCTCTTCGGTGCGTCGTCACCTCACGGCTCGGAATAGTAACCAATCCTGGTGTGGACCGTGCTATTGGGATGCGCCAGGCGACTTTCCGGCGTGAGCCCGACTTCGATTTTGTGAAAGGCCCTGGCTGCGGCAGGCGTCGCAACGGTCAAGATGTACCGCATTCTCAAACGGTGAATGAGGGCGGGTAGTGCGGCGTCGAAATCATCGCCGACCAGATTCTCTCCGCCGGTTGCGCGGACAAGGTTCACGAGCGAGCCTCCACTTGGCGAAACCCCGCCACCAACGACTCCGTTGATTTCCGGTAGCTGAATGGGCCCGAGCCGAGATTTCCCCCAGACGTGCGAGCCTGCAGGGATTAATGCGAGCATCACCTCATGAAGCGTAACGCCGGAGCGGAGCAGGTCCGCTTCCAGTGCATCCTCATTGGTTTCGGAATGACGCTCGATATCGTCGGTGATGGCAATGATGGCCCGTCGGCGCGCGAGCGATGTTTGTCCGGAGAGCAGTGACAAGGCGCTGGCGGCAGCATCGAAAAGACGGTTTTTATCCGGTTGCGCTCGGCTTAGCAGGGCCTCTCTGATCGCGGCCGGATCTCCGGCCATAGGGAGCAATACGCCGCGAGTTCCGGACCCACGAATCACGCCGGCGCGGTCCTCCCTGCGAAGCGCCGTTACAGCCGCTATCAGCCCTTGTCCGTAGCGCTTCCGGTCCAACGGAGATGAGTAACCCGGATTGCTGAGATAAATCAAGAAGACCAAATCCATGGGGGGCGTTTCGATGTCCAGATTCCGGATGGGGATCCTTTGGCCGTCGGCGTAGACTTCAAAATCCCGAGGCCCCAGCAGTTCGGGAATTTCACCCGTCCGGGCGTCCACAACCTGCACGTCGAGGCTAACAAGCCGGGTATCGTGCGCGGTGAGGCTATGGGTTGCCATTCCGGCCTCAGACGGCGCACTGACGGGGCTTTCCGGCTGGTTCACCATATCCCCGATCGCTCTGGCAATGACGTACTGGCTCTCCACGTAAACCCGGACTTCTCCTCCGGTCCGCCGGGCCAGAGGTTCGAGCGTCTTCTTCTCCTCACTCTCATTGGCATTCGGGCCCTTCGGGTATACTCGCCCTCCGGGCATGATATGCGGGGGCGATGGTTGAGGGGAGATGAGCGCTACAAAAATGGCCGCGCTTTTCGATCTGGCGGCAAGCGCAACGTCGCCCGCGGTGCGCCGCGACCCCGCGTCCGATGCGGTGGTCAGGACCACGATGCAGCGACGCCTGTCCGATTGGGCGGCCTCCGGAAAAATATTCAGCGCGGTCAAGAGAGAATCGTACAGATGGCGCTGACTGCGTTGGACGATCCGATTTCCGGTGTTGCGAAGAGCGGACTCGAATTTGCTAACGTCATCCGTCAGGGGAAGTAGGGTTTTCGCGTTCCCTGAAAAGGACGCCAGCGCAACCCGATCGCCGGGCTTCAGTTCCATGGCGGCCATTCTGGCGCCACCGGACAAAGTGTGGACGATGGGGCCGCGGTCCGTGTTCTCCATGCTCATATCGAGCATGACGACTACATCCGTGCCTGGCGAAGAAGCCCTCGCCGGTACGGCGCACAACCATACGGCCAAGCATGTTCCCGCCAGGCGGACCCAACCCCGCCCTCGGACGTAGCGCGCCCCAAGGATTTTCAATTCGTCACATTTCGCCATACGTAAGAGCCCGAATTTACGGGAGGCGCTCCTATCAGTATAATAGGGCAGAGTAGCTCATGGCGGAGGAAACCACATATACGAGCCTGCGCCGAACTTAGCCGGCGTTCTGGATCAGGTGGTGGACCAACGGCAAACGGTCATCGTTCGACGCAGAGGGTCGCGAGACGTGGCTCTCGTGCCGGCGGATGAAGTGGCAGGGTTGATCGAGACCGCTCACCTGCTGCGGTCGCAGCGGAACGCGCGCCGTGCGCTGGCGGCCCTGCATCGGGCGGTCCGGGGCAGAGCGAAGGCACAGAGCGTCGCCGATTTGCGGCGAGAGATTCTCGGTTAAGCGGGACGGAGTTGAGATAGCGGGTGCGCGGCCTTCATAATGGAATTTCATGCCGTTCGACGATCGCGCGATCGCCATCAGCGCTACCTTTACCGCCGAAGCGATACAGCCGGCGCTGGCCTTCTGGGCTGGCGAGCTGGGACTCGACTATGAGATCCGGTTCGCCGGCTACAACACCCTTTTCCAGCAGCTTCTGGACCCGGGCGGGCTGTTCGCCTCCAATCGCGGGGGCATCAACGTGGCGCTGGCGCGGTTTGAGGACTGGCTTTCGGCCGGCATCGGCGACCAGGTGCGGCGTTTCGGGGAAGCGGTGCGGTCGGCCGCCGCGGCGTTTCCGGCGCCGCTAATCGTGGCCGTTTGTCCGCCGTCTCCGGGGCGCGACGCCGACTTTGAGGCGCGCCTGGCGGGGTTGCGGGAAGCGGTCTCGGATTTGACCGCCGGCGTCCAGCTCATCACGCCCGGGGACGTGCAGGCGCTCTATCCGATGGAAGAAATCCACGATCCGCACGGCGAACAACTGGGCCATCTGCCGTACACGCCGGCGTACTTCGTGGCGCTGGCGACGGCCATCGCGCGGCGCATTCACGCGATGGTGGCGCCGCCGTACAAGGTGGCGGCGCTCGATTGCGACGAAACCCTGTGGGCGGGCATCTGCGGCGAAGACGGACCGCAGGGGGTGGTGTTGGACCCGCCGCGGCGGGCGCTGCAGGAGTTCATGGCCGAGCGGCGGCGCGCCGGCTTGCTGCTGGCTCTGTGCAGCAAGAACAACGAGGAGGACGTGGTGGAGACTTTCCGCGCCCACCCCGAGATGCCGTTGCGCCTGGAAGATTTCGCCGCCCGCCGCATCAATTGGGAGAGCAAAGGCGCGGGGTTGGCTTCGCTGGCCGCGGAGCTGGACCTGGGGCTCGACAGCTTCATCCTGGTGGACGATAACCCCAAGGAATGCACCGAAGCGCAGGCCGGGGCGCCGGAGGCGCTGGCGCTGGCGCTGCCGGCGCGGGCCGAGGAGATTCCCGAGTTTCTGAGACACGTCTGGGCGTTCGACCGGGCGGGCGTCACCGAGGAAGACCGGCGCCGGCCGGAGGTCTACGCGCAGCGCGCCGAACGGGCGCGGGCGGCGTGCGGGGCGGCCAGCCTGGACGAGTTTCTAAATACGCTGGAGCTGGAAATCCGCATCGCGCCCCTGGAGGCGGGCCAACTGGCGAGGGTGGCGCAGTTGACGCAGCGCACCAACCAGATGAACGCCACCCTCGCGCGGCGCAGCGAGGCCGAAATCCAGGCGCTGATGGCCAAGGGCGCGGAATGCCTGACGGTGGAGGTGAAAGATCGCTTCGGAAGCTATGGGCTGACGGGGGTCGTTATTTTCGGGCTGAGGGAGAGCGCGATGACCCAGGGGGTCCCCCGGTCGCGCGCGGACGAGGGCGTCCGCCCCACCGGGAAGAACGCCGGCGAGGACGCCCGGCCCAGAGGGCGCCCCGCAGGCCGGAGGCCCGCTCTACGGGTGGACACTTTTTTGCTGAGCTGCCGCGCGCTGGGACGCGGGGTGGAGCACCGCATGGTGGCGCGGCTGGGCGAGATCGCATTGGAACGCGGTTTGGAAACGGTGGAGATCCCTTTTGTTCCGGGCCAGCGCAACCGCCCGGCCGCTTTGTTCCTGGAATCCCTGTGCGCGCCCGATGCGGGAGGGGTATTTTGCCTGGCCGCGGGGGACGCCGCGGCTGTGAAGTACCGGCCCTGGGAGCCCGGTTGGCAGGCGGAAGCGCCTGCCCCACAAGCCGGTTGGCAGGCGAAAGCGCCTGTTCCACAGGCCGGTTGGCAGGCGAAAGCGCCTGTTCCACAGGCCGGTTGGCAGGCGAAAGCGCCTGTTCCACAAGCCGATTGGCAGGCGGAAGCGCCTGCCCCACAGGCCGGTTGGCAGGCGGAAGCGCCTGTTCCACAAGCCGATTGGCAGGCGAAAGCGCCTGTTCCACAGGCCGGTTGGCAGGCGGAAGCGCCTGTTCCACAAGCCGATTGGCAGGCGGAAGCGCCTGTTCCACAAAAGCGCATCGACTACGCGCGGATCGCCAACCAACTTCGCGATCCGGCCGCCATTCTGGAGCGCATACGCGCCACCACCCGGCGCGCCGTCCGCGCGGGGGCCTCGGAAGATCCGCCGCGCACGCCCATCGAGCGCGATCTGGCCGAACTGTGGGCCGCCCTGCTCAACCTGCCGTCGGTGGGCATCCACGATAATTTCTTCGACCTGGGCGGCCATTCGCTGCTGGCCGTGCAACTCATTTCCCGGGTCCGGCAGATCCATGGCGTGGACCTGTCCCTGGAAGTGGTCTACTCGGGCGATTTCACGGTGGCCGAGTTGGCCAACGCCATCGAACTGAAGGAAATCGAGCAGGCCGGCGGCGATTATCAGGACCTGCTGCGGGAACTCGATGGCCTCTCCGACGAAGAAGCCCGCAGCTTGCTGGCGGAAGAGCGGGATGCTTCCTAACCCGAAGTCCTCACAAGAGTTTGTAAGAGGAGGGGGCAAGCTAAAGCATGCCCCACCACCAAGGAGAGATGCCCGCTTGGTGGGGCATGCTTTAGCTTGCCCGTCTCGGCCACGGCTGAGGGTGGAGCGGTGATTCAGCCATGCGCATCCTGCTGACCGCTACCGCCTCCTACGCGCCGCCGCGAGGGGGCGCCACGCGCAGCAACCTGGTGTGGCTGAACCGATTGGCCGCGCACGGGCACACCTGCCGCATTGTGTGCGGGCCGCTGGGCGAAGGCGCGCCGTTCCCCTGTCACGAATCCATTTCCATGCTGGCGGTGGCGGACCCGGCGCGGCGCGTGCAGGCGTTGCGCAAAGAGATTCGCGAGTTCCAGCCCGATAGGGTGCTGGTGTCTTCCGAGGACCTGGGGCACGCGCTGTTGCGGGAAGCGCAGCACTCGGCGGATGGGCGGGTGGTGTACCTGGCGCACACGCCGCAGTTCTTTCCTTTCGGCCCGGCCAGTTGGAACCCCGATCGACATGCCGCCGAACTGGTGGCGCGGGCGGCCGGGGTGGTGGCCATCGGCGGGTACATGGCGGATACCATCGAGCGCGCGCTGGGGCGCCGCCCGGCGGTGATCCATCCACCCATTTACGGGCCCGGCCCGTTTCCCAACCTGGCGCGCTTCGAGCGTGGGCTCATCGCCATGATCAACCCTTGCGCGGTGAAGGGGATCTCCATTTTTCTCGCGGTGGCGGCGCGCCTGCCGCAATACGAGTTCGGGGCCACGCCCGGCTGGGGGGCCACCGGCGAAGACTTGCGCGCGCTCGAGCGGCTCCCCAACGTGCGCATTCTGGGCAACCCGAAGGGCATCGACGAAATGCTGCAAGAGACCCGCATTCTGCTCATGCCCTCGCTGTGGTACGAGGGGTTCGGGCTGATCGTCATGGAAGCCATGCTGCGCGGCATTCCGGTGGTGGCCAGCGATTGCGGCGGGCTGAGGGAGGCGAAGGCCGGCACGGGTTTCCTGGTCCCGGTACGGGCCATCGAACGTTACGAACCGGTGTTCGACGAACACGACATGCCCCGGCCCGTGACGCCCGAGAACGACCCTGGCCCGTGGGTGGAAGCGGTGGTTCGGCTGCTTTCGGAGCACGCGGTTTACGAGCGTGAATCGGCGGCTTCGCGGGCCGCCGCGCACGATTTCGTGGCGGGCGTGGACCCGGACGCCATGGAGCGATTCCTGATCTCGCTGGGCGCCTCACCGCCGGCCCAAGCTCTTATCGAAGCTCCCACTATGGAATCGCTTTCGCCCGACAAGCGCGCTTTGTTGCTGCAACGGCTGCGAAAGCGCAAAATGGCTCGTTGATGCGTATTCTGCTGGCCCAGAACTCGGCGTACTTCCCGGCGCACGGCGGAGGGGGAAAATCCAACCGCCTGTTGATGGAGGCGCTGGCGGCGCGGGGCCACGTGTGCCGCGCGGTGGCGCGCATCGCGGCGCCGGGTCCGGTTGAAAGCGAACGGTATGCCGCCGAGCTGGCGGCGCGCGGCGTGCGCCCCGCCTTCCCGGAGGAAGGCATAGCGGCCTTCGAGCGCGCCGGAGTGGAAGTGCGCGTGATCACCGCCGGCAGCCTGCGCGCCCGGTTCGCCGCCCAGGTGGAGGCTTTCCAACCGGACGCCATCCTGACCTCCACGGACGACCCGGCGCAGGTGCTGCTGGAAGCGGCCCTGCGCGGCGCGCCCGCGCGAGTGGTCTACCTGGCGCGGGCCACGCTGGCGCTGCCTTTTGGCCCCGACTGCGCTTTCCCCAGCGAGGCCAAGACCGAGCATCTGCGCGCCGCCGCCGGGGTGGTGGGCGTGAGCGAGTATGTGGCGCGGTATATCCGCCAGTACGCGGGCATCCAAGCCACGCACGTACCCATCTCGCTTCTGGAGGCGGGCGACCGGTCCCGGCTGGGCAGTTTGGACAATGAGTTTGTGGCGATGGCGAACCCGTGCGCGGTGAAGGGCATCGCCATCTTTCTGGCCTTGGCGGACGCCTTCCCCGAGACGGCCTTCGCGGCCGTACCCACGTGGGGGACGACGGAGCGTGACCGCGCCGCGCTGGCGCTGCGACCCAACGTACGGGTGCTCGATGCGGTGGACGATATCGGCCTGCTGCTCGCCCGAACGCGCGTGCTGCTTGTGCCGTCGCTGTGGGCCGAGGCGCGCTCGCGCATCGTGGTGGAAGCCATGCTGCGCGGCGTCCCGGTGATGGCCAGCGATGTGGGCGGCCTTCCGGAGGCGATGATGGGCGTGCCGTACCTTCTGGCGGTCAACCCCATCGTGAAGTATGAGGCCCGCCTGGACGAGCGGATGGCGCCGGTGGCCGAGGTTCCGGAGCAAGAAATCGGACCATGGCGGGAAGCGCTGGGCCGTGTGCTGGGCGACCGGGCGCATTATGAAAAGATCGCCGAAGCATCACAGGCAGCGGCGCGGAGCTACGCCGACGGGCTGAACGTGGGGCCGCTTGAAGACTTGTTAGGCGGGATAGCGGCGCGAGCGGGGGTGGCGCGGACCGTCTCGACACGAGCTCGCGGTGGCGGAATGCCTCAGCCAAGCGTCGGCATGGGCGCCGACGCGGCAGGCACGAGTGCCCGCGCCACGTTAAACCCGCCCGACGCCCTGACGCCCGATAAGCGGCGCCTGCTGGCCTTGCTGCTGCGCAAACGGGCGCCCGCTGCGGCCTGGTTCCCCGAAGTGGGGCAGGCCTCCTGGCTTGCCTGTCAGGAATCGGGCGAACCCGCGCGGCTGTTTTGTTTTCCCTATGCCGGCGGCGGCGCGGCGGCCTTCGCCGGATGGCGGCTGGCACGGGTGGCGGTGCGTCCCGTCCGCCTGCCTGGCCGCGAAACGCGCACGGCGGAGGCTCCCTTTGAGCGCATGGGAGCCTTGGTGGAAGCGCTGGCCGCCGCCATCGAGGGGTATCTGGAGCGTCCCTTTGCGTTCTTCGGCCACAGCATGGGCGCGGCGGTGGCTTTCGAACTGGCGCGCCTGTTGCGAAAGCGCGGGCTGCCGCAGCCCAGGCTGCTGGTGGCCTCGGGAGCGCGCGCGCCGCAGTTTCGCCGCCATCACGCGCCGCCGCCGGACCTTTCGGAGGAGCAATTTTTGGCTGAACTACGGCGTCTGGGCGGCATCCCGGCCGAAGCCATGGAAGACCCGGCGGTGCTGCGGGCCATTCTGCCCGCGCTCACCGCCGACGCCGCGCTTTACCGCCGCTATGTGTACACGGAAGACGCGCCGCTGAGCCTGCCCATACGCGCCTACGGAGGCAGCGCCGATCCCCACATCCTGCCCGAACATTTGCAGGCATGGCAAGAGCAAACCAGCGCCGGATTTGGCGTGCGGATGTTCGCCGGCGGGCATTTTTTCCCGAACGAGAGCCGCGCGGAGGTGCTGGCGGCGCTCGAGGCGGACCTGGAGGAGACATGCTGAAGATCGGCGAGCTGCACGTCTGGCGGGTGCGTCTGGATACGCTTGACGAAGATGCGCTGATCCCCGCGACGGCCGGCGAAGTGGCGCGCGCCGCGCGTTTCCACTCGGCGGAGGTTCGCGTGCGCTATCTGCGCTCGCACCGGGCGCTGCGCTCCATTCTGGCGGGAATCACGTCCGCGCCCCTGGACTTCGAACTGGCCGAAAATGGGAAGCCCTTCCTTCCGGCCGCGCCCGAGATCCGGTTCAACCTCTCACATTCGCGCGACATGGCGCTGGCCGGCGTGGCGCTGGGAGTCGAGGTGGGGGTGGATATCGAGCTTCTGCGGCCGATTCCGGAACACACGGCCATCGCCGAACGGTTCTTCCCACCCAGCGAGGCGGAGGCGCTGTTGGCCGTGCCCGAGGCGGAGCGCGAGCGCGATTTCTTCCGGCGCTGGACGCGCGTCGAAGCCATGCTGAAAGCGCGTGGAGTGGGGTTGTACGGCGCCGGGGCCGAAGTGGGCGGCGAATGGACGGTGTGCGAGATCGACGCCGGCGAAGGGTTCGCCGCGGCGGCCGCGGCGGTTGGGGAAGGGATGCGGGTGGTGGTGCACGATTTCGGGATGGTGGGATAAGCCTCCCGGCTTGTCAAGGCGAGTCGCAAGACTCGCCCAGGGCCAATCGCGTGCCTCGCCCGCAAGCGTGGGCGGAAGTCGATGGATGCCGGTGAAGTACATGGCTCCGCACGGGCGAGTCGAGGCGACTCGCCTTGACAAGCCCGGAGGCTTATCCCACGTGAGCCGGTTGGGGTCGAGAAATCGCGGTCAATACACTGCCCCACAAGTGTGATAACTTGACCCTGGGTGGGAGATACAAAGTATGGATCGACGATATTTCCTCATGGGTTCGGCGGCGGCCATTGGGGCCGGGCGAGGACTGCTGGCGAGCGCCAACGATACGGTGCGCGTCTGCGTAATCGGAAGCGGGGGACGCGGCGCCTCCCACATCTCGGGCTTTGGCAGGCTGCCCAACGTGGAAGTGGCGGCCGTTTGCGATGTGGACGAGGCCCATTTGCAGAAGGGCGTCGACCAGGCGGAAAAGGCGGGGTGGAAGAAGCCGCAAGCCTTCGGCGACTTCCGCAAAATGCTGGAGGACAAGTCGATCGACGCCGTTTCCATCGCCACGCCCAATCACTGGCATACCCTGATGACCATCCTGGCCTGCCAGGCCGGCAAGGATGTGTATGTCGAGAAGCCTTGCTCGCACAACATCTTCGAGACGCAACAGATTGTGGCGGCGGCCCGCAAGTACGAGCGCATGGTGCAGATGGGTTCCCAGATTCGCTCGTCCGTAGCGGTGCAGGAAGCCATGGCGAAGATGCGCGAGGGCGAGTTCGGCGACATCTACATGGCGCGCGGGCTGTGTTTCAAGTGGCGCGACACCATCGGCCGGACGCCGCAATCGCCGGTCCCCGCCGGGGTCAACTACGATCTGTGGACCGGACCGGCCCCGCTCCGTCCTTTCACTAAGAACCGCTTCCACTATAACTGGCACTGGTTCTGGGACACCGGCAACGGCGACATCGGCAACCAGGGAATTCACGAAATGGATATCGCGCGCTGGGGTTTGGGAGTCAAGTACCCCACCAAGGCGACCGCTATCGGCGGCCATTTTCTGTTCGACGACGACCAGGAGACGCCCAATACGCTCTCCTGCGCCTTCGAGTTCAACGAAGGCGGCAAGCCGCGCCTGCTGGAATTCGAGGTGCGACACTGGCTGACCAACCCCGAAGCGGACATCACCGAGCGCGGGAATACTAACTCGATCGGCAACATCTTCTACGGCTCGAAGGGATATCTGGCGGTAGATACGTATTCGTCTTACAAATCCTGGGTAGGAAAGCAGCGGACGCCGGGGCCGGCGCGCAACGCGGGCGGCGATCACTTCCTCAATTTCATCGAAGCGGTGCGCAGCCGCAAGCGGGAAAACCTGAACGCCGAAATCGCGGAAGGCGCCGCTTCCACGGTCCTGGTCCACCTGGCGAATATTTCCTACCGGGTGGGCCGCACCATTCACTTCGACGCTCAGACGATGACTTGCAAGGGCGATGCGGAAGCCAACCAGTATCTGACGCGCGAATACCGCAAGCCGTACGTGGTGCCGGAGAAGGTGTAAGGCGGCGGCCGGCGGTGGTTGGGCGAGAACGGATTCGGTCAGTTTGCGCGCAGGGCGATTACGTCCCGTTTCGGCTGCGCCCAGCCAAGACACGGAAACGTCTCGTCCATCCGGGTTGCGCCCCGCCTGACAATGTGGCCGGTAGGACGGCATAACGCCGTAAGGCGGCGGCAAGGGCGTTTCTCGTTCCCGATCCGTCAGGCCGGCTCCTCAGGGGACCTCTTTCCGAGTGGCGCGTCATCGGGCGGCATGGCTATTCGGCTGACCATCGTTGTACGAACTCCGACGCCGGAAGTGAGAGCGAATTGATGAATCCGCTATCGGCGATTTCCATGCCTTTGAGTACATTCACGATTGTCCCAGCTACCAACTGCTCATGGTTCACTGCTTGCCCACTCTTCAGCCAATTCTGAGGGCTAAAAATCTTGCCGGATGATTTGCTCTCCAGTACCGCTTGCTGAAGTGCCTGATTGATGCACTGCTTTGCTTGGTTCAGAATTGGACCAGCGAACTTCAAGGAGCCGAGAGTGGCTGACGGTAATGGCACGCTCTCCGATTTGTCACTTGCGTGAGCGAACAGCTGTGAAACGGTAAACAGCATGTGGAAACGAGCAGCACCCCTGACCGCTTTGACGGCTTCGTTAATCGCCAGCGACTCCCAACTCTTATCAATTTCCACGAGCCACAATTTCAATGCAAGCATAGATTGAGAGTCGAGTTGAGGGCTAAACAGCTTCTTGTAATACTCATCGAAAAGGCGCTTCTCATTTGATGCTGAGTTTGGTCGCTGGCAGAGCCAAGAGATAACCATCTTTGCGTAGTCTGGCGAGTCAATGCATCTGTTTGGATCTTTATCGGAAGGTCTAGCCTCTCCCCTCTTTGTGATGAAATAGGCGCGGTCCACTTCAGACTCATAACGCAGCTTCATCTGCCGCATTACCTTGTCATTGCTCCGCAGATCTCTCGGCTTTACTGCACTTTGCGAGTTGGTATTTACGCTTATGGAATCTCCAAGCTCAATTTCGGGGATTTCGTAGAAGCGAAATAGCAGTGCCCCTTGTGTGCCCTGCTTTTGTGCAATCTTTCCCGAGGTTGAATAGATCGTCGAGAGCGACTGGCAACCATTAACCACGGCGAGGCCCTTCAGGGAGAGGACGTCGTCGGAAACATCAAGGCTTCTGCAAAGTGCGGTAATCCCGTTATGAAAAAAGAAAAGGTACGGAGACTTCTGCGGATTTGTGAGAGTCTCCCGGATTCCCTTGTTCACCTTATTCCCGAGTCCAAGATTTTGGCGGACGTTTCGCCTGAAGAGCTTCTGATCGACAATCCCCGGAAGTTTCAGGCATCTCTCTACCGGGAGCATGGCTATCACGACCCTCACACCAGCCTCGGTGGACTCGACATACCGATTCTTGTCGAGCTGAATGCTGGTATTCAGTTCCGGCAGGTCTTTCTGTTCCGCCTCAGAAAGCCTCGTCTCGATCAAATCGGAATCCACCACTGTCAGCCCAGCGCTAAATTCCGTGCTATCCGACATTATTTTCTTGAATGCATCAACATCTGTCAGGGCGGCCTGCGTGAGAACTCCAGTCGTAAGCAATTCAAACTGGACTTCGTAATCTTCTTCAAGAGCAACCCGCATTGCTTCGAGGCGCTCCGCGAGCTTTCCGGAGCACTCCACCTGGAGCGACGGGAGATCGCGCAACCGTTCCCACGCTGAAAGCACCTCTCGGACAGGCGCGGCATCAACAGGTGACGGCTTCGTAAATTTGCCCTGAATTACGCGTACGCGCCTGTCGTCTCCATCCTCCACCACGATCGCATCAATTTGCTTATCCAACTGGCCGTCAGTTATGGCCGCCCTGGTTGCGTAGATGTCAAGAAGGAGGACTCTATGCAAATACCAGGCGACGAATTGTTGGCCTTCATTCGAAAAATTGTTTCCATAGAACGAATCGGACGCGATCTCTTTTCTGATCTGTTCGTACATATGTCCTCGCAGTTCGAAAGGCCAGTCTAGCACGGAGGCGAGCGGTCAATGCCGGCAACCTGGACGCCGCAGATCAGGATTCGCGAACTCTTCAGGTCGCCGAATCGAGCCTGACGGAGTTGCCTGGAACTTCGCCGGGCGCAATCAGTCCAATGCACTCGCCGGGCGTAAGTGCCTCATGCCGCCTAGATTACTCCCCGAGACGCCCCTCCGGCCCTTAGCGCCCGGATCGTTGCCGACTCGGACGGAGCGGACGTTCCACGGGCGGATTGGGAACGATAGGTCGGCTCGGCGACGGTAATGGGCCGAATCGTGGCCAGACTGACGCGCAAAACCCCCATTCCGTGAAAGTCTGGGCGAAACGCCCGGTAAGCCCCCTTGTGGCCCGGTTTTCGGTCCTCGGTCTGGACGGAGACGTGCTGAAGACCGCCCGCGTTGACCGGTGCTGCCACCGCTCACTTGCTTGGGTTATAGCAGCTCCAGATGACCTTGCCGGAGATCCTGACGCTGCCAGGGTCCTCCAAATTGGAGAACTGGAACGAACCCGAAGCGTCGGGATTGACGATCAGCGTCCCAATGCCGGTTGGAAACGCAAAGATATGAGTCTCCTGGTCACCGGGCCGGGTGTCCACTTCCATCGATGTTGCGTTCAGGCCGGAGCCCGTATACGTGCCTGGCCCATGATAGGGAAACGCTGCGGCATCGGTCGCAAATGTGTGCCCGCCGACCGGTCCGGGATCGCCACCGGAACCCGGCGGTATGGGCACTGCGAACGTTGCGCCGCCCGAACTGCCAGGCAGGTTTGTGCCGCCCTTCGCTACGTCGGCGCACGTAGGGACAATCAGGGGATCGTCAAAGGATCCGGTGAACGATATACCTCCTGAAATCGCGACGCTCGCATGCAGAATCGCGCCCTTCGCTATGTGCCCTTTCATCATCGCCTGATAGCCCGAAAAGGGGGTTGGATTCTGCGACGGCTGGCCCGAGCTCGATTCGAGGGAGCGGCCCGGCTCACACCCGACGAGAAAAGTCGAAACAATGAGAAGAACCGCAAGACGTTGCATCATGGCATTAGTTCCTTTTCATCGGGCGCCAGCCGACCACTCGGGCGCGGCTACTTGCCGCGCCCGTTTCAGTGCATCTGTCCGGCGAGCGGCGGTCCGGGCTTTGCGATTGTGAATCATGGACGGCGTGACCAGGGTACCATCGCCGCGGGTGCGATTGCCACCTGTGGGAGAGAAACCGGGGACGTCCATGGGAGAAACCGGTGGGGAGGAACCGGGACGAGAGGTTTCCTTGTCCACGGGGCGAATCGGGGGCGGAACGCAACCGGCGTTTTGAATAAGCCCCCGAAATGGGAAACTACATCCCGGCGGCGATCTGCTGCGCTATTCTCTTGAGCTGATCGATGGGAAGCAGGGGGCCGGTCATGCCCAAAAAGCTGGCGACCGAACCGGAGCCCTTCCCTTTCTTGAAGAAGACAAAGTACTGGAGCTTGCCGGCCGGTCCGGTAAATGCGGCATCTCCCACGCCTTGGATGTCCGCCTGCACCGAGCTTGCCATTTTCTTGTTTGCCGAATAAAGCGCATCGGAGGTCAGCATCCTCTGGACCATCACGATGAGCTTCCCGTCCTTGTCGGCGAAATTCAGGTCGCCCCCGGCCCCTTTCGAGGCGTCCGGAGGGACGATTTTGATTCCAGTCAGTCCAGTGATCTTCTCGACATCCTGCACCGTCAGATACTGGGCTCCCGGCGCGGCCTTGGTCTGAGAAAAGGCCACTGAAGCACTCAAAGCAAGCCATGCGAATACAAGTAGAATCGACAGCGAGCGACGCATGATGACTACCTCCTTTTGATCCTGGATTTCGATTTTGGCCTTTTGGCCACTTAAGATTGTACGCCCAGTTACATCCGTGGGAGCGTTTCTTTCTGTAATTTGCTCCGGCGGGTCTCGGAAGCGGCCTATGCGGGGGAAATGGAGACGCCAATGGGCGGGTCAGTGTTCGAGGTCTTCGATGCGTTGTTAGTGGGACGCCGCGATGTCTTCGAGGCGTTTGATGGAGTCGAGGACGGTTTCGAAGTTGCGGCTCACCTGAACGAAGCGCGCCTCGTTGTCGCGCTGCATGGCGGCGATGATCTTGACGGTCTGCGTGAGCGCTTCGAGGCGTACGTCTATGGACATGGGAAGCGCCTCCTCCTTGATTCGATTTTACCCGGAACGCCGAGATTACGGGTTTTCGCGCTGAAGCGCGTATTCGGCCATGGCGAACTTCAGGGCGTCGATGCCTTGCCCGGTTACGGCGGAAATGGCGTGGAACGGCAGGCCGCGGGAGGCGGCCAGGGCGCTGAGGGCTTCCACGCGGGCGGGGTCCTGGGCTGCATCCATTTTCGTCGCCACCACGATCATGGGCTTTTTCACCAGTTCCTGGCTGAAGCTGGCGAGTTCCTCCATGACGGTCTCGAAATCGTGAACCGGGTCGCGGCCGCTGCCTTCGGAGACATCCACCAGGTGGGCCAGCAGGCGGGTGCGTTCCACGTGGCGCAGGAACTGGATACCGAGGCCGTGGCCCAGGTGCGCGCCCTCGATGAGGCCCGGGATATCGGCCACCACGAAGCTCTTGAAGCCGTCCATTTGGACCACGCCGAGGATGGGTTCGAGAGTGGTGAAGGGATAGTCGGCGATCTTGGGCCGGGCGGCGGAAATGCGGGAAATGAGAGTCGATTTTCCGGCGTTGGGGAACCCCACCAACCCCACGTCGGCCAGCAGCTTCAACTCGAGGCGCAGGCGCTTTTCCTCACCCGGGCGGCCGGGCTCGTGTTCGGTGGGGGCCTGGTGGGTGGCGGTGGCGAAGCGCGCGTTGCCGCGGCCGCCCTTGCCGCCGCGGGCTATGACCAAGCGCTCGCCGGGAGTGGTGAAGTCATGCAGGCGCTCGCCGGTGGCTTCATCCCAGACCACGGTTCCCACGGGCACGTCCACGTCGAGGGAGCGGCCTTCGGCGCCGGTGCAATTGCTGCCTTCACCGTGGCGGCCGCGCTGGGCTTTATGTTCCGGGTTGAAACGGAATTTGAGAAGGGTGTTCTCGTGGGGGTCGGCCACCAGCACGACGTCTCCGCCGCGTCCGCCGTCGCCGCCGCTCGGTCCGCCGCGTGGAACGTACTTTTCGCGGCGGAAGGCCAGGCAGCCGTTGCCGCCGTCGCCCGCCTTCACCAGGATTCGCACTTCGTCGATAAACATAGGGGAGAAGTTCACCACGGAGACGCGGAGGAAACGCGGAGAGAAGAATCCCTGAGAAAAGGATATGACGTCTTCCCCGACACCATCGATTGCCGCAACGCCCGCGGGCGAGTCTTGCGACTCGCCTTGACAAGCCTGGAGGCTTATCCCACTACGCCGATGCCTGGATGTTGACGAACTTGCCCATCCGGCCGCGGTCCTTGAACTCCACCACGCCGGTGACCTTGGCGAACAGCGTATCGTCCTTGCCCCAGCCGACATTCAGCCCCGGCTTGATCTTGGTGCCGCGCTGGCGAACGATGATCGAACCGCCCGGAACCAGTTGGCCGCCGAAGACCTTCACGCCGAGCCGCTGCGCGCAGGAATCGCGCCCGTTTCTGGAACTGCCTAAACCCTTCTTATGCGCCATGCTTCACCTAAACCAGAATCTCGCCGACCTTCAGCTCCGTGAAGGACTGCCGATGCCCGATGGTTCTCTTGTACTGCTTCTTGCGCTTGAACTTGAACACCAGGACTTTGTCGCCGCGCCCGTCGCCGACGATGGTCGCCTTGACGGACCCGCCACGCGCCAGTTGGCCATCGTCCTGGAAGGCCGCCTTGACCGGCAGGTCGACTTCCGAGCCGATCTCGCCATCCAGTTTCTCGACGCGGATCACGTCGCCCGGAGCGACGCGGTACTGCTTTCCGCCGGTTTCAATAATCGCTTGCATGTCATCCTCTGATTGGGAGCCGGAACACACGGAGTGCGTCGGAACCACTGCGAGTAAATTCCGATTCTACTACAGAGCGCGGGCGGCGGGCAAATCGGTGTGGGGCCGGGATTTCATCCTGCCGCCGGCTTTTTAGCCTGCGTTCTTCGGAACGCCAGGCCCGGCAGGCCTAGAGGCCTGACCCCACGCGGCGCCTGCGGTACGCTGAGAAGGAAGCCATGTCTGGCATCGCTCTTATGGCTCTGTTTGCGGCGGCTCTTCCCAACGCGGTGGTGGTAGAGCCGGTGGCCAATATGTACTCGAAGCCGTCGCTCGACGCCGAGGTGGTTTCGCAGGCGATCTACGGCGCGAATGTCGGGCTCGTCGAGCGCGCGGAGGGCTGGGCGCGCATACGCACCCCCGACGACTACGCGGGGTGGGTTCCCCTGGCGTCTGTACGGCCCGGACCGGCCTACGCCGCCGCCGGGCGCGTGGCGGAAGTGCGCAGCTTGTTTGCGCACATTTATCGCGAGCCGGACGTGACCAGGCACGCGCCGCTTTTGACGGTCCCATTCGAGACGCGCCTGGAAGTGGTTTCCGAGCCGAAGGAGGACCCGAAATGGGCGCGGGTCCGGCTGCCCGACGATCGTTCCGGGTGGGTGCAACTCGGCGATCTCGCGTTCGATGTTAAATCGCTGACCGTGCCGGAGCTGCTGGAGTTCAGCCGGCGTTTTCTGGGCTTGCCTTATACCTGGGGCGGAACGTCGAGTTTCGGCTACGACTGCTCGGGGTTCATGCAGATGCTGGCCCGGCGGCGCAGCGTGCACATGCCGCGCGACGCCCAGCCGCAGGCGGATTGGAGCGGCGTCGAACCGGTAGAACGCAAGGACCTAAAGCCGGGCGATCTGCTGTATTTCGGCGAATCCGCCAAACACATCACCCACACCGGCATGTATCTGGGCGAAGGGAAGTTCATCGACGCTACCACCTACGAGACGCCCATGGTGCGCATCGACGAGCTGGCGAATCCGCATTGGGCGGCGCTCCTGGTCGCCATCCGGAGAATCCGATGAACCGCCGCGGGTTCCTGCAAGCGGCGGCCGCAGCGCTTTCGGCTTCCTGCGCGCCGCGTCACCCGGCCGCTGCGGGTCTCGAAACGAAAATCGTGCGGCTGAACTTGCGGCATGCCTGGACCACCACCATGTCGTCCAGCCAGTACCGCGACACCCTGCATGTCGTCTATACACGGGACGGCATCACGGGGCACGGCGAAGGGGCGCCGATTGTGCGCTACCACGAAGACGCCGCGTCGGCGCGGAAGGCGGTGGAATCGGTACGCGATCTGCTGCTGGCCTCCGACCCCATGCAGTTCGCCAAGATCATGGCCGGCGTTTTCCAGCGCGTGCCCGGGGAGTGGGCCGGCAAGGCCGCCATCGACATCGCCCTCATGGACTGGGTCGGAAAAACGCTGCGCATTCCCCTGTATTCCTATTTCGGACTGGACCCTCGCGATACGCCGCTCACCACCTTTTCCATCGGCATCGATACCCCGGAGATCACGAAACAGAAGACGCGCGAAGCCGCCGCCTACCCGATTCTCAAGGTCAAGGTAGGGCTCGATACCGACGAAGCCACCATTGAGGCCGTGCGCAGCGTGACCGACAAGCCGCTGCGCGTGGACGCCAACGAAGGCTGGAAAGATCGGGAAGAAGCGGCGCGCAAAATCAACTGGCTGGAGAAGCAGGGCGTCGAGTTCATCGAGCAGCCACTGCCCGCCGAGAGAATCGAGGATACACGCTGGCTGCGCGGCCGCGTGCACATCCCCATCATGGCCGACGAGGCGTGCCAGCGCGCCTCCGACATCCCAAAGCTGAAGGACGCCTATGACGGCGTCAACATCAAGCTCGATAAGAGCGGGGGGATGCTCGAGGCGTACAGGATGATCCAGATCGCCAAGGCGCTGGGAATGCGCACCATGCTGGGCTGCATGGTATCGAGCTCGGTGTCGGTGACTGCGGCGGCGCACCTCTCGCCGCTGGTGGATTACGCCGACCTGGACGGGAACCTGCTGATCGTCAACGATCCTTTTCACGGGGTGCGCGTGGAAAAGGGCAAGCTGATTCTGCCCGACGGGCCAGGGCTGGGGCTGACGGTAGGGTAGGGGCTGCAACCGCTCCCTCACGGTCGCGGCTCGCCACACGGTCATTGAGCCGGGCCCAGAGTGCGCTCCGTGAGGGCGCGGTTGTCGCTATCGAGCCGCGACCGTAAGGGAGCGGTTGTCGCTCAGTGGAACATTTCACGCTGCGCCGGCGTAGTGCAAGGCGAGTGTTACCCCACGAAGGCAAGCTCGGCCACCGCGGAGTGTTGCGATGGCCTTTTTTGTGGGCGGGCTCAAGTGGTTCGTCCCGGCAAGTCCGGCAATTGCGGCGCGATATGGCGGAGAATCTGCTGCGCCGGATGGCGGATTTCGACGGCGACTCGCTTCAAGTATTCGGCTGAACCGGCTTCGACCGCCTTCAACGCCTCGTAGATGGGTCGCCAGGCATCCTTCCACTCCTTCTTGTCGATCAGCTCGAGACAATCGCGCACGCGGCCGTTCTTGACTGCCGCCGCCAAGAACGTCTCCAGCGCCCTTTGCCCTATCGAAAGCAGGTCAATCGGATCGCCGGTCAGCGCGTCTTCGAGCGCCACCGAGGCGCGAGGGAAGTCGCCGAGTTGCGCCAGCGCGACAGCCCGGTACAGCCTGGCGAAGCGGTTAGAGCTGTCCTGCTCCTGAACCAGATCGCAGATGCCGAGGAGGAGCTTTCCGAAAGGCGGGTAGTTCTGGCATAGCCCCAAGAGTTCATCCCAGAAACCAGATCCGCGACCTGAATCAATGGGAATCGGGAGTTCCTCATGTGCGGCTTCTGAACCCTGGAGGGATACCGCGAAAAGCGCCGCCGAAATGGGGTCTCGTGGAGCGATCTCATGGGCCTGACGCAGGTAACCAGCCGCCTCTTCTGGTCGGTTCAGCTCACAGTAGAGTAACACGCCCAAGTTTTGAATTACACGGGAATTGGTCGGTCCGAGCTGCACTGAGTTGCGGAAGGCAACTTCCGCATCGCCGGGTTTGCCAGCCCAACACGCTAGAACGAAGCCGAGGTGAGCCCAGGCCAGTGCATCTTTCGGGTCGAGCTTGATCGCGTTGCGATAGGCTGACTCCGCGTCCGCAGCTCGTTCGGGCACCTTCGCAAGGAGATTGCCAAGATCATTCCAGAAGCCGGAGACCGTCGGGTTTAGCTCGATTGCCTTACGGCAGGCCGTCTCCGCATCCGCAGCTCGTTCGGGTAATCTCGCGACAAGTTTGCCAAGGTTATTCCAGTACCCGGCAAATGTCCGGTCCAGTTCGATCGCTTTACGGTAGGCCGCCTCCGCATCCGCAGTTCGTTCAGGTACCTTCGCGAGAAGTCTGCCAAGGTCATTCCAGAAAACGTCAGACGTCGGATCCAGTTCGATCGCCTTGCGGTAGGCCACCTCCGCATCCGCAACACGTTCGGGTGTCTTCGCGAGAAGGTCGCCAAGATTATCCCAGAACCTTGCAGCCTTCTCGTCCAGTTCGATCGCCCTGCGGAAAGCCGCCTCCGCATCCACGGTTCGTTCGGGTACCTTCGCGAGAAAAATGCCGAGGTTGTTCCAATAGCCAGCAAACTTCGGGTCCAGTTCGATAGCCTTGCGGTAGGCCGCCTCCGCTTCCGCAGCCCGTTCGGGCGTCTTCGTGAGAAGATAGCCAAGGTCGTTCCAGAAAACGTCAGACGTCGGGTCCAACTCGAGCGCCTTGCAGTAGGCCGCCTCCGCTTCCGCAGCTCGTTCGCGTGTCTTAGCGAGAAGGTCGCCAAGATTATCCCAGAACGTTCCAACCTCCGGCCCTAACTCGATTGCCCTGCGGTAGGCCGCCTCCGCTTCCGCAGCCCGTTCGGGCGTCTTCGTGAGAAGATAGCCAAGGTCATTCCAGAAAACGTCAGACGTCGGGTCCAACTCGAGCGCCTTGCGGTAGGCCGCCTCCGCTTCCGCAGCTCGTTCGCGTGTCTTAGCGAGAAGATCGCCGAGGTGATTCCAGAAGTCAGCAGACTTCGGTTGCAGTTCAATCGCCTTGTGGTGAGCCGCCTCCGCATCCGCGATCCGCCCGGGTGTCTTCGCCAGAAGATTTCCAAGATTATTCCAGGAGCGGGCGAATTTCGAGTCTAGTCCGATCGCCTTCCGATACGCCGCCTCCGACTCGTCCGTTCGCCCGGGCATTCCCTGCAGAACCATGCCGAGATAGTTCCAATACTGGGCCGAGCTACTATCAAGTTCGATAGCCTTGCGGCAGGCCGCCTCGGCATCGTCACGACTTGTGGGAAGCACTGAAAGAACAACGCCAAGGTTACCCCATAGCCAGGCAGACCCCGGTTCCAGTTCGACCGCCTGCCTAAGCAAGCCGGCAAGGCTACCAAGAAAACGGGCCCTGTCCGGCCCAGGCACGAATGCCTTTCGAGCGGCCGCAACCATATCCTCCTTCAGTGCCGATGAGCCCTCAAGATTGTCGAAAATCTTGGCCCACGCCGAAAGTGAATCGGGTTGGAGTCGTATCGCCTCCTTGATGGCCCCGAGTGCTTTCCCGTCGGGCCTTGCAGGATCGAAGGATGAGCTATCCTCAACTGCCATTCTTGTTCTAGTGCCGAGTACATCAGTCGGCAGTTCAAGATAGGGACGCCACATCTCCTCGCTATCCGTGCACTTCTCTCGGAGGTATTGTTCGAGCCGGTCGCGCTTGGCTCCCGAAGCCAGCACATAGGCAAACGCGGTCTCGATTTCCTCTGGGTGTCCGCGCCAGGTGCTGTGATGGCGCTCGATCCGCTCCCATGCCATCTGTTCCAATTCGCCGGAATCGAAGAACACGCGCAGGAACTCGACAAACCAGCGCAGCTTCGCCCGTACTCGACGGCTGGCGCGCATCAGATACCAGATATTGAAAAAGCGCTCGGCAACCTGGTACAGGGCCTTCCTGCTGTCACCAGGATCGGCTTTTTCCAGAATCCCCTGGCGTAGCAGGCGGGTCAACTGGGCTGAAACAGCGCTCGTCTCGAGCCCCGTGTCCTGCGCCATTTCCATCGCGGTCACCGGGTCCCATCGGAGGGCGACCGCATCGAGCACCTGCTGCGCCTGCGCCGGCAGTTCGTCCACACGGCCCTTGTAACCGGGCGTGACCTGATCGAGCAGTTGTTCCAGGTACTCGCGGGCGCCGCCCGCCAAGCCGTCAAGCACCAGGTGAAAGAGAAGAACCGTGGTGCGCGGGTTGCCTCCGGTCAACTGCACCAGGGTACGCAGGCGCGCCGCGTCGGCGTCGAGCCATTCCGCCACGCGGCGTTTTGCGGCGCCCTTCTCACCCTCTTTCTCTTCCACGGATTCGCTCAGCTTAAGCAGCAGGTCTCTCACTTCGGCGAACGTCAGGGGCTCAAGCCGGTGGATCCTGAAGAACTCGAAGAAGGCGCGCTGCGGTCCGTAGATCCCATCGCTCGCCTGGGTCGTGGCACCGAAGAAGGTCAAGTCGCGCCGAGAGGACAGCAGTTCCCGAAGTTGCCACTGCTGCCGGTCTTCGATCATTTCGAAAAGCCGGTCCGCGTTATCCACCAGCAGCAGAAAGTCCTTCTGCATCTGCTGGCCGATCTCTGCCAGAAACCGTGGAACCTGTTCTTCGATTTCTTCCGGAGTGCGTTTGCCAACTAGGTCGGCATACGCCTCGACTTGCGCCAGAACTCGTTTGTTTTGAAGGCGTTCCATCGCGTCGGCCAGTGCGTCTACGGTGTTGAGCAGAAAATGGTGCAGGCGGTTGACGTTGTACTGTTCCTCCGGGAAGGCCAGCACAAGATAACGGCTGTTCAACCCGGCGTCTTCTTCGACGCCGTAGCACACGCGCTGTAACAGAGTGGTCTTGCCCATGCCGCGTGTGCCGATGATCAAGACGTGTGAGGGGCGTTCCTCTCGGAGAAGGTCCATCAGGCTCAGGTAGGCGGCCTGTCGCGCATGAAACTGCGCCAGCGCCTCGGTTTTGCTCAAGGACTGCGGATTGTATACGGGAACGCCGCCGTAGGGGAACCGTCTCCGTTCACTCATGCCTGCACCTCCCGCCAGTAGCGGCGTAGAAGCGCGGAGCGGAAGCGCACCACGCCCTCCTGGCGCACCAGGTACCCGTCGCTAATCAGCAAATCGAGCAACTGGCGCAGCACCTCAGCCCGCTCCTGGCCGCCGATCAATTCCCGACTCAATCGGAGGTCGATGCTTGCAACGGTTATGCCGCCAGAGTCGCGGCAGGCCAGACTGAGGACGATCTCACAATACTGCTGGAAACGACCATCGAGCATCTTGGCCAGGCGCTCATCCCAATGATCGAAGTGCGTCCGACCGTGCGCCATCAGTCTTTGTAGCGCGATTTCCACGAGCGCGGGCGACGGAGGACCGTGTCCTTCGGCGACGACGGCGCGAAGCTCTTCGAAGACGAGATGAAGGTGAAACGGAATGGGCCACTCAACCGCCCGCAGAACTGCGTCTATCGTTTCCGCGTCTAAGGACCAGTTATGAAACTGGCCTCGGCCCATCAGATAGGCACGGGCCGTCTCGATGCTAAATTCTCCGAGCTCGATTGGCTGCAGGTCGTGAATGGTACCCGATAATTTCAACCTTCGCGCCACCGAATCGAGGCCGATTGATCCGGCGAAGAACCAGCGCGGCCGGTATTGCTCCCGGAGCCGCTTGAGCCAAAGCAGGAAACGTTCGGCTCTGGTTCCAGACGGGTCTTCGTGGATGATGCTGGCGATCAACAACGGCAACTCGTCGACAAGCAGCAGCGTCTCGGAATCGCCGGATTTCAGGAACCGCTCCAATTCATCCGCCGGACGGCGCCAATCGAACCTCTTCGCCCTCAGCTCGATCAGGCCGGTCTTCAGGATGACCTCCAGATCTTCGGGGAGCTTGTCTTTGAAGGCTGAGAGCCATCCCCCCGTGGCCCATTCCGTGTCCCGGAACCCGCGGACCAGCCGCTTGATGAAGTCCAACTCGTCCTCGGCATCCGGGATCGTGAGGTAGAGAGTCTTGTAGCCTCTCGCCGGCCCATCCTCGTTCATTCGATTCAGGAGCGAGCTCTTACCCACGCGCCGTGGGGCGAGCAGAAGCAAGTTGCTTGTTTTCAGTAGATCCCAGGCGCGGGACATGATCTTTTGTCGATCAAAGAAGCCAGGGCCGACCGCCAGACGGCCCATACTTCCTGGGATGCCGTTGAGATCCATACAACAGAATAATATCACAACAGTTTTGTTTTGCAACGTTTTTGTTGTATTTTACGAAACATGCCAATCTGGATTGATTCGAGACCACTTCCGCCGCTTCGTGATAAAACTGAGGCTGCGCGCTGCGCATTTGGGGGCTCTTATGAAACGGTGGATACTCTTGTTGGCGCTGTCCGGCCTTCTGACCGCCGGTCAGGGGCATCGGTTCGTTTGCTCCGACTACACCCAGGGAAAGGTGTTTGTGGTGAGTGAGAGCGGTGAGATCGAATGGTCCTACGACGCTGAGACGGCTAACGACGTCTGGGCGCTTCCTAGCGGCAACCTGCTCTTCAACACGGGGCACGGGGTCAAGGAAGTTACGCGCGATAAGAGGGTGGTCTTCTCGTACGAATCGGCGAGCGAGATCTACGCCTGCCAGCGGCTGGCCAACGGCAATACGTTTGTCGGCGAATGCAATGCCGGACGCCTGCTGGAGGTGAGTCCGGCGGGGCGGATTGTGAAACAGGTGCGGCTGCTTCCGGAAGGGCAGGATGGCGGCCACGCTTACATGCGCAATGCGCGGCGGCTGGACAACGGCAATTACCTGGTGGCGCATTATGGCGCGGGGGTGGTGCGGGAGTACGACCCGGCCGGCAAGACGGTGTGGGAAGTGGCCGCGCCGGGCGGCCCGCACAGCGTGGTGCGCCTGCCGGACGGCAACACGCTCATCGCCAGCGCGGATGCGGGAGGGGCGACGGCTCGCGTCTTCGAAGTCACTCGCGAGGGCAAGACGGTGTGGGAAGTCAGTGGCGACGAGCTGCCCGGCATCAGCCTGAAGTTCATGGCCGGTTTGCAGCGCCTTCCCAACGGCAACACGGTGATGTGCAACTGGCTGGGTCACAACCAATTCGGCAAGGCCCCGCACATCATTGAAGTAACGCGCTCGAAACAGGTGGTCTGGACGTTTGCGGACCACAAGGCCATGCGGACCGTTTCGAGCGTTCAGTTGCTCGACGTCGCCGGCGATGCGATCCAGGGGACGGTGCTGCACTGAGGGCGACGCATCGGGCCGGGCCTGTTCCCGGCTCGCGGCGTTGCAGGCGTCCGCGCTCCTTATTCCGGCGGAAGCCGAGAGGCCCGAAGCGGCAGTTTCACGATGGTCAGCCAGAAATCCTGAATGGCGGTCAGCACCCAGATGGATTCCAGCATGGTGACGGGCTTGGTGATGCAGCAGTTGGCGTGGAGGTGGTAGGAGCGGAGGACGTCCTGTTCGTCGCTGCTGGTGGTGAGGACCACCACGGGGATGCTCCTCAAGGACGGATCCGACTTGATTTCGGCCAATACTTCGAAGCCGCTCATGCGCGGGAGGATGAGGTCCAGCAGGATGAGGTCCGGCCGGGACGCCGCGGCGTACTTCCCGGAGCGGCGCAGGTAGGCCAGGGCCTCCTCGCCATCCGCGACATGGTGAAAGCCGTTGCGGAACCGGCCCTCGCGCAGCGCCTCCCGGGCGAGACGCGCATCCCCCGCGTTATCCTCCACCAGGAGGATGTCTATGACCATACCGTCGAAGCAAACCTCGATCATGGTTCTCCCTTCCGCGGATCCGCCTCCGGAAGCGTAAACAGGAACGCGCTGCCCTTGCCCGGCTCGGATTCGATCCAGATGCGGCCTTGGTGGCGCTCGACGATTCGCTGGCACAAGGCCAGGCCGATGCCCGTGCCGGGGTACTCCTGGCGGGTGTGGAGGCGTTGAAACATCACGAACACGCGCTCGAAGTACTTGGGGTCGATGCCGATGCCGTTATCGGCCACGCGGAAGAGCCACTGGCGCGGGTCGCCGGGAGCGCGCCGCGCCTCGATGTGGACGCGCGGCGGCACGCCCGGGGTGTGGAACTTAATGGCGTTGCCCACCAGGTTCTGGAACAACTGGACCATCCGGCCGGCGTCGGCCAGCACGGGAGGCAGGTGGCCGCAGTCCACCTCGGCGCCGGCCTCGCGAATGGCCGTTGCCAGGTTGCACAGCGCCAGCGAGACGGAGTTTTGGGTATCCACCACGGCAGCCGGGCGGGTTTTCGATGTCACGCGCGAATAGGCCAGCAGATCCTCGATCATCTGCTTCATGCGGACGGCGCCATCGACGGCGTAATCGATGGCGTCGCGCGCGTCCTGGTCGAGTTTGTCGCCGTAGCGGAGGGCCAGCAATTGGGTGTAACTGGCCACCATCCGGAGCGGCTCCTGCAAATCGTGCGAGGCCACGTAGGCGAACTGTTCGAGCTCGCGGTTGGAGCGGGCGAGGTCGTCCCGGGCTTGGCGGAGGAGCGATTCGCCGCGATGGCGCTGCACAATCTCGCCCAGCATACGGGCGGAACCGGCCAGACGCTGCTTGGCCAGGGCAATGATGAAGGGAGGGCGCGTTTCGTAGGCGGCGGCGTGCCGCGCCAGCTCCGCGGCCTCCACGCCGAACCGCTCCGCCAGTTGCGCCAGTTGGGCCGGGTCGCGGGTGGGGTCGCCGTAGCCGACGCTCATGGTTCCCACCAGCTCGCCGGCGGCGCGGACGGGAACGGCGAAGATGCGCAGTCCGTCGGGACACTCGATATCCACCGGTTCGCCGCGCGCCATGGCGCCGAGCGAGGCCTCCTTCGCGGGGGCTCCGCGGCATAGCCACCGGCCGCAGAGTGGGGGCTCGCAGACGCCGGCCGAGGCGCAGCGTTGGATGGCGTTGGCATCGAGGAAGCGGCGCCAGGCGGAGACCAGCACGCTGTAAGCAAGGTCGCCGTTGGCCTCGTGCGCCGCGAAATGCGTACCCAGGAGAACGTGGAAGCCGGAGCCGATCTCGGAGAGGAGGGATTCGCCCGCGGCGTCCAGAATCAGACGCCCCGTGTTGCGCTCGCCGAAGCGGCAGAGGGTGCCCTGGGCGGCCGGCTCGGGAGAGAGATCCCCCGCCGCCGGGGGAGCCAGCATCCAGCGCAGGCGGTCGAGGTCGCGCCGGAGGCGCTTCTGCTCGGTAATGTCGCGGGAGATCCTGGACGATCCGACGATGCGACCGGAAGCGTCCTTGATGGGCGAGACCGAGAGCGACACTTCGAGCCGCCGCCCGTCCTTGGCGAGGCGGAGGGCGTCATGGGATTGGACCCGTTCGCCGCGGCGTATGCATTCGAGGTCGACGCCCTCTTCCACGCTGGCGCCCGGCGGCGCCAGGCGGCCGATGGGTTGGCCCGTCATTTCCGCAGCGGTGTAACCGTACAGGCGTTCGGCGCCCTCATTCCAGGAAGTAATGACGCCGTCCATGGTGGCGCCGACGATGGCGTCCTGGGAACCCTCGATGACCGCCGCCAGCCTGGCGGCCACGTCCGAACGCGCCGTCCCGGATTCCAAGAGCAGTTTGTATTGGGTTTTGGCGCGAGTCTGCCAGAGGGCGAAAAAGAACGCCGAGACCGCCGCCAGGAGTCCGGCCAGCAGGCAGGCGATCTGAAGGGAGATGGCCCGCCAGGGGGCCATGGCTTCTTCCGTGTCAATCTTGGTGACGGTGAACCAGGACGCGCCGGGTATCGCGCGAATGTCCGCCAGCACCTCGATGCCACGATAGTCCACGCCCTCGACGAAGCCCGTGGCGCCGGAGCCGGCCATCACCGAGGGAACGTCGCGTCGCGTCAGGGGGACGCGCAATTCGAGAACGGCGTGGGAGCGGTGGCGGAGATCGTTGAGGAACAACATGGCGTCGCCATCGCGCCGCACCAGCAGAGTTTCGGCGGTGCGGCTGGCGGTGGGCCAGGAAACGATGAGCGGATACAGGGAAAGGCCGGCGTCGCAACGCAGAATCACGGCCCCGGCAGGGGTGGACGCGCTCCCGGCGAACACCGGGGCGACCACGCTGATGTGCGGTGAAACGCCGGGTTCGCGGTAGAGATCGGTCATCGCGGGCCGACGCAGGCTGAGGGCCTGCCGGAGGGCGGCGGCCTCGTCCGGGGGGAGTGGGCCGGCCTTGCCGGAGAGGCTGAACACCACGGCGCCACCCGCGTCCGCCACGGCGATGTCGTCATATTCCTTGTGCTTCCGCCACGCCAGCAGACTGGAGCGCAACGCCGACTGGCCGGCTGGGGTGGGCGCGGAAAGGCGCCGCAGGACAGGCCCGGCCAGGGAGGAATCCTCGCTCCACACGGCGGCATCGCCGAGCCGGTACTGCCGCCAGCGGGAGATCTGGTCGACTTTCAATACCGAGACAGCGGTGATGGCCGCCCGAGCGTCATCGCGCTGGTAGCGTTCCCGACTGCGGTATAAGAGGAAGCCGGCGAGGAGCAGAGCCAGCGCGACCACGGCAAAAGCGGCCGCCAGCCGGGTGGGCGGGCGGGCGCGGGTTTCGCCGCCGGTCATGGCGGTTCCGTTATGGCGATCAGTCACACTTCACCCTCCGAATTGGCGCGGACACTCGTGTCCGCCGTGTCGAGACTCCCTCAAAAACACCCGATCGCCGCACGATTCCGTACGTGGCGCGGACACTCGTGTCTGCCGCGTCCCGACTCCTCGGGACGCTTGGTCTTTTCATCCTCCGTTGAGCGCCGCCGCGCATGTCCACTCATCTCGACACGTGTTCGCGTTTCCGATAAAGCGTCGTAGCCAAGCGTCGGCAGGAGTGCCGACGCGGCAGGCATGAGTGCCTGCGCCACGTCATTCATCCCGAATTGCTCCGATATCCCCATAGTTCCGCCTGCGGGGCGAGATCTCAGAAATTCTTGAAATCCGGGCCGGGAAGCCGCGGACCTGGGGCGATGAAACCGTCCAGGTCGGCGATGAGCGCGGCGGGGCAGAGGTATCCGGCGGAGCTGAAGACGTTGCGCCGCACGATCACGGGCAAGGAGACAGTTCGGCTCCGATCGCCGCCGGACACGGCCAGCGGCTCGGAGAGCAGCAGCGCCAGGAACTGCCGTCCGTCGCGCGGTTCCTGAGAGCTCGAGACCAGCAGGAGGGCCTCTTCATCGGTGCGAAACAGGGTTTCGCCGCCTGAGATCCGCGCGCGGATCAGGGTTTCCAGGTTGGCGCTGATGGCCTCGACCTGGCGAGCGCCTAGGCGGTTGCGGACTACCGCTTCGCGGTCGAGCGCGAGAGAGATCACCACGAAAGGCAGCTTGGAGGCGTAGCTGGCTGTCAGGAATTCCACCGCCGCGGGGGGAACGTGGCTCGAGGCGGGGCTGGCGGACTGCTGATTCGCCTGACGGATGCCGATGGCGTAACGGATGGCCCGTTCCAGCTCGAGCGGGCAGAGGCGGCTTTTTTCCAGGTATCCCATGACGCCGGCCCGCATGGCTTGCAAGTCGATGGAGTGGCTTCCGGCGCCGGTGAGCAGCAGGAACGGGCAATCGATGCCGCGGGTGCGCGATTCCATGACCAGATGCAAGCCGTTGTGCGCGCCCAACTGGTAGTCCAGCAGACACAGATCCCAGTCGATTTCCCCCAGCGCTTTAAGCCCTTGATCGTAGGATCCGGCCCAGTGGATCTGGCAGCCGGAGTCGGGCATCTTGGCGACCATCTGGCGCACCAGCACGGCATCGTTTTCGTCGTCGTCGATCATCAGGACCTGGGTGGTGGATTCGGGCTTCATTCGGGCGCCTCGATGAGTCCCAGCCAGTAGGCGCGCATCAGCGCGACGGCATTCACCAACTCGGGCAGGCCGATCGGCTTGACCACGTAAGAGGAGGCTCCCAGTTGGTAGGCCCGGCGGATATCCGCTTCGTTGCTCGAGGTGCTGAATACCACCACGGGGGTGCAAACCAGGCCCGGGTCGGCTTTCATTTCGGTCAAGGTGTCCAGGCCGTTCTTTCGCGGCATGTTCAAGTCCATCAAAACCAAGGCTGCGCGCATTCCTGGGACACGCAGGCGTTCGAGCAGGGCGACGCCGTCGGGTTCGCACAGCAGGGGATGCCCGTTGCCGGCGCGCTTCCATGCCGCTTCGAACAGCAGGAAATCCGGACGGCTGTCTTCCGCTACCACCACCGGCCAACTGGTACTTGCCTTCATAAGCTTCGGGCCTTCACATTAGTGCTTATCGGTCAGGTCGGGGATATCTGTAGCGCCATGTGGGACGGACCATGGTCTTTGGTGGTCTGTTGGGATGGGCTTTCGGCCCGCGGAATCTCATGAAATACCTGAGGGGCCAGCATCGCCCGGCGTCGCCCGACCGCTCCCTGACGGTCGCGGCTCGTTGTCGGCCTGGCCCGACCGCTCCCTGACGGTCGCGGCTCGTTGTCGCTCTGGCCCGACCGCTCCCCGACGGTCGCGGCTCGTTGTCGCTCTGGCCCGACCGCTCCCTGACGGTCGCGGCTCGTTATCGGTTGGAATAGTGGTCGCATGGCAGGCCCAAGTCGCCAGTCCGAAAGCAGGTGACAGGCCACGAAGCGATGGCCTGTCCCACCGAAATCAAGCCGACGGGCCGAGGGAGAAGAAAAAAGTGGAGCCCACGCCCGCTTCGCTTTCGGCCCAGATGCGCCCGCCGTGCCTGGTGACGATGCGCTTGACGGTGGCGAGGCCGATCCCCGTGCCTTCAAACTCGGCCCGGGAGTGCAGCCGCTGGAACACGCCGAACAGCCGCCCGACCTCTTCGGCCGCAAAGCCGGCGCCGTTGTCGCGCACGGCGATGACCGGCGCGGCGGGGCTGCCGTCGGCGGCGAAGACCTCGATGCGGGCGGGCTGGCGGCCGCGGGTGAACTTCAAGGCGTTGGAGAGCAGGTTGACCAACACCACGCGCAGCAGGCCGGGATCGGCATCGAGCCATGGCAGGCTGGCCACGCGCCACTCGACGGTCCGGCCGCGGGCTTCGGGGGCGAGTTCCTCGATCACGTCGTTCACCAGGGGGCGGGGATCGACCCGTTCCCTGGCCACCGCGCGGCTTCCCAATTGGGAGAATCCCAACAGGGCGTTTATCAGCTTCTGCATGCGATCCACGGAACCCAGAATGCGGCCGAGCAGCGCGCGCGCGGACGCATCGAGGCCCGCGCCGGCTTCCTCCTCGAGCATCTGGGTGAAGCCCGTGATATGGCGCAATGGGGCGCGCAGGTCGTGGGAGACGGGGTAGGCAAACGCCTCGAGTTCCAAATTGGCGGCCACCAGCTCGGCGGTGCGCTCGCGGACGCGCTCTTCGAGCAGGACATTCCGATCCTAGACCTGAGCCTGCGCGAGCTTTCGTTCGGTGACGTCGTGGAGCAGGATGAGCGAGGCCGGCTCGCCGTCCCACTCGATCTCGACGGTGCGCACCTCGGCCGTGCGCGCCGCGCCGCCGGGGAGCGCGATCTCGATTTCAACCGCGCCGGGCTGGATGACGAAGCCGGCGGCCTGGCCCATCAGATCGGCGGCCGAGCGGCCGTACATCTTCTCGGCCCCGGGGTTGACAAAGCGCACCGCGCCGGAACGGTCGAGGATCAGGATCACGTCCGCGCTGGCTTCGATGACGTCGCGCAAGGCGGCCCGGTTCTTCTCCAGGCGGGCGGCGCGCAATTCAAGCTCCGCGCGCACGCGGTGGCGCTCGACGGCGAAGTGCACGGCGCGAGCCAGCAGCGGCCCGATGCCGGGGCCCTTGACCACATAATCCTGGGCCCCGCCGCGCAGCGCCCGCAGCGCGATCTCGTCGTCGGGCATCCCGGTATAAACGATGAGGGGGACTTCGGGCACGGCGGCGCGGAGGCGCTCGAAGGTTTCCATGCCGCGGCCGTCGGGGAGGTCGAGGTTGAGCAGCACGGCGTCGAACTCGCGGCTGGCAAGCAGGCGCAAGCCATCCGAGAGACGGGGAGCGACGGTGAGATGGGCGTCAATCAGAACTTCGCCGCTGAACTCGGCATCGAGCAACCGGGCGTCGCCCGGGTCTTCGAGGACCAGGACTTCCACCCGGCCGCGTGCTGTTCCCAAAGGCCCGTCGTGGCTCATGGCAGCGGATTTCCGCGCCTTTCACTCAACTATACATTGTCGCCCGCGCCGTGACTCTGGGCTCGTGAAGGGTGTGTTCACCAACGGCGGCCCTTCCCAGGAGTTCACCGCGATCGTCACCGTGCGATCGTGGCGATCCGCAATGTCTCTTTCGCGTTCTCCGCGAGCTTTACCGCGGTTGCCTGCGCCTGGAACGGCGCTATCGCTTCCGGCGAGGCATCGGGCGCGGCGCCCTCCCAGGCGGAGACGCGGTACGCGCCAGGGCGCAAACCGCCGAAGTGGAACGCGCCGCGGGCATCCGCTTTGCCGCTGAGAATCTTTCCAGCCCCATCCGCCGGCGCCAGTATCACGGTTGCGCCAGCCGCCGGCCGCCCTTGCCGGTCGACCGCTACGCCGTCCAAAGACGCCGCCGAAGCGCTGACGGCGATCTCCAGTTCTCCGTCGCCGTCAAACTCGATTCCGGCCTCCGGCACATCATGCCCGCCGTATCGCATCGACTTGACGTAGCAGTTCGCGCACAAGCCCCGGACGTCCAAAGTATAGGTCAACGGCCAGATGGGACGAAGCGTGAATGCGCCATTCGATGTGGATGTCGAGGCAAAAGCCAATACGCCCTCGGTCGCGGTGGCGTCCACAATCGGCGCCGGCCGGCCGCCTCCATCCCACGACACGGCGACGCGCACTTCCTTGCCCGCCGTCAACCGCAGTTGGACGCCTTCGAGACTGCTGTCCCGCACCTCAACGTGCAAGTAGGCCATGCGAGGCGGCGCGCCGCCGTTGAGGCCGGCGACGTTACTGCCAACGCGCGCAAACAGCATGTAGAATCCCGCCGGCACGCTCGTGATTTCGAACGCGCCGCCGGGCTCCATGCGCACGTTGCCGGACGCGACCGAGGTTCCCAGGCCGCGCGGCGTCAATTCGACCGTCGGCCGCTCCACCGGATTGCCGGCCTCATCCACCACCGTGCCCCGGATGTGGACGAACTTGGTTCGGCGCAGGACCATCTCGACCGGGACCTCCGCCCCGGCGCCCACCGCGATCGCCGAGGCGCTGGCCACATCCGGCGCATTGGGATACCAGGTGATCCCATAGCCCGTCTCGGGCTCACTGGCCGGCGCCTGCGCCACAGGCGACGGGCGGCCCAGCGTTCGACGGAGCACCGCCAGATAGTATGATCCCGGCGCCAGACCGGACAAACGGAACTTGCCCAGGTCGTCCGTCTGCGCCGCGGCCAAGCGCAAAAGCCTCTGAGGTCCCAGGGAGCGATCGGCGCGGAAGAGCCACGCCTGAGCGTTGCCTACGGCTTCGCCGAACTCGTCCGTGACTCTGCCCGCGACCACGCCTTGCGGCGCCAGCTTGATGGTGTACCCGGCGATTCGCTGCCCGTTGCCCACCACGATTTGTTGGCTGATGGCGCCCGCGCGGACCGGCGGCGCCGCCACATCGAATCCCCGTAACTCGGCGGAGAGATAGTAGAAATCCGGCTCGACGCTCCGAAAGGCGAAACGGCCTTGCGGGTCGGTTTCCACGGTCTCCTCGGGGGCAGCCATTTGACCGCCGACGCTCCCCGCGACGCCGGTGGCGCTCCCGGGCGCCCCCGATGTGGAGCGGACAACAGGCCGGGTTCCCAGCGTGATCTTCACGCCGCTGAGAGGCGCTCCGGTGAGCGCGTGGACCACCTGGCCTTCCACGCTTCCCTTGGCGGCGACCACCGCGGGCGCCGGGACGGGTTCGCCAGTGGCCGACGCCGGGATGGCCGTGAGATGCAAGGTCTGCCGGCCGGACGCTCGCACGGTGATACTCGTGGCGCGGCTCTCAAACTGCTTCGCATATTCGAGAGACTGGGCGGCCGAATAATCCACGTTTTCCCACGCCAATACGTCATACGCGCCAGGGCGAAGACCGGAAATTGTAAAGGCTCCGTTCCGGGTCGTCGAGTATGTCCGATAATCGGTCTGCGGGCCGTCCTTCGGAACAAGCGCCACCGCGGCGAGGAGCACCGGCTTGCCCGCGGCGTCGGCCACCGTGCCTTCCACGGTCGCATCCGAAGCCGCCAAGGTAATCTCCAACGGCCCGCTGCCATCCACCTTCAAGCGCATGTCCGTTACGTCGCGCCCGCCGAACCGGACCGACTGCACGTAACACTGGCCAGCGCCCAGATGCAAAGCGTAGGCGCCGGGCACTACATTCTTGAGCGCAGTCTTGGAACCCGGCGGGGCATTGACGCCCGGAACGCCGCCCGAAAAGACTCCGTCCACCAGCGACACGAAAACGCCACAGTTAGATGGGCCCGCGGGCTCGGCCTTCGTAACCACGTCCACATCCACCACGGGCAACGCCTGCACGGCGATCCCATCGAGGTTCTTATCGCCCACGTCGATGGGCAGGCTCCCTCCTGCTGCGGGATGCCCCTGCTCGCTGACCCGCTGGGCCACCAGGTAATAGGAGCCGGGAGGAACGCCCGAGAGATGGAAACCGCCGTCGGAGAACCTGACTCCGTAGCCGAAGTAATTCAGCGGTCCGCCGATCGCGCGCGGTCTGAGGCTGACGGACGCCATTCTACTGGCCAGCGCTCCGGTGGCCGGGGCTTCGGGGTCTATCACCCGACCCCGGATACTGAAGGCCTTTACCTCCACCATCTTGATATCGATCCCGCGAGTCTCCGCGCCGGCCGCCACCTTAACTGGAGTGGCAGCGGCGGCGTCCGTTACGGCCGGGTAGTAAGTGGGGGTGTACACCACTTCCGGCTTGTCTTCCAGAGGCTGGCGCGGGCTACTATATAACCCATTTCGGCGCGGCGCTTCGGCCGCCACGAAATAGCCGCCGGCAGGCAGACCGGCGATGCGGTATTCGCCGAGGTCGTTGGTGGAAAACGGAGACTCGGTCACCGTGCGGGTGAGTTGCCCGGCGAGTTGCCCGAAGCCCCACCGCAAAGCGACCACTCGAACGCCCGCGAGGGGCTCGCCATCCGAGTCCAGCACCTTGCCCGAAATCACCGAATACGGCGCCAGCCGCACCACGATTCCGGTGATCTGCTGGTTTTCCCCGACCATCAGGGCGTTCCGTACCAAAACCTGACCCCCTGCCGGGTCGAGGAAACCCTGGCGTTGCGCGCGGATCGCATATCCACCCGGCGCTACCTCGCGGAACGCGAACCGGCCCTGGTCGTCGGTTTCCACGGTATTCGAACCCGATGCGCGCGCAGGCTGGCCGACGGTCATGGGCAGGATCCGCGTAAGCTGGAGCGTGACGGTCGCCCGTTTCAAGGGCGCGCCCGTCACCGCATTGACTACCTGTCCCTCAAGGGAGCTGCCGGTCTGTCCGAACAAGAAGGGGACCGATGTTACCAGGCAGGCGAGTAATCTTATGGCTCTTCTCATGCGGCCTCCCTTCGGCCGGGACTACGGATTGTTGGGCGGGGTCATGCGCGCAGCCGACCTGGCGCTGTTGACGTCTTCAATGGTGTTTAACGTCAGCGCCACGGAACCCGGCGCGCCCGCGGTGAGGGTGACGGTACGGGCATTCGAGCCGAAGAGCAGTGGAAGCCCCGGATCCGCCGCTTCGAGTCCGAGCGGGTTATAGGGGACCTCCCAAGCCAGAGTTCTGTAGGCTCCCGGCCGCAGCGCCGGAAACACGAAGTTACCCTTCTCGTCCGCCATGACCTCTTTCGCCGACTCGGCCGGGCCGTCGTCCGAGGGAATCGCCGTGACCATGGCATAGGCCGCCGGCCGGCCGCTTTTATCGAGGATGGAGCCGCTGAGCTGCGCCGCTCCCTGGCTGCTCAGCGTGATCTCGAGGGTGGCGTCACCATCGATTTCGAAGCCGCTATCCGGCGTTTCCCGCCCGTTGTATTTCACGGACTTGACGTACGCGCCCGGGGGCAGCCCGGCGAAATCCACGCTATAGCGGCGCGGCAAAACGTGCTCGAACACGAAAGCGCCATCGGCGCCGACCACGGACTGCGGCACACAGGCCAGCATCTCGGGCGAGCGCAGAGCCAACTTTACCCCCGTGGCGTCCACCCCCTCGCCTTTGACCACGCCCGAAAGCCGCTGCCCGGGGCCGAGCTGGATTCGCAAGCCTTCCATATTCCCGGCGATTTCCAGGGGTTGGATGGCGGCGGGTTGCGCGCTCCGGCAGATCACGGCGCTCAGGACGTAAGAGCCGGGAGGCACGTCGTCGATCACGAACAAGCCATCCCGGCCAAACCGGACCACCCGGCCGACCGCCTGCGCGACCGCCGAATTGAATTTCTTGGGGGCCAGGCCGAAGCACACTTCCTGGTCGGATCCGTTGGAGTCGATCATGCCCGAAATGCGGAACGCCGGGCCCGGTTGCAGCGTCATGTTCGCCTGGCTCACCACCCCGCTGGCCACGGTGATGGGCTCGGCGCTTTCCGGGCTGAGGGCATTCGGATAAAAGACGCTGGGATAACCCAGTCCCGCCGGTTTGTTCCCGCCGGTCTGGGGAGGCGCCGCGGCCCTGACGATATATGGGCCCGCGACCAGATTCGAAATGCGGTACTCGCCCAGATCGTTGGTGTAGAACTTCAGCGGCGTTTCGGGCGTGACCGGCGGCCGCCACAGCCACGCGCCGTAATAGTAGCGCAGCGCCACGAGCTCCACGTTCTGAACCGGCTCGCCGCGCTCATTCACCACTTTGCCGGCGATGACGCCGCATGGCGGCATCTGAATGGCAATGCCGCTCACCTGTTCGCCATCCTTCACCGGGAGCAGCGCCCGCGCGGTGTGCGTCGCCCCATAGAGCGTGGGCATGTAGCCATCGCGCCGGGAGTTGACGGCGTAGTTACCGGCCGCCACGTTTTGGAAAGTGAAGCGGCCTTGTTCGTCGGCTGTGATCTCGATCCGTTTGGCGGGCCCGGGGTCGTTCGGCGGGGTCAGCATGGTTTGCGAAAACGGGCCGATCAGCATCACAGCCGCAAACCGGACGGGCGCCCCGGTCTTTCCGTCTACCACCTGCCCCCGGATGGAACCGGGCGCCGTTTGCGCTCCGGCTGGCAGGCCGCACAGGATCGCGGCCAAGGCAGCGACAATACGAGCAGTCACGCAAAACCTCCAGACCTAACTGGTATACACCCTTATGCCGCCGTAAGCAACGGCGTTGGGCGCGCTTCCAAGCACGAAGGCTTGACCCCGTATAGGAAAGCGCCGGCTGTTACACTCTCATGTCGCGCACCCCGCTGATGTCTGAATATCCGATAGCGTTGGCGAAAAAGCGGCTATAGCGAGCTACTGTTGAGCGGTAGGCCGGGATGAACAAATGCTCTATTGGAAGAGATTGGACGTACAATAGATGCCGGCCAGGACGGCAAAATGAAATCCCGGGTGAAAGGGGGAGAAGGCGATGATTGGACTACAAGGTCTGCCGCAAGTCATTACCGCCATAGGTGGCTTGGGGGCCGCGGCTTTTGGCCTGGTAGATGTAAGCAAGGTGTTTTGGGGTGGCGTAAACCATATCGGTTTCAGGGGGATCAAAGCGGCTGTCACGGCGTTGACGCCTGTTAGCCAAACAGGACCGCCAACCAGTGCGCTGTCGCAGAAGAACATACTTGCCACGCTACAGGCGAATTGGTTCAATGGGACCGACCTGGGCAGCCAAAAGTCTATCGCCAAGTCCCTGATCAAGCTGAACCTCAACGCCGGGAATGCCGCCGCCCTGGCGGCTGCGACCGGCGTGGACTCCACCCTTCTCACGGCCGCGGCCACCAAGATCGCGGCGGGAACCCCGCTCGACGCCCCGGCGTCCGACGCTTTCGCGCGGTTCGATCTAATTGTGACCGCGCTGCTCGACGAGGCGTACCAGCGCAGCGACCAGGTCTATCGCAACTCGACGAGGGCCTTGGCGATGGTGGCCGCCGTTGCGCTCGCGCTCATTGGTGGAAAGATAGTGAATGCGGACATTCCCACGTCCCTGCTAGTGGGCATATTGGCTACCCCGCTGGCTCCGGTCGCCAAGGACCTTTCTACCGCTTTGGCAACGGCTGTCAACACGCTGCAACTGGTAAAGAAGTAGTTCAGCCATGACACTGTTCCTCGACATTCGTCTCTCGCCGACTGGAGGCGATCTGGCGGCCTCTGTAGCCATTAACCAGGGTACCGACATCGGTAACTACCAAAGCCTGGGTACGTCTCAGTTGCTCGGCGGGATTCAGGGCCGGCACGTTCTGATCGGGACCCATGGATTCAATGTGAACCGCGCGGATGGAATTGCGCATCTATCCAAGTGGGAAGGTTTGCTTCAGCTCGCTCCCACGTCTGTTTTTGTGGGTCTGCTATGGCCCGGCGACTCCATCTGGGCGCACGGTCTCGAGTATCCTGAAGCGCCCCGGATCGCCGACGAGGCGGGCCGGTTGATCGCTCCGTTCCTCGACGCCAATTTTGGGTGCGCCGCGAGCCTTTCATTCGTCTCGCACAGCCTGGGAGCCCGGGTTGTACTGGAGACGGTTTCCCAAATGAGTCTGCCGGTCCGGCGAGTCACGTTGATGGCCGGCGCCATCGACGACGACTGCCTGAACACGGAGTTCAAGACAGCGGCGGCCAAGATTGGCGAAGTGTCCGTCCTCGCATCCAGGAAAGACGAGGTGCTCTCGGCGGCATTTCCGCTGGGCGACTTTTTCGCGGGGATTATCGCCGAAGGACATCCATGGTGGCGTGCGGCTTTGGGCCATCTTGGTCCTTCCAACCCCAAGCCGGAGAACTTCCAAGCTCCATTTCAGATTCCCGACAACTGGGACTTTGGGCACGGGGATTATCTCAGGATCGACCCTTCGCTTCCACCCCTTGTCGCCACGCCAACGGACGTTCCGCCGAATGGAGCCGCTCTGCCCGCCGGCGGCGCTTGCGGCTGGCAGGAGGCTTGGTCCGCCGCGTTTTCTTCCACGCGATTTCGCTGAGCTTCGCTCGCGGTGAGCTTGGGCGGCGATCGCCTCTGTTTCCGCGGGGTAGGTTCGGCGCACGCGGCGGCGCCCAAAGGGCGCTCCCGGCAAGCAAGCGAGCGTCAGTTCCAGTAATTCCGGTCCAGGCTGCGGTACTGAACCGCCTCGGCGACGTGTTTGGCGGAGACGTTCTCAGACTCGGCGAGATCGGCTATCGTGCGGGCGACTTTCAGGATGCGGTCGTGCGCGCGGGCCGAGAATCCCATGCGGCGCACCGCCATTTCCAGGGTGCGCTCGCCGGCCTCGTCGAGCGCGCATTGCTTGCGGACCATCCGGGCGGGCGTGTGGGCATTGTAGTATCCGCGCGCTCGCTGCTTCGAGCGGGCCCCTTCGACGCGGGCGCGGATTTCAGCGGAGGAGGCGACCACAACTTCGCCCCGCAGTTCCTTGAACGGCACGGCCGGCACTTCCACCTGGATGTCGATCCGGTCCAGCAGCGGTCCGCTGATCTTGGTCAGATACTGCTGAATCTGTCCGGGCGTGCAACGGCATTCCCTCGAAGAATCGCCGAGATAGCCGCACTTGCAAGGGTTCATGGCAGCGATCAAGATCAGCGTGCTTGGGAACGACAGCGTCATGTTAGCTCGCGCAATGGTGACTAAGCCGTCTTCCAGCGGCTGGCGCAGCAGCTCCAACACGTCTCTCGGGAATTCGGAGAACTCGTCCAGGAACAGCACGCCATTATGCGCCAGGCTCACTTCGCCCGGACGCGGCATGCCCATGCCGCCGCCGATCAGGCCGGCGTCGGAAATGCTGTGGTGCGGCGAGCGGAAGGGGCGCTCGTGCAACAGCCCGACGCCGCCGGTCAGCGCGCCGGCGATGCTGTGGATCTTGGTGGTCTCAATCGCCTCCTCGAAGGTGAGCGGAGGGAGAATACCGGCGAAGCGCTTGGCCAGCATGGTTTTGCCCGACCCCGGCGGCCCGATCATCAGGACGTTGTGCGAGCCGGCGGCGGCCACTTCGAGGGCGCGCTTCGACATGGTCTGCCCGCGGACGTCGCGGAAGTCGGGGGCCATGGCCGATTCCGCCTGCGCACCGTGATCTTCCGCCACGGCCGGGGAGAACTCCTCGGGCCGCGTGAGCAGGGCCACCACCTCCGCCAGATGCCGCACGCCGTACACATTGACGCCCTGGACCACGGCCGCTTCAGCCGCGTTCTCAGCGGGCAGAATCAGATTGGAGATGCCTTTCTCGCGTGCGCAGACCGCCACCGACAAAGCGCCCCGGATCGAGCGCACCGCGCCGTCGAGCGAAAGCTCGCCCGCGAAGATGTGATGGTCCAGCCGCGGAATCCGCCCCATGGCGCCGAGAATCCCGATGGCCATGGGCAGGTCGAAGCCGGCTCCTTCCTTGCGCACGTTGGCCGGGGCCAGGTTGATGGTGAAGGCCCTGTTGGGGTACCCGAAACCGGAGTTCATGAGCGCGGACCTGATCCGCTCGCGGCTCTCGCGCACGGCTACGTCGGGCATCCCCACGGTCACCGAGTCCTTGGGATTGCCGCAGGCGTACAGATCGACTTCGACATCGATCAGGTGGGCATCGATGCCGTACACCGCGGCGCTGAGAATCTTGAAGAGGGCCATAGCGGGAAATCCGATTAAGAGTAGAGTGCGTCGCTGCGGCGAAGTTCTCCAAATAATTGCACGCTTCGGCGCGGCGATGCCGCGGCCGCGCTAACGACGACCGCTTGCGGCGGCTGGGAACCGCCTGAATCGGGGTCGGAGAACTCCCCATTCCTCACTTCTCGAACTCGGCCATCCAAACGTCGGCTTCGGTGGTGCTTACGCTGAAATAAATCCGCCGATCGTCGGGACTCACCGCGAACCCGCGACGGGCGATCTCCTCGGGCATGGCCGACACAAGTTCCTTCGATCTTCCGGACACGCTGTCCAACAGCCAGATCTTCCCCTTGTTCAGGAACAACAGGCGGCGGCTGTCGCTCAGCCACGCCGGATCCGAGCCGCTCTCGGTCACCCCGCGGAATGTCCGCGAGTCCGGTGAGTAGATTACGACCCCGTTATCGCGGTTGAGGAAGCCGGCCAACATACGCCCATCGGGCGACCAGTTCCATGCGCTGAAGGCCTGTCCCTGGCCCGGGAACGCGGGCAACTTCTCGGGTGTCTGGGCCCCCCAGGGTTTCCCGATCTCGATGAGAAAGGTGTTCAGGCCGAACAGCGTGTAAGCCATGCGCTTGCCGTCAGACGACCATACCGGCCAGGCGACGTTGTACCCCCCCAAGCTGGTAACCTGGTGAAACTCGGCGCCCTCCGGATCCGTGGTCCATATCTCCCAAGCGCCGCTGCGAGTCGAAAAGAATGCGATCCGCTTGCCATCGGGGGACCAGCGCGGGCCGCGATTGCGCTGGTTCCCGCTGGTGAGCTGGCGCAGGCCCGATCCATCCGCGCGCGTCACAAACAGGTGCTCTTCCTGCTCCGTGGAGTTGTAAGCCAGCCACTTGCCGTCGGGCGACAGCGACGGACGGGACGCCCCTTTCGCGCTTTGGACGATCTCCTTCGGCTCGCCCACCACCACTTCCCGCTCCGGATCGAACAGGACCGCGTTCAGGCGCCCCGTGGTGAGCTGACTCACGTACGCCATGCGCCGCCCATCGCGGGAAAAACTGAGGTGCGCCGGGTAATTCCCGGGAGTGCGAACGGGCTCCGGCTCTCCGCGCGGCTCACCGGTGCTCTCCTTCATCGGCATCCGCCAGATCGCCATCTGCCCGCCGCGGTTGCTGCAATAATACAGCCAGGCGCCATCCGGCGACCATACCGGATCCCAATCCAGGAAGGAGTCTCGCGTGATTCGGACTGGCGGACCACCGGATGCCCGCGCGGTCCACAAATCGCGATTCCCATCCCGGTCGATGGCCCAATACGCAAGGTATCCGCCGTTCGGGGACCATTGCGGCTGTACCCCGTCATCCTGGCTCACCAGCCGTTTGCGCCCGCTCGAAACATCCACCGTCCAAAGCTGGCTGACTCTGGCGGACCGGTCCTCGGGCCGCGTAATGCTCTCTTCGGCGTAGGCAATCTCCCGGCCATCGGGAGACCACGCCGGGTTGTACCCCGAGTCCGCGATGCGCCGGACGCCCGCGCCGTCGCGGTCCATGATGAAAATCCCCCCGCCATCGCGGTCGGAGCGGAACGCAATGGAGCGCCCGTTGGGTGAAAAGGCCGGTTGCGTATCGTCCGCGGACGAATCCTTCGTCAGATCGATCGCCTCGGCCGATCCGATCTGTTGAAGGTAGATGTCCCAGTTACCCGTAGCTTTGCTTGCATAGACCACGGCTTTCCCGTCAGGTGACAGGCTGGGGAATAACTCCGCGCCCGGGTCGTCCGTGATCTGCGCAAAGATGCTGCCTTCCACCGACCGCGCGCGGCGCGACTCCAAATAGAAGTACGCCAACAGCATTCCCAGCGCCAGGCAGAGCGCACCCGCGGCGATCCGCGCGCCATAATGTTGGAGCCGTCCGCCAGGCCCGGCCGGCGGCGCCGCCGGAATCGGCTGCCCTCCGGCGGCCTCGAGCGCGAATCCCAGATCCTGCGCCGACTGGAAACGGTCCGCCGGCGCCTTTTCCACGCAGTGCAGAATGATGCGCTTGAGCGCATCCGGAATCGCCGCTCCGCCCTCGCACAGTTCGGCGGCATCGGCATCGAGGATCGCGCTAATCGAATCCATCGGCGATCCCCGGTCGAAAAGGTCGCGGCCGGCCAGCATACGGTACAGCACCGCGCCGAACGCGAACACATCCGAGCGAGGGTCCGCCGGTTCTCCCCGGATCTGTTCCGGCGACATGTAGTGCGGCGTGCCCGCGATCTCATGGCGCACGGTAACGGTTCCCTGGCCGCCGCCGGCGGGCGTCTTGCGCGCCAGGCCGAAGTCCAGCAGCTTGACCATGCCCTCGCGCGCGATCATGATATTCCCGGGTTTCAGATCGCGGTGCACCACGCCCGCCGCGTGCGCGCACGCCAGAGCCTGCGCGATCTCGATCCCATACGCGACGGCCTGTTTCGCCGGCAGCCCCGCCGGCGGAATTATCTCATTCAGGGGCCGCCCGTCCACGTGCTCCATGGCGATGAAGTCGATATCGCGGTCGCTGCCGATGTCGTACACCGCGACTATGTTCGGCTGGACAAGGGCGGACGCCGCGCGCGCTTCGCGCACCAGGTATTGACGCCGGACGGGGTCGCCTACCTGCTCCGGGCGCAAAACCTTCAGAGCTACGCGGCGGTCGAGGCGCGTGTCCCAGGCGCGGTAGACCACTCCCATGCCGCCCTGCCCGATTTTGCCTTCTACGCGGTACGGCCCCAGCATTTCGCCGCGCGCCAACTCCGGGAGATCCGTAAAGGTCAGAGCGCCGAGCATCGGATTCTCGAGCGGTTCGCGTTCCTCTTCGAGCAGCCGCTGAACTTCCTCGCACAGACTCGGATCGGAGGCGAAGGTCCGTTCCACAAAGTCCCGCCGCTCTGCTTCCGGCAACTCGAGCGCGGCGCCGAAAACGTCTTTGAGCCGGGCCCAGCGTTCGGGCGTCATTGCCCGCGAATCTCCAGGCGCAGCCATGCCTTGGCCATGGCCCATTCCCGTTTCACGGTGCGCGGCGAGATGGCCAGGGCCTGGGCCGTCTCTTCCACGGTCATTCCGCAGAAATACCGCAACTCGACCACCCGCGCCTGCTGCGAGTCCAAAGCCGCCAGCCGCGTCAAGGCTTCGTCCACCGCCAGCAATTCCTCGGACTGCCCGATATCGACGCCAGTTTCACACCGGTCGAGATCGAGCGCCATCTCGCCCCCGCCCCGTTTGGCGGCCACTCGCTGCCGGGCATAGTCCACCAGAATCCGCCGCATCGCTTGCCCCGCCACGGCCATGAAGTGAGCGCGGTTCCGCCAGTCCGCCTTCTGTCCGGCGAGCCGCAGGTACGCCTCATTCACCAGCGCCGTGGGCTGAAGGGTATGCCCCTCGCGCTCGTCCCGGAGGAGGTGAGCCGCCAGCCGCTTTAACTCCTGGTATACCAGCGGAACCAGCCTCGGCAGGGCTTCGCTCTTGCCCTGACCGATTTCCGCCAGCATCGCGGTTACCTCGCCTGGCTTAGCCATGGGATGCTCGAAGGTCATTGTACCTGCAATTCGCCGCCGGCCACCACGGGCGATCAAGACCCGCTTTTTCCGCCTTTTCCGCGTACTTGCGGGGGACCTATCCCGAAATGGGCAACCTGCGGACCCGCAGACGGCCGTTTCGAAAGACAGCGACGCACCCGGCCAACAGTTCCGGCTCCAGCAGGGGCAGTGCTGGGAACAGCATGTCGATGTAATCGTGGGCGACCAGAGGATTCGGCTCCCGGAAGAGGATGAACGACGGGCGCTCTGCCTCCTGAGCGGCGAGAATCGAGCTGAAATCGGAGTCCGCCGAGACCACGATCCGGTCCTCATCAAGGGCCCTTGCGAGGATCTCCTCATCCTTTGCCGCCTGCATGGCGTACGTGCGGACGTGGACCGCGTCATAGCCCGCCGCCGCGAGGAGATCGGCCACCCGCGGCGGCACCGCATTGTCGATCAGAAACTTCAAGCTGAATACGGGAGGGACAGTTCCCGCTCCATGGCCGAAGCGGCGGCGAATCGCAAGCACTCGCGAATGTCTTCCGCCCGGAGATCCGGGTATTCGGCGAGAATGTCCCGCTCCGACAGCCCGCCCGCCAGCGACCGCAGCACCGTGGCGACGGGAATTCGCAGGTGACGCACACACGGAACGCCCCCCATTTGCGCGGGATCCACCGTTATGCGCGCGAAATTCTTCATTGGCGCCCCTGAATCATTGTCGCAACTCCCGCTGCTTCCGGCAAACAGAGCCACCGGCCGGGGAGCCGCGTGGGAGCCGTTGCGAGTCCACCGGCGCATAACGGGAGAAATCTTTGAGAGAGTCTGGAATCGTTCCGTCTGTCACCGGCTTGTCTAGGCAGGTGGGGTCAAGCCTTTTGGCTTGGAAGCGTCGGGATAAACCGGCATGGAGTCGCGAATGAAAGAGTCGCACAGGAAAGGAGTAGCGAACCATTTTGGCCCCGAGTCGTGCGTAGGCGGTCGTGAGGCCGCACGCGAAGCGTTGA
>Ga0326728_10002697_pt1 | contig 58008 bp, 41 predicted proteins | sample MB3enrmetagenome_FD_207602 | JGI IMG/M metagenome (GOLD analysis project Ga0326728, IMG submission 207602) | Lab enriched peat soil microbial communities from McLean, Ithaca, NY, United States - MB31MN | ecosystem: Environmental > Terrestrial > Soil > Wetlands > Peat | place: USA: New York... | reverse complement strand
TGGGCTAGCCCAGGCAGGGCAGCAACATCAAACTTCTCTTGACATAGGGGAAAAGAGGAGTAAAAAAGAAGCACCTAACTAACCACAATCTATAGAAAAAACAGGCTTTATTACGTACAGCTTGCCATTATCATTTTTTCTTAAAAATTCCAATAAATTGAAGGTATGATCTGTATATCGAATCATGCCCTTCAAATTTTCCAGGCGCAGATCAAAGGCAGTACTTGACACCTTTCGTTCGATTCTATCACTGATTGTTTCCAGTCTCTCCGCTGAGGTATTTGCAAAAAAAAAAAATTAAGACTGCGTTTCATAAAATAAGGGAAAGTGCTGGAGTGGCTCAACGGATCCCATACCCCCCTGCTTGAATATGATAGCCACGAAAATTTTTCAAGTTTCTAATCGGGTAGATGCAGCAGTAGGCCCCCTAAAGCTATGGGACCTAGCTTGAAATTTTACATTCGGCGATGTGTCTGCTATCATATCTATGCCAATCTGGCCAAGAGGGGGCTTACCGGGGTTAACCTTGGTGAGCGAGATCCTCAAAACCGGTTTTTGCCTGTGCTGGCAAATACTGCCGCACAATCTTGGCTAAAGGGAGTACGAATGACTGGCAAAACCATGGAAATCCGCCTGGGGGCCTGGGAGGGGTGGCAGTGCAGCCGCCGGGCCTTCATCGCCAGCAGTGCCGCCGCCTTGGCCCTGCTGGCTCTACCCTCTCCTCCGGCCTTGGCCCGGGATATGCGCGTGCGATCCCGGGTGCTTCCCATCGGCTGGTACCCTGCCGGTGAAACCAGCACCAAGGCGGAGATCGAGAAATTCGTCTCCGGGGTCAGCCCCCTGGCTGCCGGCACCCAGGTTTTCGGAGGCATCGTCCCCCACGCGGGCTGGGACTTTTCTGGGAAGCTGGCGGCCCGGGTCTTTTATCTCACCGCCAAACTCACCCAGCCCCAGGTGGTAGCGGTCTTTGGCGGCCACCTGGGGGGCGACTCCCCGCTCCTCCTGGTCACCGACGACGCCTGGGAAACCCCCCTGGGGAACCTTCCCCTGGCCACGGAATTCTACGCGCCTCTGAAGCGGCGCCTCAGCCTGGAGGAGGATGACCCGAGAGAGAACTCCATCGAGGTGCAGCTTCCCATGGTCAAGTACTTCTTCCCCAAAGCCAAGGTCCTGGCCCTCCGGGTCCCCCCCTCGGAAAAGGCCCTGGAGCTGGGAGAGGCAGTGGTGGCCGTGGCCCAGGAGCTCAAGGTTAGCCTGCTGGCCTTTGGCTCCACCGACCTTACCCACTACGGCCTCAACTACGGCTGGGCTCCCAAGGGCTACGGCCCCGAGGCGGTCAAATGGGTGAAGGAGGTGAACGACAGGGAGATCGTGGACGCGGCTTTGAAACTGGACGCCTCCACCATGCTAAAACTGGCAGCCCGGGACCTGTGTGCCTGCAGCGCCGGGGCCGCAGCCGCGGCGGTAACCGTAGCCAAAAAACTGGGTGCCAACAAAGCCCACCTGGTGGACTACTATACATCCTACGATATCATGCCGGGAGATTCCTTCGTGGGCTACATGGGCGTGGTGTTGGAGGGGTGAGATTTTGCGGTCAAGATGTCCGCTAACCTATCTCGGCTGCTGGAAATTTATCTATAAACAAGTTAACACCAGAAAAAGGCCCCCCTGGGTGTAGGGCGGCCTAAAAATTTTTCGCACAAAAATTGACTGGACCAATTCAGCAACCGACCATAAAAACAGCGTGACAAGCTTTCTGCGGCTTTTAACCGCTTCGACCTATGGGATGGGGAGGGTTGGGGTAAGATACCCTGGTGATAGGCCGGCTAAGGTCCCATAGACTTTTGCCTTGAATCCTATTTCTTGGAAGGGTCCCCCGACTCTTGGAAGGGCCAATTTCTGCCAAAAAATTGGGCTGGATTAAATCCAGCCCAATAGTAGCATCAACCCTCTTTTAGTTGTGGGGATTAAAGCCAGGGCTTGCCCAAAGGCAGGTTGATGCCCACTTCGCCACAGACGACGTGCCACATCAGATACCAGGCCAAAAGGGCGCAGACGATCAGGTCCCAGGCAGCCAACTGGCCGATGGTAGCCATTTCATAAAATTCCTTGAGATCTAGGCCGATGAAGCCCAACACCAAGGTGAGGAAGAGCAGGGCCAGCACCGTGTGATGCTTCATGGCCGGAATAAAAAGCAGAACCGTGAAGAAAGTCCACACCAGGAGAAACCAGGGCAGGCCATTTTTCAGAGCCAGGGCTGGATAGGCCTTGATCAGATCGGCGTTGGTTCCCATGATCACCATGAAGGCCAAGGAAATCCAGAAGGCCCCGTAACCGCTGAAGGCGCAAAAACCGAAATTATTGCCGGTCCGGAATTCGAGCATGCCCGCGATCAATTGGGCCAACCCGCCAAAGAACAAAGCAAGCGCGAGTACCGGGCTGATGGCAACCCAGCCCAGATTGTGGAACTGCAAGATCAAGGTGGTCATACCGAAGCCTCCCAATCCCACCACCGCCGGATTGCCGATCTTAACGGCAGTACCCAATATTTCTTCTCTAGCCATCTCAGATAACCTCCTTATTTTCCCCGGCTAAAGGTCTAATGGAGTGACCAAGACCTTTGCCATAATTGCATTATATATTAATAAAGCCAATTACCTTATGTTATTAATTGTTCTTTGAAATTATGTTATGGCGGATGTTCGCACTTTAAGACTGATTTATCACCAAATGGCATAAATATCTCCAATAACGGTTTTGGCGACCTCTCTTTTCGAGTTTAACCCGAGAAGACTCCTCTTCTTTTAGCCAATTTGTCCCGTGGAAGGCATAGTAGCACAAGTTTCGCTTAAGAGGCAAGGATAAAGTAAGCGGTAATCCTGGCCGTTCAAGGATGGTTTCTCAGAGGCTCGCTTGAGAGGTATGGAGCCGGTCAAAGGTAAAAGGAGATGAGAGGGGCATTGGGGTAAGGTCCTCGTGGTCCCTCGACTGAGCCAGCGTTGCCGTGTCCACCCCCTGCCCCTGTGGGGCGCCCCAGCAGCCCCACGGCGGCGCCGGAAGGTGCCCGCCGGTATTGGCCCCGGCGGAAGCGATTTGCCTTAGAGGATTTTCCGTACGAGGAGGCCACCCACCACCAGCGGGGCTTGCAGGGCAAAAGACGCCGGCGGATAGCGAAAAAAGCCTCCGGAAAAGTTTGGCTCGCAGAATATAGGTGGCCAAGGAGCAAGAACGTCCGCGAAAAATTCCGGATATACGGGGTCAGCAAAAAGGGCGGAAGAAAACTTCTCCCGCCCCTGGCTCAGTAATGGCAAATTATCGGACTCAAGAGGCCGCGGCCCGCTCCTCCTCGAAGCTGGGCTCAATGGCATTGATCTCGGCCAGGAGTTGGTCATCCCGGTTGTGCATGATCTGGATGGCCTTGTGGGGGCACTCCGAGGCGCAGATGCCGCAGCCCAGGCACTTGGCCGGGTCGATGAAGGCCACATGGGCCTTGGCGTCGATGACCGGCACCTCGTAGGGGCAGGTGCGCACACAGGTGAGGCATTCGGCGCAGCGGTCCTTGATTACCTGGGCGACGGCGCCGCCCACCCACATCTCCTGCTGGGTCAACACCGTCAAGGCCCGGGAGGCCGCCCCCTGGGCCTGGGCGATGGTCTCGTCGGCGAACTTGGGGCTGTGAGCCAGGCCGCACAGGAACAGGCCCCCTGAGGCGAAATCCAGGGGCCTGAGCTTCAGATGCGCTTCCATGAAGAAGCCGTCCGCGTCCAGGGGCAGCTTGAAGAGTTGAGAGACCTCCTTGCTGGCGGGGTGAGGCCGGATGGCCGCGGACAGGACAAGGTAATCGGCCGGGAGAGTCAGCGGCGCCTGGAGGTTCTGGTCCAAGACCTTGATTTCCAGGCGGTCGCCCTTGGCCGAGACCACTGGCTTCTGGCCGATATCATAGCGCAGGAACTGGACGCCCAGGTCCCGGGCCTTCTTGTAGTAAAGCTCTTTGAAGCTGAAGGTGCGGATGTCCCGGTAGAGCACGAAGACCCTGGCCTTTGGATTGAGTTTTTTTAGGGTGAGGGCGTTCTTAACCGCTTCGCTGCAACAGATGCGGCTGCAGTACTGGTGCTCGGGCTCCCGGCAGCCGACGCATTGGATCATGGCCACCCAGGGCTCGGCCGGGAGCGTCTGGGGCCGGTTCACCAGGAGATCCTCAAACTCCAGTTGGGTCAGGACGCGGGGATTCTCGCCGTAGAGATATTCCGTAGGTTTGTATTCCACGCCGCCGGTGGCGATCACCGCGGCGCCGTATTCCACCTCTTGCTTGCCTTCCGAGCCTTCCAGGGTGCTCTTGAACTTGCCGATATGGCCGCTGAAGCTGGTCGCCTGGGTGTTCTTGAAGACGCTAATGCCGGGGTGATTTTCCACTTTCCGGATGAGGTCGGCGAGATACGGCTGCATCTCATCGCCTTCCAGGGTGCGGTAGACCCGGTGTCCCAGGCCGCCCAGCCGGGCCTCCTTTTCTACCAGGTAGGTGTCATAGCCGGAGTCCGCGAGGACCAGGGCTGCGGTCATCCCGGCGAGGCCGCCTCCCAAGACCAGAGCCTTGTGCTGCACCTGGATGGGAAACTCGAAAAGGGGCGCCTGCTGGGCCACCCGGGCCACGGACATGCGAACCAGATCCTTGGCCTTCTCCGTGGCCTTCTCCGGCTCGCCCTGGTGCACCCAGGAGTCCTGGTCCCGGATGTTGGCCATCTTGAAGAGGTACTTGTTCAGCCCCGCCTGACGCATGGTGTCCTGGAAAAGGGGCTCGTGGGTGCGGGGGCTGCACGAGGCCACCACCACCCGGTTGAGTTTGTGCTCCTCGATGACCTGACGCACTTTCACCAGGGCGTCGGTGGAGCAGATAAAGGTGGTGTCGTCCGCATAGACCACATGAGGGAGCGTGCTGGCGTACTCGGCCACGGACTTGACGTCAATGACCGAGGCGATGTTGATGCCGCAGTGGCAGACAAAGACGCCGATGTGCGGTTCTTCTTTGCTGACATCCCGTTCGACCGGATATTCCTTTATCTTGGCCAGGGTTCCCCGGACTTCCGCCAGCAGCTTCGAAGCCGCGGCGGCGGCGGCCGAGGCCTGGCCCACGGTCTCGGGGATGTCCTTGGGAGACTGGAAGACCCCGCAGGCATAGATACCGTCCCGGTTGGTGGAAATCAGCTCCAGGGGCCGGTTCTCCACGAAGCCCCAGGTATTAAGGTCCACGCCCATGGTCTTGGCCAGTTGCTCAATGTCGCCGGGGGCCTGAAAGCCCACGGAGAGGACCACCAGATCGAATATCTCGGTCTGGAGCACGCCCTGCTCGTCCTGGTAGGTGATCTCCAGATTGTGAGTCAGGGGATCTTCCACCACCCGGGAGATCATGGAGCGGACAAAGCGCACCCCGTGGGTTTCTTTGGCCCGCTCGCAGTAGCGGTCGAAGCCCTTGCCCTGAGCCCTTAAGTCTATGTAAAAGATAGTGGGCTTGATCTTGGCGTCGTGCTCCCCGGCAATAATGGCCTGTTTGGTGGCGTACATGCAGCAGGCATAGGAGCAGTAGTCCCGGCCGATAGAGGCGTCCCGGGAACCCACGCACTGGATCCAGGCGATTTTCTCGGGCTCTTTATGGTCTGAGGGGCGCACGATGTGCCCGGCATACGGGCCGGTGGCGGAAAGGAACCGCTCAAACTCCAGGGCCGTGACCACGTTGAGATAGCGTCCATAGCCATATTCCGGCTTCTGGCGGGCGTCAAAGACCTCAAAGCCCGGCGCCAGGATGACCGCGCCCACTTCCAGGTTCCGCTCCACGTCTGGTTCATCGAAATTTACCGCCCCGGTGGGGCAGAATTTTTCACAGGCTTTGCACTTGCCACCTTTTTGGAAATAGATGCAGGCATCCTTGTCGATGGCGTACTTCAGCGGCACTGCCTGGGGATAGAGGACGTAGGCGGCTTTGCGGGTGTCCAGACCAGCGTTGAATTTGTTGAGGACTTTCTTGGGGCACTTCTCGGCGCAGAGGCCGCAAGCGATGCACTTGGCCGCCTCAATATAGCGGGCCGGCTGAGTCACCTTGACCGAAAATTTGCCTGGCTCCCCGGAAATCGAAGTCACCTGGGCCGGAGCCATAATTTCAATATTCAAGTGTCGGCCCACATCCGCCAGTTTGGGAGAGATGATGCAGATGGAGCAGTCGTTGGTGGGGAAGGTCTTATCGAGCTGGGGCATCACCCCGCCAATGGCCGGCTGCTTTTCCACCAGATAAACATAGTAGCCGGTATCGGCCAGGTCCAGGGCGGCCTGCATGCCGGCCACTCCGGCCCCCACCACCATGACCGCCCCCACCTTTTGGGCGGCCGCCTTCTCCTCCTTCTTGGCCTTCGCCTTTTTGGGCTGACGGGTTACGGCAACTTTCGGTTTTCCTGCCTTTTTCGCCATATCAGATCAATCCTTTATCCCTGAGCAAGGGCATGGGGTCAACCAGGTGCTTGGCCAGCCAGCCTTTCACCTCCGGGTGGCCCAGGGCCAAACCGATAAGCTCGGTGAAGTAGAGGGCCGGCAGGTAGTAGTCCTTGCCGGTTTGCTGGGAAATGCGTTCCTGGGTCAGGTCCACGTTGGCCTGACACATCTGGCAGGAAACCACCAGGCACTCGGCCCCGGCGGCCAGGGCCCGGTCATAGAGGCGGGTCACCAGGGTGTCGATGATGTCCGGGCGGGAAACGGCCAGCCCGGCGCCACAACAATCGGTCTTGAAGGACCAATCCAGGGGGGTGGCCCCGAGAACCTCCAGGAGTTTTTCCATGTTCTGGGGATTCTCAAAATCCTTTTTGTCCGTCACCTTGGGGGGCCGGGCCACCAGGCAGCCGTAATAGCACACGGCCTTGAGGTCCCTGAGGGGAGTGACCACCTTCTGGGCCAGGGCGCTAAGATACGGCTCCCGGGTAAGGAAGTCCAGGAGATCATAAATTTTAATGGCGCCACTATATTCGCCCCATTCAGCCGCTTCCGGGCCCATCAGGGCCTTTTCTGCAAATTTCAGGCGGCTGAAGCACAGGGCACACGGGGCCACCACGTCCTGGCCGACTTTATCGGCCATGAGGAGGTTGCGAATCGGCAAAGCCAAGGCGGCCTTATGTTTGATGCTGTGAGCCGCCGTGGCACCGCAGCAGTTCCAGTCTTCCAGTTCATCCAACTGGAGGTCCAGGAGGTGCGCCACCGCGTCAATGGAGGAGGCGTAATCGATAGCGGTGCCTTCCAACGAACAACCGGGGTAGTAGGTAACTTTCACGGTATGACCTTATGATTTCTATTTGAGAATTTGTTTGATTTCCTGGAAACCCTTGAGCCGCTTGGGGAACTTCACTTTAAGGCGGCCCCGCTTGGCCAAGGCCAGTCCAAGACGCATGTCCTTGAAGAGCTCCCCGGACTTGAACTTAGCCACCGGGCCGGTGCGCATCGTATAAAGGCCCAGCAACAGGCCCTCCATCAAGCGCCCGCCGCCCAGACGGATGGCATCCAGAAAGGTCTGGTGGAACCGGGTGACCCGGGGTTGGGGGGTGGAGTAGCCCCGTTTGATGGATTCCTCCTTCAACCAGTCCATCACCCCGGCAATATCGATGTCATTAGGGCAGCGCGTGGTGCAGGTCTCGCAGGAAGAGCAGACCCAGATGGTGCGGCTGCCCAGCACCTGGTCTTCCTGGCCCAGGAGGGACAGGCGGATGATTCGGTCGGGGTAGAGGTCCATGGCAAAGGTCAGGGGACAGCCATTGGTGCACTTCCGGCACTGGAAACAGGCCGAAACGGCCAACTGGCCGGCGGCCAGCCCTTCCTGGAGGGCGAAGCCGGGCCGCATTTCTTCTTGGGAGATTCCCGATGGATTATTCATAAGTATTTATCCCCATATAGATATTATAGCATTGGCAAGCCCTTTACCCGAAATAATTTTCAGGGGATGGGGCCGGTGGGCGCCTTCTCAAGGGCCGGCGAAATATCGCCCCGTTTCTTTTCGGCCTCCGGTTTTTCAGGTTTTTTTCCCTCTGCCTGACGGGCAACCCCTATCCCTACCCCATTCCTTGCCAGGTGAACACGGGTCTGGCCGCAGCCCCGTGCCCCCTTTTAAAAATTATGCCGGCGCACCGCGGTGCTGCTGTCCGTCCTGCTGGCAGATAAAACCTGCCAGCCTGAAAGACATGTGTCTGGGATTCTCTGTAATATACAATCAGAATCTTCTCAGGAATATCAATTAGATACCCCTGCGAAAGTCTCTTGAGGGAAAGGCCAGGGAGTTTTGGTAAAGGGCCGCTCCCCCTCCCCTCCAAGGAATTTCGCCACCGTTTCATAATCTTTAAAGATCATTTAAATGTTAATTCCTTGGAATGAAAATGGTCGCCGGTCTGGGCCCCGCGGCGAAAAATCCAGTACTGGGTTGAACTTAGGGAAAATAAATCTGTGTAAATCAGTGTAAACTCCAAGTTACGAATATTCCACGGTTTTCAGACCAACCTGCCATTTTTGCCCGGCTTTTTGTCCCAAACTAGGGCCCCTTGGGGGCGAAATTGTGCCGCTACAAAAAAATTTCCGCAACACTTCTCACCAAAGTTATTGATATTTCTCATTTTCCTCCGCGAAGCCGCCGCCGCGTTCCGGCTTTAACCCCCAGTTTGTCCCATGTTTGTGCCGTTTATGTGCCGCTTCGCCGCCCGCCGCCCCCAGCCGCGAACGGTTAGTTGCCGAATATCTCTAGACTAAGCCATAGAGAAAGAAATTTCCAGCAAGGATGGGACAATTGACCCGGAAATTAGTTCAAAGTTAAAAATTGAGACAACTGTTTTATATAATTTTTAGGACAGCCGCCTCGGCTTTCCCTCCTACCTGTAGTCGCAGGCGTGGACGCCTGGCTAGCTTTTGATTTCCTAAACAATAAATCAGAACAGAGGTCTCAAATTGGTGCGTGTCCCGTTTTTTGGCCCAAAGTTCAGCCCAATACTGGATTTTTCGCCGCCGGGCCGGGGGCGGCGACCATTTTCGTTCCCAAATGATTGAAAGAAAAAGGGCGAGTTAGAAACCCGCCCCCGCTTATTGGGACCGGAAAGTGCCCCATGGATTTACAAGGCTAACTCCCGTTTGATTTCGCTGAGGTCCATCTTGCCCTGGAAGACCGGAGCCCGACTTTCCAGCTGCTCGATTTCCTGCTGGACCAGTTCCTTTTCCAGATGGCGATCTTCATGGATGAACTGGCAATATTCCTCGAAGAGCTCATGTTTCAGCTCAGCGGAAAACAAGTCCGCTTGCTTAAATTTTTCCTCGAGACTGAGGATGCTGTCCAGGAGATAGAAATAGATGGAGCGCGCCTCGGCCAGGCGGCCGCTTTGGGCCAGGCGGTCAGCCCGGGACTGGGCCCGGCGCAACTTGTTTTCCGCCTCGGCCACGGCGTAGGCGTCCGGGGAGGTCTCTTCCACCACCCGGTCAATGGATTCCAGGATATCATCCAGGTCCTGATCCTCTTCCTTCAGGACCTGCCGCACTTCCGGCACCCGGTCTGCCAGGTCCAGGATGATTTCCAGCAACTCCCGTTTGGAATATTTCTTCAGGCGCTCCTTTAACTCCGCCTGCACCAAAAATTTTCCCGGTTCTTCCACCCAGGCCCGCAACAGGGCCAGGACATGAGGGCAGATTTCTTCCCCTTCCGCGGCGAGGCAGGGGCACTGGTAGGCAAGCTGGTCATCCTGACTCTTTACCTCCACCGCGTAGGGCTGGTCATCCACCACCAGTCCCCGGAGACGATCCGGCAGCCAATAGCCATGCCTGACCTGGCGATTTTGGACCATGGTTTTGGCCTGAGCCACGACTTCGGGGCTGCCGATCTGGTCCAGAGTTTGAATGTCTAATTCTTTAAGCCGCATTTTTCATCCATTAGGCCAATCATTTTATATTATGAAAATTTAACATTTTAGCCGTACATAGCAACCCATTATTGCAATAAAGTAGGAAGTTCAGGAAAAATTTTTATCTGGCAAAGAAATCCTGCGCCCGCTGGAATAATTCATTGAGACGGTCTTCCAGTTCCCGGCGAAGGGCTTCCAGGGCCGCTCCCCGGGCCGCGGGGCCCACCGGCAGGGGTTGGCCCACCAACAGGGCCAGGCGGCTGAAAGGCAGGGGCAGGACGAAGCGGTCCCAGGTAGGAAAGATTTTCTGGCGGCTGGCAGCCACGGCCAGGGGGATGATGGGAGCCCCGGTGAGGCGGGCTAAATAGAGAGGGCCGTTCTGGGCCACTCGGGCCGGCCCCCGGGAGCCGTCGGCAACCACGCCGCTGCTATAGCCCCGGCGGATAAAATCGGCCATTTGCTGCAGGGCCTGGACCCCGCCTTTACGCCGGGAGCCCAGACAAACGGTGAATCCCAGCCCCCGGGCCACTGCGGCGATGAATTCGCCATCCCGGCTGGGGCTGGCCATCAGCACGACAGGCGGCAATTGGTTGGCATAGTTTTGCCCGTAAAACAGGGGAAAGAGCAAATGGCAATGCCAGGCAGTGTAGAGCACCGGCCGGCCGGCAAAGATAATCTCCCGGGCCGCCGGCTCGATCAACAGCTCGGTGGAGCAGGTATGCAAATAAGCCTGCACCAGACACCGGGCCAGGGCCGGGGCCCAATGGCGCAGCGGCAGGTAATCCAAAAGAAGTTTCATGTAATTTCAAGTTTCGAATTTGTAGGGATAGCGCGCTTGCCGCCCTACCGAGGAATTTTCAAGCCTGCGGAGGCCGAGGGCTATTTTTTCTGGGACTTATCCTTCGTTTCCAACTTCTCCAGAATTTTGGGAGTATAAAGGTCGTGCTCCAGGAGTTTGGGCGACACCGGACGCATCAAGCCCATCTTCATCATCAAGAAGTTGAGGCGGCGCATTTGCCTCAGCTTCTCGGCTTCATCCTCCATAGAGGCCACCAGGTCCTGGAGGGTGATGATCTCCCGGCGCAATTCCAATTCCGGTGGCAGGCAATCGGCGTTCTTCAAGATCTTGTAGGCCAGGCGCAGTTCCGGGGGGATGTGACGGTCGTCTTCCAACTGCAGGGGCTGACCCTTGCCCGGCAGATTATCGAAGAGACCGGCCTCGATGGCCTCCAAGATGAGATTTTCCGCGATTCTGGCAAAAAAATCCATCTCTGCTTCCCGAACTGCTTCAATCAACCGAACGCCGGCTACCGCGGCCTCTTGGCCCGGGCCATCTCCCGCTCCTGCTCCCGGCGTTTAATGGTCTCCCGTTTATCGTACTTTCTCTTGCCCTTGGCCAGGGCCAGTTCCACCTTGGCGTGTTCGTCCTTAAAATAAAGACGCACCGGAATCAGGGTATAGCCCCGCTCCTGGAGTTTGCCCAGCAGGCGCCGCATCTCCCCGCGGTGCAGCAGGAGTTTCCGGGGCCGCTCCGGGCTGTGGCACTCCGGCCCGGCGTGGGAATAGGAACTGATGTGGGCGTTATACAGAAAAAGCTCATCGTCCTGGAAGCGGGCAAAGGCGTCATTAATACTGGCCTTGCCCTGGCGCAGGGATTTGACTTCGGTGCCCTTCAACACCAGGCCGGCCTCATACAGGGCGTCAATGGTGTATTCGAAGTAGGCCTTGCGGTTGCGGCAGATGAGCTTGATGGCGCGGGGCCCGGTCATTTTGCCAACTTATTGGCCAGGGGGCGGCCGAACTGGAAGATGTCCGGGAAGCGCCGGTCCATCTCCCGGATGACGTAGTCGTTGATTTCTTCCACGGTATGCAGTTGCAAGGCTTTCCGGGCAATTTCCTTGGCCTCTGCCAGAGAGGTCAGGCGGATGACCCGTTTGGCCACCGGGATGGCCATGGTGTTCATGGAAAATTCCTCCACCCCCAGGCCCAGGAGCACCGGGATGTAGAGGGGATCGCCGGCCATTTCGCCGCACATGGCCACGGAAATGCCGGCCTGGCGGCCGACCTCCACCACGTTCCGCACCATGCGCAGCACCGCGGGGTGCAGGGGCTGATACATGTCCGCCACCTTCTGATTGACCCGGTCGATGGCCAGGGTGTACTGGATCAGGTCATTGGTGCCGATGGAGAAGAAATCGGCGTATTCAGTCAGGAGGTCAGCCAGGGTCACAGCCGCCGGCACCTCGATCATGGCGCCCACCGGCAGTTTGTCGTCGAAGGCGACCTTTTCTTCCCGGAGCTCCTCTTTCACCGCCTCCAGAAGTTGCCGGGCCTCCTGCATCTCCCGGGGGCTGGAGATAAGGGGGAATATGACCCGCACCTGACCGAAGGCCGAGGCCCGCAGGATGGCCTTGAGCTGGGTGCGGAAGATCGTTTGCTCCTGCAGGCAAAAACGGATGGCCCGGAGTCCCAGGGCCGGGTTCATCTGCGGGGGGTACTCCAGGGGCGAGAGGAACTTGTCGCCGCCGATGTCCAGGGTGCGGATGGTTACCACCCGGGGGGCCAGGGCCTCCACCACCTGCCGGTAATCCTGGAAGAGTTCATCTTCCGTGGGCAGGTGGCGCTGGCGCAGGTAGAGGAACTCGGTGCGATACAACCCCACCCCGTCAGCCCCGTATTTGATAACCAGGGGAACCTCTTCCGCCATCTCGATATTGGCCATCACCCGGGTGGGCAAGCCGTCGCTGGTGGCCGCGGGCATGGCGCAGCCCAGGACCACCTCCGACTTGAAGATCTCGAAATCCGCCCGCCGGCCCTGGTAAATCCGGCGCAGCGAATCGTCCGGGTCCAAGATCACCACGCCGGTGATGCCGTCCAGGATGATCAGGTCCCCGGACTCGATCTCCACGGTGGCGTGGTCCAACCCCACCACCGCCGGAATTTCCAGGGAATGGGCGATGATGGCGGTATGAGAGGTCTTGCCGCCCCGTTCGGTGATAAAGCCCAACACCTGGTCCTTGGACATCCGGGTGGTTTCCACCGGGGAGAGGTCCCGAGCCACCACGATGACCGGCTCCTTAAACGTCAAGGAGGTGCTGGAGTCCTGGCCGGTGAGGCGCCCCATGAGGCGCCGGTAAACCATCTCGACGTCGGCGAGGCGGCCCCGGATGTGTTTGTCGCCGATGCGCCCAAACAATTCCTTAATCTTTACATAGGCCTGGCGCAGCGCCCGTTCGGCGTTGAGGTTCTCCTCCTGGATGAGCCTCAGGGTTTCGGCATAGAACATCCGCTCCCGAAGGATCAGCAGATGCAGCTCCAGGATGTGGACATGCTCCTTAAGGTCGCCGGAGATTTCGTCCTTGAGGCGGGTCAGCTCTGCTTCGAGCTGCTCCACCGCCTCTTTAAAGCGCTCCTGTTCCTCGGCCACATCCTGTTCGGTATAGAGGAAGCGGGAGGAAATCTGGGCATCCTCAGACAATACCCGGGCCCGGCCCACCACAATGCCGGGGGAGGCAGGAATACCCTGGAGAATACGGTTTTCTTGGGTCATCTCTCTTCAAATTTCCGGGCGAACAGCGAGGCTATGGCGCTGGCGGCCTCCCGAGCCTGGGGCCCGGTAGCCCGCAGCACCAGCCGGGTACCCTGGGGGCAGTCCAGAGACAGAATGGCCAGCAGTTCCCGGGCGTCCACCACCACCCCGTCTTTTTCCAGGGTGATCTCGGCGTTAAAGGTCTCGGCCAGGGCGGTGATCCTGGCCACCGGCCGGGCGTGGAGGCCCAGGCGGTTTTCCACCCAGAGTTCCCGGGTCACTACGACGGGCGATTTCTCCTCCGAATAAGACATTTTATCATTTAACGGCAAATCGCCAAAAACTAAAGATATCTCCCGCCAGGACGCTAAGGCACAAAAAAATATGGAACAGTCGCCCCCGGCGGTTCTAAAAATTAAGGGCGGCGAGGGCGCCACCCCGACAATTAGCCAATTCGCCCCTGGTCCTTCAAGGCCAGGTAGGCCTGATAAACCCGGCGCCGGGGCAAATGCAAGGCCGCGGCCACTGCCTCGGTCAGCCGCCGGCCGCGGAGGCCATGCTCCCGGGCCGCTTGCAGGAGGCTGCCTTCCAGGTCTGCTTCCGGGGCCGCCGGTGCTGCGGGGCAGGATAAGACCAGGGCGCATTCTCCTTTGATTTCGGCATCCTGAAGCTGCGCCGCCACCTCCGGCAGCGGCCCCCGCCAGGCCTGGGCGAATTTTTTGGTGAGCTCCCGCACCACCAGGACCCGGCGGTTGGGCAGGGCGCCGGCCAGTTCCTTTAGGGTCCGACTCAGGCGCCTGGGCGACTCGTAGATAATGATGACCCGGGGTTCTTTGGCCAGGTTGGCCAAGAACTTGAGGCGCCGCCCCTCCCCCCGGGGCAGAAAGCCCAGAAATAATATATCCCCTTTGAACCCGGAAAGCGAGAGGGCCGCTACCCCGGCCGCCGGGCCGGGCACGGTTTCCACCTGGAGGCCCGCCTGCCAGGCCCGGGCCACCAAGTCCGCGCCGGGGTCGGAAAAGCCGGGGGTGCCGGCGTCGCTCACCAGGGCAATATTTTCGCCTCCCTGCAGCCGTTGAATCAACTCCGGCCCGCGGCTCTCCTGGTTATGGGCGTGGTAGCTGAGCAGCGGCGTGCCGATGCCGTAGTGATTCAGGAGCTTTTTGGTATGGCGGGTGTCTTCGGCGGCAATGAGGTCCACCTCCTTCAGGACCCTGAGGGCCCGCAGGGTGATGTCCTCCAGATTGCCGATGGGCGTGGCGACGATGAATAGGGTGCTCATGTTTGTTGCCGAGGAGGAAAAATCTTCACCGCTGATGAACGAAGTTGGACCAGGGTCTGCCGGGAGAGGCGGCAGTTAACCTCTGCACGGGGAGTTCCCGGCGAATGGCCCGAAAGTTTCGGGGACTCTGGCTGACAAATTGCTGCAATGCCTGGATATAGTTCCCCGGAGCGCACGGCAATCCCGGAGGCGGGCTTACGGCCTCCTTCCAGGAGGAAGCCTTGCAGATAAACGGCGCCCTAACGACGACGCTCAACCCGCCCCAGCAAGGGGAGCAGGGGCTAAAGAAAAATCTTCCGGCGACCCTGGGGAGCGAGCAATTCCTTCCGGTTCATCAAACCCTTAGTCGCACAGGATAAACTCATTGTCAATATTTTACGAAGCAGGACCAAGCCCCTTTAGTAAATTGAGACCTCTGCGAAACTCTGATTTATTTGTCAAGGAAATCAAAAGCCAGCCAGGCGCCCACGGCTGCGCCGGCACAGGCAAGATGCCTGTGCTACCAAGAATGGAGATGGCGGGCAGTGCCCGCCCTACGCGCTAATTTCCGGGTCAATCGTCCCATCCTTTCTGGAAATTTCTTTCTCTTTGCCTTACACTAGAGGTATTCGGCAACGAACCGCTCGCCGCTTGGGCTGGCGGCCGGCGAAGCGGCACAGAAACGGCACCAAATGGCACAATTTGGGGGTTAAAGCGGGACTTCGGCGGCGGATTATGGAAGTAAAGTGAGCAATATTAGCAAGTTATGCGCAACCTTTTGCGGAAATTTTTTTTTGGCGGCACAATTTCGCCCCCAAAAGGCCCTAAAAAAGTGAGCAAAATTGAACAAAAAAGGCCGGTTAATCAGAAAAAGCGTGGAATATTAGTAACTTGTAAATTAAACTGATTTTATTTGCCCTAAGTTCAGACAAGTACTGGTTTTTTCGGATATTTCGCCGCGGGGCCGGTCCAGCGACCATTTTCTTTCCAAGGAATTAACCTTTAAATGATCTTTAGCGATTATGAAACGGTGGCGAAAGTCCTTTGAGGGAGGGTGGGCGGCCCTTTGCCAAAACTCCCTGGCCCTTCCCTTAAGAGACTTTCGCAGGGGTCTCAAATTGGTAAAAGGGAAAATCACCCCCTCCCTCCAGGGCGCTCCCACCAGGGGAGGGGAATTTGAAGATATCGGGGGGATCAAGGCAGGGCCCTTGAGAAACCCTTATGAGTATCTCATTGTAATAATTTAGAAAAACTCGGGAAACGGCAAGGCGCCCCGGGCGAAAAAAATTTTTTCTCAGGGTGCTTGACAGGGAAGCGGGGATCGGTTACAAATATTATTGCCGCTGCGGGGGCCAAGGCGCGAAATAAAAAAAGACCCCTTGACAGCGGTAAAAAATTGCCTATAATCTTATGAAGAAGAATTTGCTCTTTGAAAACTAAATAGTGAGCCCGAGTGGGGGAAAACTCCAAGTTAAACTGGAGAGTTTGATCCTGGCTCAGAATTAACGCTGGCGGCATGCGTAACACATGCAAGTCGTACGAGAAAGCCCCTTTCGGGGGGCGAGTAAAGTGGCGCACGGGTGAGTAACGCGTGGGTAACCTACCCCGGTTTGGGGGATAACGCACCGAAAGGTACGCTAATACCGCATAATCCGGTGGGTCTTAGGGCCTGACGGGAAAGGTGGCCTCTACACGTAAGCTACCGAACTGGGATGAGCCCGCGTCCTATTAGCTAGTTGGTGGGGTAATGGCCTACCAAGGCGACGATGGGTAGCTGGTCTGAGAGGACGGCCAGCCACACTGGAACTGACACACGGTCCAGACTCCTACGGGAGGCAGCAGTGAGGAATATTGCGCAATGGGGGAAACCCTGACGCAGCGATGCCGCGTGGGTGAAGAAGGCCTTCGGGTCGTAAAGCCCTGTCAGGCGGGAAGAATAGCCGTAGGGCTAATATCCTTACGGTGTGACGGTACCGCTGAAGGAAGCACCGGCTAACTCCGTGCCAGCAGCCGCGGTAAGACGGAGGGTGCGAGCGTTATTCGGAATTATTGGGCGTAAAGAGCGTGTAGGCGGTCGGTTAAGTCTGATGTGAAAGCCCGGGGCTTAACCTCGGAAGGGCGTTGGAAACTGGCCGACTTGAGTTCGGGAGAGGGAAGCGGAATTCCGGGTGTAGAGGTGAAATTCGTAGATATCCGGAGGAACACCGGTGGCGAAGGCGGCTTCCTGGACCGAAACTGACGCTGAGACGCGAAAGCGTGGGGAGCAAACAGGATTAGATACCCTGGTAGTCCACGCTGTAAACGATGGGCACTAGGTGTGGGGGGTTTTTAATCCCTCCGTGCCGCAGCTAACGCATTAAGTGCCCCGCCTGGGGAGTACGGCCGCAAGGTTAAAACTCAAAGGAATTGACGGGGGCCCGCACAAGCGGTGGAGCATGTGGTTCAATTCGACGCAACGCGAAGAACCTTACCTGGGCTTGACATCTGGGGAATCTCAGGGAAACCTGGGAGTGCGTAGCAATACGAGCCCCAAGACAGGTGCTGCATGGCTGTCGTCAGCTCGTGTCGTGAGATGTTGGGTTAAGTCCCGCAACGAGCGCAACCCTTGTCTCTAATTGCCAGCATTCAGTTGGGCACTTTAGAGAGACTGCCGGTGATAAACCGGAGGAAGGTGGGGATGACGTCAAGTCCTCATGGCCTTTATGTCCAGGGCTACACACGTGCTACAATGGGCGGTACAAAGGGTTGCAAACCCGCGAGGGGAAGCTAATCCCAAAAAGCCGTCCTCAGTTCGGATTGGAGTCTGCAACTCGACTCCATGAAGTTGGAATCGCTAGTAATTGCGGATCAGCATGCCGCGGTGAATACGTTCCCGGGCCTTGTACACACCGCCCGTCACACCACGAAAGCCGGTTGTACCAGAAGTCGCTGGCCTAACCTTTCGGGGATGGAGGCGCCCAAGGTATGTTCGGTGATTGGGGTGAAGTCGTAACAAGGTAGCCGTAGGGGAACCTGCGGCTGGATCACCTCCTTTCTAAGGTGCTCTAAGCACAAAGCAAGCCGCACTCAGGACTCACTATTTAGTTTTGAGGGAGCAAAAAAAAGCAGGCCAAATCAGGAGCTTAAAGCCTCAGTCTGAGGCCCTCGGTTTCAGGCTGATTTTCTTTCTCTGCGAGGGCCTATAGCTCAGTTCCGGTCAGAGCGCACGCCTGATAAGCGTGAGGTCGTTGGTTCGATTCCAACTAGGCCCACCATTTACGAGGGGGTGTAGCTCAGTTGGAAGAGCGCCTGCTTTGCACGCAGGAGGTCATCGGTTCGAATCCGTTCACCTCCACCAGTCAGTAGGCAGTAGGCGGTAGTCAGTAAAGGCTGGTCGGGTGCTCCAGAAATTGTTTGGGGATTTATCCCCTGGCTCTTTGACAAGTGAATCTGGAAGTAAAGCGAAGGTCCTTAGGAGTTTCCCAAGGCAAGAGGGCTTATGGTCAAGCTACTAAGGGCGATCGGTGGATGCCTTGGCGTTGAGAGGCGAAGAAGGACGTGGCTAGCTGCGATAAGCTTCGGGGAGCCGCTAAACAGGCTGTGATCCGGAGATCTCCCAATGGGGCAACCCAGTCCGGGTAATGCCGGGCTATCGCACCCTGAATCCATAGGGGTGCGAGGCGAACGGGGTGAAGTGAAACATCTCAGTAACCCCAGGAAAAGAAATCAAAAGAGATTCCCTCAGTAGCGGCGAGCGAACGGGGAGGAGCCTAAACCATGGCCGTGTAAGCCGGCAAGCGTTGCGGTCATGGGGTTGCGGGGCCAGTTTGGAGGCGGTTGCCGCCGCCTCGGAGAGTTACCAACCAACCGTCTAGTCGAAGGGCCTGGAAAGGTCCACCATAGAGGGTGATAGTCCTGTAGGCCAAAGGCGGTTGGCTCTCTGGAGCTGGTTCCCAAGTACCACGGGACACGAGAAACCCTGTGGGAAGCCGGGAGGACCATCTTCCAAGGCTAAATACTACTCAACGACCGATAGCGCACAGTACCGTGAGGGAACGGTGAAAAGAACCGCGGGAGCGGAGTGAAATAGAACCTGAAACCGATCGCCTACAAGCTGTGGAAGGACGATAGCCGTTTCGGCGGCTCGTCTGACTGCGTGCCTTTTGCATAATGAGTCAGCGACTTACTCTTGGTGGCGAGGTTAAGCCGTAAGGTGGAGCCGGAGCGAAAGCGAGTCTGAATAGGGCGGATTAGTCGCCAGGAGTAGACCCGAAGCCGAGTGATCTATCCATGGCCAGGGTGAAGGTCGGTTAACACCGACTGGAGGCCCGAACCAGTTAACGTTGAAAAGTTATTGGATGAGCGGTGGATAGGAGTGAAAGGCTAATCAAACTCGGTGATAGCTGGTTCTCCCCGAAATATATTGAGGTATAGCCTCGCATGTTGAGCGCCGGAGGTAGAGCACTGGATGGACTAGGGGTCTCACAAGATTACCAAACCCAATCAAACTCCGAATGCCGGTGTCTTTAGTGCGGGAGTCAGTCTACGGGTGATAAGATCCGTGGTCGAGAGGGAAACAACCCAGACCGCCAGCTAAGGTCCCCAAATTTAGGCTAAGTGGGAAAGGATGTGGATCCGCCCAGACAACCAGGAGGTTGGCTCAGAAGCAGCCACCCTTTAAAGAAAGCGTAATAGCTCACTGGTCGAGTGGGTCTGCGCCGAAGATATAACGGGGCTCAAGCCTAGTACCGAAGCTGCGGGTTCAAGGTTATCCTTGAGCGGTAGGGGAGCGTTGTCGTAGCCCGTGAAGGCGTACCGTAAGGAGCGCTGGAGGTCCGACAAGTGCTTATGCTGACATGAGTAACGATAAACAGGGTGAGAAACCCTGTCGCCGTAAGCCTAAGGTTTCCTGGGTAAAGTTAATCTTCCCAGGGTTAGTCGATCCCTAAGCCGAGGCCGAAAGGCGTAGGTGATGGAAAACAGGTTGATATTCCTGTACCACCTGGTGCGCGGTGACCGATGGGGGGACGCAGGAGGGTAGGCCATCCGGGTGTTGGACGTCCCGGTTCAAGCCGGTAGGGGGGAGCGCTAGGCAAATCCGGTGCTCCTTAACCCCGAGAGGTGATGAGAAGAGGCTTATGCCTCACAAACTGGTTGATCCCACGCTGCCAAGAAAAGCCTCTAGGTAGTTCACCAGGTGATCGTACTGCAAACCGACTCAGGTAGGCGAGGAGAGAATCCTAAGGCGCTCGAGAGAACCCTGGTTAAGGAACTCGGCAAAATAACACCGTAACTTCGGGAGAAGGTGTGCCTCCGGCGGTGATGGGACTTGCTCCCTGAGCTTCTGGAGGTTGCAGAGAAATGGGGGTGGCGACTGTTTACTAAAAACACAGGACTCTGCCAAGTCGAAAGACGATGTATAGGGTCTGACGCCTGCCCGGTGCCGGAACGTTAAGGGGAGGGGTCATTTGGGTTCGCCCAGAGAAGCTCTGAACCGAAGCGCCGGTAAACGGCGGCCGTAACTATAACGGTCCTAAGGTAGCGAAATTCCTTGTCGGGTAAGTTCCGACCTGCACGAATGGCGTAACGATTGCCCCGCTGTCTCGACCAGGGACTCGGTGAAATTGTATTCGCGGTGAAGATGCCGTGTACCCGCAACAAGACGGAAAGACCCCGTGCACCTTTACTACAGCTTGGCATTGAATTTTGGGGTAACTTGTGTAGGATAGGTGGGAGGCGACGATCTCCGGATGCTAGTCCGGAGGGAGCCAACCTTGAAATACCACCCTGGTTATTCTAGAGTTCTAACCCAGGCCCGTTATCCGGGCCGGGGACATTGCCTGGTGGGTAGTTTGACTGGGGCGGTCGCCTCCTAAAGCGTAACGGAGGCGCGCGAAGGTTCCCTCAGGCTGATTGGAAACCAGCCGTTGAGTGTAAAGGCATAAGGGAGCTTGACTGCGAGACCCACAAGTCGAGCAGGTACGAAAGTAGGTCTTAGTGATCCGGCGGTCCCGTATGGAAGGGCCGTCGCTCATCGGATAAAAGGTACGCCGGGGATAACAGGCTGATCTTCCCCAAGAGTTCACATCGACGGGAAGGTTTGGCACCTCGATGTCGGCTCATCGCATCCTGGGGCTGAAGAAGGTCCCAAGGGTTTGGCTGTTCGCCAATTAAAGCGGTACGTGAGCTGGGTTTAAAACGTCGTGAGACAGTTTGGTCCCTATCTGTTGTGGGCGTAGGAGATTTGCGAGGAGCTGTCCCTAGTACGAGAGGACCGGGATGGACGCACCTCTAGTGTTCCGGTTGTGCCGCCAGGCGCAGCGCCGGGTAGCTATGCGCGGACCGGATAACCGCTGAAAGCATCTAAGCGGGAAGCCGACCTCAAGATAAGATCTCCCGGGAGCAATCCCCTAAAGGCCCCTGGTAGACCACCAGGTTGATAGGCCAGAGGTGGAAGCGCAGTAATGCGTGGAGCTGACTGGTACTAATCGGCCGTGCGGCTTGACCATTTCACCCTCTTGCCTTCGGTAACTGCTAAGGCGTTCGAAATACTTCCAGATTTGCTTTTGGTAGTGCAGCCTTTTGTAGCGCAGGCTTCCAGCCTGTGCCGTATCGTAGGGGCGAATCTGGTATTCGCCCTCGAACCTGGCACACGCCCTGGGCGAACCCGAGGTTCGCCCCTACATGATTATGGTGGCACAGGCGTCCCGCCTGTGCGGTTTTACCGAAAACCGTCTCAAGATTTCCGGTGGCCATAGCGCCGGGGCCACACCCGATCCCATCCCGAACTCGGCAGTTAAGCCCGGCCACGCCGATGATACTACGTGGGTGACTGCGTGGGAAAGTAGGACGCCGCCGGATTTAATTTCCTATTAGCGAGCCCGGACTTGAAAGTTCGGGCTTTATTTATTACATTTATTTTAGGCCATTAAAGAGCGGGTGGGTTATGACTACCATAAAAGTCGGGCAGGCACGAACGAAGCTGGGCCGCTTGGTGGATGAGGCGGCGGCGTCGCATGAGCCGATTCTCATCACCGGGAAACGAACCAACGCGGTTTTGATCTCCGAAGATGACTGGCAGGCAATCCAGGAGACCTTGTATCTGCTCTCCATTCCGAGGATGCGAGAGTCTATCCGGGAAGGCTTACATACCCCGGTGGAAGAGTGCGCCAAGGAGCTTGATTGGTAACATGGGAGATTGTCTACACCAAGCGAGCCCAGGGAGATGCCAAAAAGCTGGCTGCCGCAGGCCTGAAAGCCAAGGCCGAGGAATTATTGAAAATTATCCAGGAAGACCCCTTTCATTCTCCCCCTCGCTTTGAAAAGCTGGTAGGAGACCTCGCCGGCGCCTTTTCCCGCCGCATCAATATTCAGCATCGACTGGTCTATGAAGTTCTCGAAGAGCGCAAAATCATCAAAGTCATCAGCATGTGGACCCATTATGAATAAAGGGGCGGCCAAACAGCAAGGGCAACCACGATCCTCATCCCGAACTCGGCAGTTGAGCCCGGCCACGCCGATGATACTACGTGGGCAACTGCGTGGGAAAGTAGGACTCCGCCATTCACAGGCTGGAAGCCTGTGCAGCCAATAATTTCAGCGCCCCAAGCCCGCCTCCTTGAGGGAGGCGGGTTTTTTATGAGGCTCGCCAATAAGAAGGGAGCCCAACGGGCGGATTAAGCCGCAAGTCCCGGTTTCGCTACCGGGTTTTTTAAATTGAAAATGTTTAAAAGAAGGATTATGGTAGGGATCAGGATTCTCCATTACTCCGGAGGTAAAGAGCCATGGCGGAAGCGCTTGGAGAGACGACCGGCCCTAACGAGGAGTTTTTCGAGAAATATCAAGGCAAAGAAAAGATCTGGTCAGGGAAGGGCTTCGTGGAATACCATGACTACCGGGGGCTATTGGCGGAGTTGCCGGTTTCGGCCGTAGCGGTGCCTACCCGGCAGTACCGCCGCAAATTGCCGGGCAACCGGGATTATGTCTATGGGGAGCTGGTTTATTGCCTGGCGGGATATGAAGGCTATTTAAGGGACAAGGCCTTCAAGGTCAAGGAATGTTTTATCAGGCCCATTAGGCGCTCCGGGACCATGATCCTGGAGTTCGATATCGTGTACCAGACCAAGGAGGGGAAAGAGCTTACCTGGTCGTGTGAGGTCCTGCGGATGGGCAAAACTAAGTATGTTCTCTATGTGGATTATTACCGGCCGTTGTGACGGGAGACTCAGAGCTGCCGGACGTTAGGCTGGAAAGCCTGGGCCACGGTTGGGGCGCAGCAAGCATAGGGGGCGCACTGCGCACCTGCACCAGATTCCATCCCGAACTCAATAGTTAAGTCGGCAGCGCGGGCGTCCCGCCGGTAACCGCTGTTACAGGTATCGCCGGCCTTCGGCCTGTGCGCCCAGTCGGGATGCCTGGGCCACTTTAAAGGAAATGGTGGGCAGTGCCCACCCTACATGACTGCCGGCGTTAGGCTGGAAAGCCCGGGGCACGGTTGGGGCGCAGCAAGCGTAGGGGGCGAACTGCGCACCTGCACCCATGAAACTTGCTCTGCCATTAATTCCCTAGCTCAAACCCCGGACTTGAGAGTCCGGGCTTTTTTTATCAAAATGATTTTAGGCTATTCAGAAAAGGCTGGGTTAGGACTCCCATAAAAGTTGGCAAGGCACGGACAAAATTGGGTCGCCTGCTGGATGAGGCAGCGGCGTGATAACTGAAAACTGATTATGACCCACACCGTGTTAGAATTGTTGAAGGCGCTACCCCGCACCAACTGCGGTGAGTGCGGCCAGCCCACCTGTATGGCCTTTGCCATCCAGGTAATTAAGGAAGGGGAAGACCTAGCCCTGTGCCCTCATCTTTCCTACGCCGCGCAAGAGCTGGCCGGGGCGATCAGCAGCCAGCAGGAGAAGGGCGAGGGACGCCACCGGGAATCCTTGGCAATTTCCCTGGAGGTGATGCACGCCAAAATCGCACCCCTCAATTTTCGTGACCTGGCTGAGGGATTGGGTGCGGTGTATGGGGAAGAGGACGGCCGTCCTTATCTCGCCTTCTCCTATTTCGGTCAAGCTCTGGTAGTATTCCCAGACGAGGTGCGTTACCCCACCGGCGCCGCGCCAAACCCCTGGGACGCTATCCTACTTTACAATTTCATCGCCTCCGGTGGGAAGTCTCTACCCACAGGCATCTGGATTACCTTTCAGAGTCTGCCTAACTCCGTTTCCAAGGCCAAGACCCTGGTGCGCCTGGAGAAGGAGCTGGCAAAACATTTTGCCGGCAACACGAGCCAACTGCGGCGCCAGGCCGCGGCCTTGGGGGCGGAGCCGACACAAGCTTCGGAAAGTGCAGATTTTCAAGGGGTTTTTTGGCCTCTACCTCGGGTGCCGGTGCTCCTCCTTTTTTGGGATGCCGAGCCTGAAGAAGACTTTCAGGCCCAGGCTCACTTCCTTTTCGACTCTTCCGTCAGTGACTTCCTGGATCTGGAATCCCTGCTTTTTCTGGTGGAGCAATTGATGGACCGCCTTATAAAGAAGCGATAGCTTAAATTCGTCCTTCCCCTCCGAAGGATGATCGCATGATTAACGTCAATTATTTTCCCACATTAACGTCAATTATTTTCCCCCTTGCCCTACCAGGAATATTACCTGGAAATGAAAGCCGAAGGCCGGCGCTGGCGGATTCGGCCTGCCGGCACCCAGCATTATGCGGGGCAGTCTGAATCCGCCCTGCATCAATGCCAATTTCTTTTTAGGGGGGAGGCCGGGTGAGCAAAATTTTTTTAGGTTACCCCTTTCCTTTATGGACCTTTGCCAGTAGAGGCCGCAAGATCTCATCTTAACGGTCAATCTCACCTGCCTTGAGGGACCACGACCCCTAAGGCAGTGCCTCCAGAGAGTCGATCAAGCCCTGAATAAGGCGGCCGGCCAAGGCAGGGTAATATTGGGCGAGAAAACGGGAACATTCAACCTGGACGGCGTAATCGATGCCGGCTTGTTCCAGTTTGGCTGACAAGTTGAGGAGTTGCGCAGTTTTTCTTCCAGAGAAGATCCCATTCAAGGCAATGAACTGCTTTGGCAGCCGATCCAGGTAATGGTGGAGAGCCCGATCCATTTCCGAAAGCCCGATGCGGCCCCAAGGCTCGGTCTGGCCGGTTATTTTCATAAGATTCACCACTTCAAATCGCGCCGCCGTGGACTTTGCCGCCAGGCATTTGGGGTCTAAGGTCCCCCATTTTTCAGCAAACCACTTCAGGCGGCTCCGGGTATAGGGAATAATGTAATTCCGGTAGTCGGGCAAGAGTGGCTCCAATAACGGGGAAAAGTCCTCCTGGAGTTGCTCCACGATTCTGGTCAAGGCCTGGTTTTGCGGCAGCCCGAAGTCGCCGATATCCAGCAGGAAGCCATAATAGTCGGTGCTGTGCAGGGAAATCAAAACCCGCTTTTTCCCCTGAGGGGTTGGGGCCTGGCACTGCGCCATGACCCTGGCAGTCCAGCCGTCGATTTCTGACTGCGGAAAAGGGTGGTAGCGGTCCGGAGGGCGGCGCACTTCGCCGGAATGGGGACTGGCCAGAATAACCCGGGCGTCAAAGTTGAACAGGTAAGAATAGAAATCCTGGTAAACCTGACACTTAGCCTGGTAGGCCTCTTCGGTGGAGGCAGCAAAGGCGAGGTTAGCGGTAAATTCTCGAAACCGGAGAGCCCTGGGCAAATGGCTGGCATAAGTATAAGCGTTGACCTTTATGGGTCCGGTTCCCAAATCGCACCAGAAGCCCGAGGAACCCCGGAAAGGCGGCAAGGCCCGATGAAAGTCGATACCATAGCGCCCGGTCACCTGATCTTCGTCATCCGGCAAGCGGGAGCATTTTCCCAGGATCAGACGCCGGCAGCCCCAATCAAAGACGTCGAAATGCGGCGTCGCGGCTACCGGTACTGCCGCAGCCTCAAGCTCGGGTCCGGGCCCCAGGTAAGCCCCCTGTTCTGTCTCTCGCACCAGCATCCGCTATTCCCTTTCCCCGGAGACCTTTGAGCGGTTGAGAAAAAATGCCGCCAGCCTCACCACTGCCAAGATGTCCGGCCTTTTTCGAAATCATATCAGATTAGTTAATTTTCTGTTAACTTGAGGAGCGGGTCCCGTTCATGCCCTGGTTCCTGCGCGGCAATGAGGTGCTGATTCCAGTGACGCGTTGGGATAGGATACTGCTAGGAAGGATTTTAAAGGGTGATCTGATGACGATCAAACCTGTGCTGGTCACCGGATCAACGGGATATGTGGGGGGTCGGCTGGTCCCGAAATTGTTGGACTCAGGCTATCGGGTGCGGGCCCTGGGCAGATCCATCGCCAAGTTACAGGCCCGGCCCTGGGCCAGGCACCCCCTGGTGGAGTTGGCCCGGGGCGATGTCCTGGACTATGAATCCTTGTTGGAGGCGGCCCAAGGCTGCGGAGCGGCCTTTTATCTGGTCCATTCCATGGTGGCCGACCCCAAGGGGTTTACCGAGACCGACCGCACTGCGGCTCAAAATATGGTTCGAGCCGCGGCCGTGGCCGGATTGAAGCATATTATCTATTTGGGCGGATTGGGTAGCACCGAGGACCCCCGCCTGAGCAAACATCTCCGCTCCCGCCATGAAGTGGCTGAGATCCTGCAATCCGGCCCGGTACCGTCCACTTTCATCCGGGCAGCAATGATCCTGGGGTCGGGAAGTGCCTCCTTTGAAATACTGCGCTATCTGGTGGACCGGTTGCCGGTCATGATAACCCCCCGCTGGGTTCACAATCCGGTGCAACCCATTGCCATCCGCAATGTCCTCAATTATCTGCAAGGCTGCCTGGAACATGAAGAAACCCGGGGGCAAACCTTCGATATCGGCGGCCCGGAGGTGGTGACTTACCGGCAATTATTCGACATTTATGCCGAAGAAGCCCAGCTGCGGCGCCGGCTCATTATCCCGGTACCGGTCCTGACACCTACCTTGAGCTCATACTGGATCCATCTGATCACGCCGGTCCCGGCGAGCATCGCCAGGCCGCTGGCCGAGGGGTTGAGCAACCCGGTAGTTTGTAAGGACAATCGCCTCCGGTCTATCATTCCCCAAGAGTTGTTGGATTGCCGCCAGGCCATCCGGCTGGCCCTGCAACGGGTGAAGCAACAGCAAATTGACACCTGTTGGATGGATGCCGGCGCCGCCGTTCCCCCGGAATGGACCCACTGTGGCGACACCAGCTATGCTGGCGGCACTATTCTGGAATGTAGCTATTCGGTCCAGATACAGGCCACCCCCGAGGAAGTCTGGCAACCGATTATAAAAATGGGGGGAGATACCGGTTATTATTTTGGCAATTATTTGTGGCGGCTGCGGGGCGGGATAGACCGACTCCTGGGGGGAATCGGGTTCCGAGGCGGACGGCGCCATCCTTTAGAACTCCGGGCGGGAGATGCCCTGGATTTTTGGCGGGTCCTGGAGCTGGAACCGCCGCACCGCCTCCTGTTGCTGGCTGAAATGAAATTGCCTGGGGAGGCCGTCCTGGAGTTTCACCTAACCTCGCCTGGAGACGGCAGGGTGGAACTGAGGCAAACTGCGAAATTTTTACCCCGAGGGCTAGGGGGCCTAGCTTATTGGTATTTTCTGGTCCCCTTCCACCATTGGGTATATCGGGGCATGTTAAAAGCCATTGCCGCCGCAGTGGGAAGGCCGATAGTGAAAGGCCCGGAGCCCAGCAAGGGCAGCACCGGCAGGGGGGCTACAAAATAATCAGGCACTTACCATGAACGCCAGACGCCTGAGAATCCTTCAATGACCGTTATGAACTGGACGGCCGGGACCCCAACGGCTATACCGGCATCGCCTGGAGCCTGGGCGGGGTGCACGACCGGGCCTGGGGGGAGCGCAAAGTCTTCGGTAAGATTCGTTATATGAGCTACAATGGCTGTAAATCAAAATTCAGCGTAGCAGCCTATATTAAAAAATATCTTTAACTTTACCCTATCTCTATGCTTACAAAAATAAAATTGGGAATCAGTTCCTGCCTTTTGGGGGAGAAAGTCCGCTATGATGGGGGGCACAAGTTGGATCGTTTCATTACCGAGACCCTGGGGCAATTGGTGGAATTTGTCCCAGTCTGCCCGGAAGTGGAGTGCGGCCTGGGGGTTCCCCGGGAGGCCCTGCACCTGGTGGTGGCTCCTGATGGTCCCCGTCTGGTCACCATCCGAACCCAGACAGACCACACCGAACGCATGCTGGCCTGGGCCCAAAAACGCCTGGTGGAGCTGGAGCAGGAAGATCTTTGCGGCTTTATTTTCAAGAGCGGCTCCCCCAGCAGCGGCATGGAAAGGGTGAAGATTTACTCTGGCAAGGGGAAGCCGGCCAGGACCGGCGTAGGCCTCTTCGCCCGGGAATTTCTGCAGCATTTCCCCTTGTTGCCGGTGGAAGACGAAGGGCGCCTGCATGACCCCGCCCTGCGGGAAAACTTCCTGGAGCGCCTCTTTACCATGAAGCGCTGGCGGGAGACCGTGGCTTTAGGAGCCAGGCGGGGGCATCTGGTGGATTTTCACACCCGCCAAAAGCTGCTCATCATGTCCCACAGTCCCAAGCACTACCGGCTTTTGGGGAAGTTGGTCGCCCGGGTTAAGGAAATTCCCCTGCCGGAGGCCTACGAGCAATACCAGACGCGATTAATGGAAGCCTTGCGCCTCAAAAGCACTATCAAAAAGAACGTAAATGTCTTGCTCCATGTGATGGGCTATTTCAAAAGAAACTTGTCGGAGGCTGAAAAAGTAGAATTATTGGAAATTATAAATAATTACCGGCAGGGGTATATTCCCCTGATTGTTCCTGTAACTCTCCTCAATCATTTTGTGCGGAAATATGACCAGCCTTATCTGAAGAACCAGTATTATTTAGATCCGCATCCTGTTGAACTTAAATTGCGCAACCACGTCTAATTACTTAATGTCATGGTGCTACTTCGGTTATATCCTGAAAATTACTGACCATCAAATACTTTTCCACCTCGTTATCCTGGTTGAATGTCGTGGAACGATTCTTTGCCGAACTGACCGAAAGGCGCCTGTGTCGGGGCGTCTTTCGCAGCGTCTTGGACCAGATAGCCGCGATTTATGCCTACCTGTCGGGAGGGAATAGGAGGCGGAGTGAAGAGAAGAGAATCCTGGGGCGGGTCTTTGACCCCGACGGGAAACCTCCTTCAGTTCCGAGGTTGAGGAAGTTAGGCGGCCTAACCCAGGGGCGGATTGCTGGTGACCCCGGCTAGCTCTGGCGCACCGCCCTTCAAGGGGTGGCTGGCAAAATCTGCCAGGCCGCAGGGGTCAGCCTCCCACCCGCCGGTGCGGCCCCTGGAAAATGTGGGGCCGAATGACCAGCGCCTCCATACAACTATTTGATATCAATATATTTTAAAAACCTGCCTATAGAACTTGCTCACACAAGGACTTTTAGAAAATTCTACGGTTTATCTGGCCACAATATGCTGAAAATATTAACAATATTTTGGCTGGGGGACTAGGATTCGAACCTAGATCGGCGACTCCAAAGGCCGCTGTCCTGCCATTGGACGATCCCCCAGGATGAGGGAAGGGGTTGGCGGCGGAAGCCGCGCTTGTACTTATTAAAATTATAATTTTAATTTTTAAGACTGCGCAAGTATTTTGAGACTGTGGCAAATAATCTTTTGGAGAGGGGGGCAGGGGTTTCCACCGGCGCGGACGCCGGTGCCCCTGCCCCCGGAGCGGCAGGCGCAACTTCTAAAAAAATTTGACTTCTCAGGAAATTTTGCGCTATCCTGTTCCCATGAGAAGGGTTGCCTTCGGAAAGAGGTTTGCTTCGGGAGCAAAAATCGTGGAAAGGGTCCAACTACCGTTTTTGGACAGACAAAGCTGAGGATGTGGCATAATCTCAGAAAAAAAGGAGCAATGAAGATGAAAAAATTCCTGGTCCTTATGGCATTTATTATAGTCATAAGTCATCCCGCGTCCAACGTATTCGCCCAGGAATCCATCAAGTTGGCTATTCCCCTTCCCCTTACCGGGACCCAGGGAAAATTTGGTGAAATCGAAAAAAGATCTTACGAAATTGCCATGGATGAAATCAATGCCGCGGGAGGCATTAAAGGGAAAAAGCTTATTCTGGAATTCAAAGATTCTCAGGATAAACCAGATTTTTCGAAGGAAATTGTGGAAAAGCTCATCGACGTAGAAAAACAACCGCTTATTTTCGGGGAATACAGCTCTTCCTGCTCCAAGGCCGTGGCCGCATTGGCCGAAGTGAAGAAAGTCCCCTATCTGGTGGTTACCGGCGCAGCCGACGACATCACCCAAATGCACTATAAGTATGTTTTTCGGATGAACCCCCCCAATGCCTATTACCCCAGCGGGCTGATGTCATTTCTCCAACAGGTGGTTAAGCCCGCCACTATGGCCATCGTTTACGAAAGTTCAGATTTTGGGGCCTCTGGCGCCGAGGACATGCTGAAACAGGCGGAGAAAGCCGGCATCAAGGTGGTGGTGAAAGAACCCTATACCAGGGAAACGGTGGACTATGTCACGTTCGAGATCAAATTTGTCCCCAATCTCATACCGATCCTCGCCAAGGTGAAAACAGCCAAGCCCGACGTCATCTATATGGTCTCTTATGCCGTGGATGCGGTGATGCTGATGCAGGAGATCAAAAAGCTTGGGATTGATGCAAAGCTCTATGCCGGCGGGGCGGCAGGTTTTGCGATTCCGGAATTTATTCAAGGCGCCAAGGAGGCGGCCGAATACGTGGTCACGGCAACCCTCTGGAGTCCACGGCTGGCTTATCCAGGAGCCAGGGATTTTGCCGAAAAATATAAGAGGCTTTTTGGGGAGGAACCTTCTTATCATGGGGCGGAAGCCTATTCCGCCCTTTACGTTATTAAAGATGCCCTGCAAAGGGCAACTACCTGGAAACCCGAGGATATCCGGGTTGCCCTGGAAAAAACGAATCTGATGACCGCCTTCGGCCCGATAAAATTCGAAGATAAAGAGGGGTATACGAATCAGAACTTCATGACTACTTTGGTGGAGCAGGTGCTCAATGGTCAATTCGAAGTCATCTGGCCGCAGGAGTTTGCACATTACGTTTATCCCACCCCGAAATGGAGTGAGCGCAAGTAGAGGGCAAGGGTAGGGAGAAAATGGCCGTTTCCCAACCCTTGCGGCCATATTCTCGGTTCTCCATCTATAACTGATTGCCACCACAGTCTTACAGGAGGGAAATATCATGGCCAGACAAGCAAAAGGAAAGTTAAGCAAAGATACAAAGATGGCGATGATTTCCCAGTTTCTGGGCTTTATGCTGGATGCTTACGATATGGCCCTGGTACTCACTATGGCCCCGATTCTGGTCAAGCTATTCTGCTCCCCCACCGGAAGCGAGGCGTGGCGATATATCACCATTGTCTTCACTTATTCCATCACCATGGCGGCCCGGCCGGTTGGTTCAGCCATCTTTGGAACTTATGCTGATAAGCTCGGCCGGAGCCGCCTCCTGGTTCTGACCATAGGCGGAGTCGGCCTAATGTCCCTCATATCTGCCCTGCTTCCGACCTATGACCAGGTGGGGGTTTGGGCGTATGTTATTTTTTGTGTCATGAGATTTGTCATGGGCTGTTTTTTTGGCGGAGAATATGCGGTGGGGCATACCTTTGCCATTGAACATTCTCCCCCAGAGAAGCGCGGTGCCATAGGCGGCTTCATTCAGTCAGGGTTTCCGCTGGGCTATGTTTTCGCCTCCCTGATATTTGCCCTGATCTCTTATTCCTTGGGAAGTGAGGCCACGCTCCATTACGGCTGGCGCATTGCTTTTCTAACCGGGGTAATGCCGGTATTCCTGGCCCTCTACATCCGAAAGGCGTTGCCGGAGTCTCCGGAATTTGAAAAGGCCAAAAAGGAAGGGACGATCGAAAAGGCGCCATTTTTCAGCATGTTCAAACCGCCGGCGCTATGGACTTTTTTACAGGTCTTCATCTTCATGTCCGGACTTTTCCTCACGGACTATTCGGTCTATGGGTTCCTGCCCAACATCCTGACCCTGGGCGGCCGGGGTTTCGACACCACCACCTACAGCCTGATTTATGGATTTGCCCTCTTTTTGGCCTTCCTGGGCTATAATTTCTACGGTTGGCTTTCCGACTTTACCGGGAGAAAGAGACTAACCCTGTGTTATTGTGTTTTCTTAATCTTATTTGCGGTTCCCGTCTTTTATGTCCTCTATCATGCTGCCCTTACCCGCAATCTCTGGCTTGCCGTGGTGGGCACTTCGATGGCCGCCATGCTGAAGCTGGCCTGGGGCGTCATCCCCGCCTATCTTTCCGAACGTTTCCCCACTTCCCGGCGGGCCGTGGGGGTGGGATTCGGCTATTCTTCGGGGGCACTATTGGGGGCCTGGTTCAGTATTTACATCTGGTGGGCCCATAGTATCCCCTTTATCGCCGCAATCGAGAAACAGGATATGTGGCTGTCCCCCGCGGTTATTTTGACCATAGGTGCTTTGATGACTTTCGGAAGTCTGTTGTTCAGCCCGGAGACGAAAGACCTTAAACTCTCCGCGGTAGAGGTGATTGTCGGTGAGCCTGTATTGGAAGAATGAAACCCCATTTATCCATCATCTATGAAAGCCTATACTGATTCCAGGTATAACTGCGCCCCGGCAGTCCTTGAGCCGTTGCCGGCGCCGGCCCGAAACTTTAGCCAAGAGGTGGGAGAATGACTACCGAATCGGATGCCCTGTCATATCGCCGCCGCTATCGCGGCCTGATCGGCGTCAAAAGCAAAATGCCCATCCGGGACACCCATGTGCTGAGCCGCATCTATACCCCGGGGGTGGGCGCCGTCTGCCGGGAAATCGACCATGATCCCCTGGCCTCCTTTGAATACACCTGCCGGGGCAATTCCATTGCCCTGATCACCGACGGCAGCGATGTTTATGAATTCGGCAACATCGGGGCCCTGGCCGCCTTGCCCAAACTGGAGGCCAAGTCGGTGCTCTACAAGACCTTTGCCAACGTGGATGCCGTGCCCATCGCCCTTAATACTCAGGATGCCGAAGAGATCGTGGAAATCGTTCGAACCCTGGCCCCATCCTTCGGAGGCATCTGCCTGGAGAGCATCGCCACGCCCAAATGCTTCACCGTCGAAAGCCACCTTCGCAAGGCCATCCGGGTGGCGGTGTTCCATCATGAAAACCACGCAGCGGGCATCATCATCCTGGCGGCGGTCATCAACGCCCTGAAGGTGGTGGGGAAAACCCTCACGGAGGCTCGCATTGTCATTAGCGGCGCCGGCGCCGCCGGCATCGGCGCGGCCAAGGGTTTTATCGTCGCCGGCAACCGGAATATTATCCTCTGTGACCGCCACGGCTCCCTCGGGATCTCCCGGTTATTGGGGATGAATTGGGCCAAATCCGAAATCGCCCGTCTGGTAAGCCCCCAGGATTTCAAGGGCGACCTGGCTCAGGCCCTCAAAGGCGCCGACGTCTTCATCGGCCTCTCGTCCGGCGGCCTGGTCACCCGGGAAATGATCGCCGCCATGGCCCCTAACCCCATCGTTTTTGCCCTGGCCCTGCCGATTCCGGAGATCGAGGAGGCGGAGGCCAAGGCCGGCGGCGCCGCGGTGGCGGCCACGGGCCTGGCGACCAGTGAGAACCAGATTCGCTCTTCCCTGGTTACTCCGGGGTTCTTCCGCGGCTGCCTGGACGTGGGGGCCACCCGGGTCAATATTGAGATGTATCTGGCCGCGGCGCATGCCCTGGCCGACATGATCCCGGCAGAGAAGCTCTCCCCCACCAACATCATTCCCCGGCAGATGGACTGGCGCATCTCCCCGGTGATCGCCCGGGCGGTGGCCCAGGCGGCCCAGGAGACCGGGGTCGCCTCCCTGGGGCCGGAGAAGGTGAGTCCCGACAGGGTCTATGACCGGACCGAGCGCTATATTTACGAAGGCGAGCTGGCCTGGCTGCCCATCGAGGGGCAGGATTACGGCAAACTAAGTCTCAACGAGGAAGCTCTGGAGATACACCGCCGTTACCAGGGCGCAGTGGAGATTTATGCCAAGGTGCCTATCAAGGACGAGATCATCTATAGCCGGCTTTATGCGCCCGCGGCGGTGGCCGAGGTCTGCCAAAAGATCCTCCATGAACCCATGGCCGCCTATGACTTCACCTGCAAAAACAATCTGGTGGCCATCGTCACCGACGGCAGCGCCGTCCTGGGCCTGGGGAATATCGGTCCCCGGGCCGCCCTGCCGGTCATGGAAGGCAAGGCCGTGCTCTTCAAGACCTTCGGCGGGGTCGAGGCCTTCCCCATCTGCATCAGCACCCAGGAGCCCGACCACATAGTGCGCCTGGTGGAGTGCATCTCCCCGGCCTTCGGCGGCATCAACCTGGAGGACATCTCGTCTCCCCGCTGCTTCGAGATCGAGCAGCGCTTGCGGGAACGCCTGGATATCCCGGTGTTTCATGACGACCAGCACGGCACCGCGGTGGTGGTCCTGGCCGGCATGCTCAACGCCTTGAAGCTGGTGGGCCGGAAGCTGGAGGAAGAGAAGATCGTCTTCAACGGCGCCGGCGCCGCCGCCATCGCCACCGCCCAGCTGCTGATCAGCGCCGGGGCCCAAAACCTGGTGGTCTGCGACACCAAGGGGGCCATTTACCGCGGCCGGACCAAAGGCATGAATCTTATTAAGCAGGAAATGGCGGAGATCACCAACCCGGAGAAGCAGAAGGGCAGCCTGGCCGAGGTCATCAAGGGGGCCGAGGTTTTTATCGGGCTTTCCGGTCCCAAGATCCTCACCCAGGAAATGGTGCGCTCCATGGCCCCGGACCCCATCATTTTCGCCATGGCCAACCCCGAGCCGGAGATCTTCCCCGATGAGGCCCGGGCCGCCGGGGCCGCGGTGGTGGCCACCGGCCGCTCGGATTTTCCCAACCAGGTGAACAACTGCCTGGCCTTTCCCGGCATCTTTCGCGGCGCTTTGGATATCAGGGCCAACGCCATCAATGACGCCATGAACATCGCCGCGTCCCATGCTATCGCCGCCCTGGTAGGGGAGCAATTGCACCCCGATTATATCATACCCGCGGCCATGGACTTCCGGGTGCCGCCGGCGGTAGCCGAAGCCGTGGCCCGGGCCGGCCTGGAAACCGGCACCGCCCGCCACCATCTGGAACCGGAACAGGTGGCCCGCCACACCCGGGAATTCATCTACGACGAGCGGCTGTCGTTGATTTGAGATTGTTGCAAGAGTTCCTTGAGGGGAGGACCGGGGGGACTGTGATCCCCCGGTCCTCCCCTCAAAGCATCTGACCTTACGTTTATGGGCCTATTTTGACCAACTCCTTAATTTTCCAGCTTATCGGGAGATGTTTCTGTCTATCTTAAAGTAGCATTCCCTAAATTCGGGGCAGATAAAATCACACTGCCGCCCAATCCCAGCCAGAATTTCTTCCAGACTGTCCCCTCTTGACCCGCCCTCGCAGCGTCTTATACTTACAAGGATAGCAACAGAAACTAGGCTATATATCATTCCGCCATGGACCGGAGGTAGGGACATGCGCCCGCGATCTTCAAGGGAAAGCCAGGCAAGCCGGAACCCAGGGACCGGCAAAGTCTTCGGTTGGTCCATCACCTTGCTTTTTTTAGCGCTGCTGGTCTTCTTGAGCGGTTGCGGGAAAAGCGAAAAACCCGAGGTTATGCGAGCCACTTTGGATAATGGTCTGCGGGTGGTAATCGTCCAAAATCCCCTGGCTCCCGTGGCCACCGTCATGGTCAATTACCTGGTGGGCTCAAACGAAGCGCCGCCGGGGTTTCCCGGGATGGCCCATGCCCAGGAGCATATGATGTTCCGCGGCAGTCCGGGCCTGTCGGCCAATCAGTTAGCCAACATCACGGCCGCCATGGGAGGCAGATTCAATGCTGACACCCAGCAGACAATAACCCAGTACTTTTTTACCGTTCCGGCCGATGACCTGGAGGTGGCCCTGCACATCGAGGCCATTCGGATGCGCGATGTCCTGGACAGCGAGACCCTCTGGAGCCAGGAACGCGGGGCCATCGAGCAGGAGGTGGCCCAGGATCTGTCCAATCCGCAATATTTCTTTTTCACCCGGCTTCTGGCGGGCATGTTCAAGGGGACGCCGTATTCCCATGACGCCCTGGGCACCAAGGCCTCCTTCGACCAGACTACCGGGGCCATGCTGAAGCAGTTTTATGACGCCTGGTACGCCCCCAACAACGCCATTTTGGTGATTGCGGGCGACGTGGACCCTCAGAAAACTTTGACCAAGATAAAAGAACTATTTGGCGGCATTCCCAGCAAAAAATTGCCCTCCCGGCCTCCGGTTCATCTGGAGCCGGTAACCCTCGAAAAGCTTCAGCTCAGAACCGATTTGCCTTATGGTTTGGTGGCCGTTTCTTTTCGCCTGCCCGGATATGATAGTCCTGATTATGCCGCCTCCAAGGTACTGGCCGACGTTTTGAACAGTCAGCGGGGGAAGCTATATGCCCTGGCGGCCGAAGGCAAAGCCTTGAGCACCAGCTTCGACCTGAATACCCTGCCCCAGGCTGGCCTGGGTATAGCCCTGGCAGCCTTTCCCAAGGACGGAGATGCAGAGGTTTTGCTCCAGGAAATGACCAAAGTTCTGCAAGACTACGTAACCAAAGGTTTTCCCGCCGACCTGGTGGAAGCCGCCAAGAAACTTGAGGTGGCCCAGGCAGAATATCAGAAGGATTCGGTATCCGGACTGGCTGAGGCGTGGTCCAACGCCCTGGCGCTGGAAGGCCGACAATCCCCGATTGATGACGTGCAGGCCATACAAAAGGTGACCGTGTCGGAGGTAAATCGCGTCGCCCGCCAAAATCTGGACTTGGAAAAGGCGATTACCGCCATTCTCACCCCGGAGCCTTCCGGCAAACCGGTGGCCACCAAAGGCTTTGGCAGGCAAGAAGCCATTAATCTCGAGCCCACCGAAAGGGTGACCTTGCCCGAATGGGCCAGACAGCGCTTAAACCGGTTGGCGGTTCCCGTTTCCACCGTGCGTCCGGTAGTCACTACGCTTTCCAATGGGATCAAACTCATCATGCAGCCGGAGTCCGTCAGTAACAGCGTCATGGTTTACGGACACATCAAAAACCAGGCGGATTTGCAGACCCCTCCGGGGCAGGAGGGGGTGGGGTCGGTACTGGATCAACTGTTTTCCTACGGCACCACCACCCTGGATCGGCTGGCCTTTCAGGAAGCCCTGGATGAGATTGCCGCAGAGGTCTCGGCGGGGACTTCCTTTGCTCTAAAAGTGCTCGCAGAGCATTTCGAACGCGGCGTGCAACTGTTGGCGGATAACGAACTGCACCCGGCTTTGCCGGAGGAAGCCTTCAAGATTGTCCGCACCCAGGTGGCCAGCGCCGTCGCCGGGCAGTTGCAAAGTCCGGATTATCTGGCCAAACAGGCCCTGAAGGCCGCCCTATACCCCAAAGGCGACCCCTCCTTGCGTCAGGCCACCCCGGCGAGTGTTTCGGTCCTTACTCTACAAAAGGTGCAGGATTATTTTAATAATGTTTTTCGACCGGACCAGACCACCATCATCGTCATTGGGAATGTGACTCCAAAAAGAGCCAAAGCTGCCGTGGAACGCTACTTCGGCGCCTGGCAGGCCACCGGCCCCAAACCGAATACCTTGCTGCCGCCGGTGCCGGCCAATACCCCATCTTCCGTGGCCGTGCCGGATGCCAGCCGGATTCAGGACAAGGTCATCCTGGCGGAAACCCTCGGATTGACCAGAGCCAGCCCGGATTATTATGCCCTGAAATTGGGGAACCACGTATTGGGAGGGGGACTTTACGCCACCCGGCTATATCAGGACCTCCGGGAAAAAACCGGCCTGGTTTATGCCGTGTCGGTAGAGGTTAGCGCCGATCAGACTCGGGCCCTTTATGCCATTGATTATGGCTGTAATCCCGACAACGTCACCAAGGTTCGGGGCATCGTGGAGCGCAACTTAGTGAAGATGGTCGACCAACCAGTAGATCCTGGCGAACTTCGGCAGGCCCAAGGCATGCTGCTCAAAGAAATCACCCTGGCTGAATCAAGCCTGGGAAGTATTGCCCAAGGCATGGTTTCTAGAGCGATTCTGGACCTGCCTCTGGATGAGCCCCATATTGCCGCGGAACAATATATAACGCTTACCGCGGAGCAGGTTAAGTCGGCGTTTGCTAAATGGGTGCGCCCGGCGGATTTAGTGCAGGTAGCCCAGGGGCCCGCACCTCAATAAAGGAACCGAGGAGGGAAGATCATGCACTATTTCCCCATAGCCTTGCCCGTTTTCTTTATACTCCTCTTTCTCTATTTAATTTTAATCGCCCTGATTGAAATCAATGTTCTGGCCTACGCCTATGAAAAGATCGGCATCAACCGGCGCTATATCTTTTCCCTGTTGTTGCTTTCTCTCCTGGGAAGCTATGTGAACCTCCCCATTTATCAATTGCCGCCGGAAGAGGTTAGATCGGGGGGCCTGGTTTTGTTTTTTGGCGTGCCTCAGGTAATACCTTTGGTCACCCACTGGCCGGGAACGGTGATCGCCGTTAACCTGGGGGGCGCGGTAATCCCAACCATCTTATCCATTTATCTCATGATTAAAAACCGCCTGTTTTTTCATGGCGTGGTAGGAACGGGAATAGCGGCGGTAATTATCCACTACCTGGCCTACCCCGTGCCCGGAGTGGGCATTGGCGTGCCCGTGCTGCTCCCGGCGGTGGTCGCTTTGGTTATCGCCGGGCTCTTTTCCTGGGAGCACGCCCCCGCCCTGGCATATATTGTGGGAACCTTGGGAACACTGATCGGCGCCGACCTGGTAAACCTGGGAAAAATTCAGGGACTCGGGGCGCCGGTAGCGTCTATTGGGGGGGCCGGTACCTTTGACGGGATCTTTCTCACTGCCATCCTGGCGGTCTTGCTCACCAGCCTGATGAGTCCAAAATAGGGTCACCGACAGGGGGTTAGGATACACGTAGCCGTATCCTCGCTTGCGGGCAACCATGATATTGTTATATCGATCCTTAATACGACCAATTTAGTCGAATCAGGAAAATCACCCCACAGCCAGCGGAATACATATGACTGACGAGCAGGAAAAGCCGGAACACCTGGAACTCCCGATTCACCGCAGCCATGTCTGGCCTTATCTTCTCTCAGGGCACTTTATGGGCGCCGCCTTCGGATGCGGTATTCCGGAATCTTTTTTTGAGTCTTAGGTTATATTGAGATTTTGAACAAGGAGGTTCAGGTGGTGATAAATCTCGATGAAGTTGGTGCCTTCGGTTCCATCGATTCTTCCGGTAATTTCCGGGTCCGCTTCGGCCTGTACCTTCCCGGCATCCGTTCGGCCGACGGATTCGAGGTGATCGTGAGGATCATCCACCGGGACGACCGGTTCGATCCCAAGGTCTCCCCCCAGGATTTTTCTCTTACCTGGAATAATGGGCATCCGCTGGACCTCTGGACGCGTGACTTAACCATTCAAGTTTTACCGGGCACTCATTTCGGACAAGAGGGCATTTATCTCTACCGCTACCAATTGTGGTGGACACCGCCCGGCGGAAGTCGCCAACTTCTCACCCGTTGGTTTACCGATCCATTTGCACGCGCCACCGACATCGGCAATCTGTCGGCCTTTACGTTAACCCGGGCCCAAGCTCCTTTCAATTGGACGGACGCGGCCTACAAAACCCCAGAATTGGATGATCTCGTCGTGTACGAACTGCAGGTAGAGGAATTCAACGACACGTTTGATGGCGTTGTCGAACGGTTGAGTTATTTTCAAAGCCTTGGAATAAACTGCTTGGAGCTCATGCCAGTCACCAGCGTCAAACTCGATTTCGACTGGGGCTACGGCCCACTCCACTACTTCGCTCCCCAAGCCCGGTTCGGCGGCCCCGGTGGCCTTAAGCGGCTTGTCGATGCCTGCCACGCCGTAGGTCTAGCAGTCATCCTGGACGTGGTCTATCAGCACGTTGACCCGATGTTTCCTTATAACCTCGTCTACGATAATGTGAATGCTACCAGCGGGGCCCCCAAGGTGCCCAATCCGATGATCGGGGATAGCGGCCCCTTTGGTCCGCAAGCTGATTTCTCTCAGCCTTTCACCCAGGAATACTTCAGCACTGCCAATCGCATGTGGCTAGACGAATACCATGTTGATGGATTTCGCTATGACGAAGTCACAGATCTCTATATCGGACCCACTGACGACGCTTATGCCAAGCTGGCATACGATACCTACCAATATTCCCTCGGGATTCCCCGGTTCCAACAAGGCTCAGGCAGTTACAGCCGCATAATCCAGTGCGCCGAGGCATTGTCCAAGGCCCGGGAGGTGCTACGAAATACTTACACGAGTTGCGCCTGGCAAGATGAATTGTTGAACAAGGCAGAGGACATGATGCAGCGGCAATACGTTGACAGCGACTTCGCCCATCTGCTGGATACGCGTTTTAGCGGCTACCCGGATACCAAAACGGTCGCCAACGCCGCTGGCAACCCGGTGGAAATGCCGGTGGCACCTTTTCAATATCTAGAGACCCACGACCACAGCCAGTTAATCGTGTTTGGAGGAACCCAGTCTGACGGCGATTTCCCGCCCGGCGACCGCAGTCGCTATTATAAATTACAGCCCTTTGCCATTGCACTCTACACCCTGCAGGGCATTCCCATGCTCTGGCAGGGACAGGAGTTCGCAGACAATTACAATCTACCAAGCGCCGGGGAGGCGCGCATCGGTTTGCGACGGGACGTGCACTGGGAATTCTTTTATGATGACAACGGGTCTCCGCTCATCTGCCTCTACCGACGGCTTGGCTGGCTACGCCGCACCTACCGCGCCTTGCGGAGCCGCGAGTCTTATTACTACTATCAACAGTCATTGCAGAACGACCAAATCATAGCATACCACCGCCATGCTCCGGCCACATCGACCGCGGCCGAAGAGTATGTCATGGTGTTTCTTAACTTCTCAGACACGCCGGGTTCAGTGACTATTCCGTTTCCAAAGGCAGGCAGGTGGCAGGAGATGATCGACGCGGACCTCGGTGTTCAGGTGCTCACGGTTCAAGCCGATGGCGGCAACCAAACTATCGTCATACCTTCCAACTATGGCTTGGCCTTCGTCTGGCCAACCTAAAAAAATCGCACCTCGGAAAGGGCGAAGCTCCCTTCGAGGATCAGCGTACGCCCTTCGGCATGGAAACGTTCTCATATCGGGGGATAACGTATGGACCTTCCGGGATGACGGCGATAGAGGTCCCGGAAGGCTCGACAATTCCACGGATGAAGTCGAGCGGTGAGATGCCGTCATCTGCGCAGTAGATACCGGTCAGCGACCTGTCAACTTCTGATAGTTCCGAAAAAAGGTGGATTTTGCCAATCTCCATAGGCTTAAGCTGCATTTCGGTCTGCCATTCATCGATGGCAGCCCTGGACTTATGCAGAAGCGACTCCCGAAAGCCTCTGACCCCAAGCTGTCTCAGCCGTTGTTGGGCATTGACGTATTCTTTGGAGCCCATCCCTTCGGAACATTCAGAGAAGATAATGATATCGCCTCCGGGCTCGATCAATGCCAGGGCTCCAACCATGCCTTTGACAGTCTGGTAGTAAGTCTTGTCCAGGGGATAGCCGCCTCCATTGGTTATAACGGTTCGGTATTTGGTGGGCACGGGTATCTCGGCATAGCGGCGCATGTTAGCAACCGCCTCCAGATGGCTTGCCACGATTTCTCCGAAGTTGACATATGAGAGATTCCGCTTGTCATCTATGACCACATTCACGGCAAGCACCCGGCCAAGCATGCGGACGACTTCTGTGAGGTCTTCGTGGAGCGGGTTACCCTCAAGAATGCAGTTGGCTGAGCTGGGGTGTTCTAGAAAACCGGCATTATGAAAGGTTGTGATGGTGTCCTGGTGGGCGATCCCGGGAACAACCACTTTCCTGCCGCCGGAGTAGCCAGCCATGAAATGCGGTTCAATCAGTCCCGTTGCAATCTTCACGTCTGCTTCGACGAAGCGACGGTCGAGCTTGACAGGGGTGCCCCTCGACGTATTTCCAAGATAGACGTGGTCCTCATCATTTCGGGCGAAATGATTCACTACCTTGACCGTCTCGAGCACCCAATCGCTTCCGATTAGTTCGCGAAGTTCTTCACCCTCATTCGGTCTGTGTAAACCAGTTGCCACGAGCACGGTTAACGCGTTGGGTTCAATCCCCGCCTGGAGTAGCTCCCTAATGAGTGGCGTCAGAATAACGGAATTTGGCACTGGCCGCGTGATATCGCAGATGAGGATGCAAGCGGTTCGGTGACCGGCAGCCTCCTCGGGCAGCGGACCGCAGGCGACAGGGTCGGCCAGAGCTTTGAGAACAGCACCTGCAGGATCAGCCAGAATGGGCATCGTGGGCTTTTCGATTACCGCCAGGTCCCAAGAGTTAGGAAAATCAATAAACAATCCGCCTCTGCCGTAATTCATCTTTACCCGCATTTACCAACCTCCCTTGAAACCAGACCAGCAGCTAATCTTGCCTTATTGCTCTTTGTGCCATCATTGCAAGCCCTTGAGAACATCATAAACGAAAGTGCAGGCTTTGGCAAAAAAACCAGGTCGCAGCCCGCACTCGTTGGGTCGAAATAACCGTAGGGGACTTCTCGGCAAACGAATCGTAAACTTTCACCGAAAAGGAGGCGAAGCCACACGGAGAGTTCTTTCAAAAGGATTGACCCTTTCTAAAACTTGGCGTTTTGCCTGTCTGCTGAAATGAGCAGCCCAGCAGGGAATGGTTGCCCTGATTTCCCCGATTACATCCCCAGGTAGGCCTGGCGCACCAAGTCGCATTGCAGCAGCTCGCGGCCAGAGCCCTCCATAACGATGCGGCCAGTCTGCAAGACGTAAGCCCGGTGACAGACCTGCAAGGCCTCAAACACGTTCTGTTCGACCAGGAGCACGGTGACGCCCTCGCCCGCTATATGTACCACGGTCCGGAAGATCTCGGTGACCAGCTTGGGCATAAGGCCCTGGGAGGGCTCGTCCAGCATGAGAAGATCGGGCCGCGACATGAGCGCTCGGGCAATCGCCACCTGCTGCTGCTCGCCGCCCGAAAGCGTTCCGACACGCTGGTCGGCACGCTCTTTGACCCAAGGGAACAACCGCAGGACAGTCTCAAGGCTTTCAGCAATCTGTTCCTTGGAGTTTATGGTGTAGGCTCCGAGCAGCAGATTGTCCCGCACCGACAGGCGCGGAAAAAGCCGCCGCCCCTCGGGCACCAGGGAGATCTTCTTCCTGACGACCTCATAGGCAGGATGGCCGGAGATTACCTGGTCATTCAGGCGGATCTCTCCCTTCATCGGCTTTAGCAGGCCCATGATCGTCTTGAGCAGAGTAGTCTTGCCGGCCCCGTTCGAACCAATCAGGGAAACGACCTCGCTGCGCTTGACTTCGAACGAGACATCCTGGATGGCCAAAAGACCCTTGTAGCCAACGGACAAATTACTGACCGACAGCATCGTACCGATCTCCCAGGTAAGCTCGGATTACCTCGCGGTCTGCCACCACTTCTTTGGGTGAACCCTCCAGGATCTTGCGGCCGTAGTTGAGCACTATCACCCGGTCGGAAAGCTCCATTACCGCCTCCATGACATGCTCCACCACGACTATGGTGATCCCCTTTCCCCGCACTTTGCGGATCAGCTCGATCATCTCCTTCAGTTCCACCGGGGTCAGCCCCGCCATGGACTCGTCCAGCATCAGCAACTCGGGCTCCATCGCCAGGGCCATGGACACTTCGAGCCGTTTCTTGTCGGAAACGCTCAGCGCCTGGGCGTTGTAGTTCCGCTTCGCCATCAGGCCCGTGAAGGCCAGGACCTCCTCGGCATTTAGGCGCACATCCTTCACGCGGACGTGCCGCAGGAAGCCGCCGGTCATGACGTTTTCAAGCACTGTCATGTCGCTGATCACCTGAGCGATCTGGAAGGTGCGCACGGCACCCAGCTTAGCGATCACGTGCGGTTTCCTGTTAGTGATATCCAGACCCTTGAAGAGCACCCGGCCCTTGTCCAGGCGGTGGAACCCCGTGATGCAATTGAACAGGGTACTCTTACCGGCGCCGTTGGGACCGATGATGCTTAAGATCTCTCCCCTGCTCACCTGGAAAGAGATATTATCATTGGCCCGCAGCCCGCCAAAATATTTGCTGACACGTTGCACGTCCAGCAATAGCGGAGCGTTCATTTCTCCCTCCGCACCAGCTCGGTGATGGCCCCCCACACGCCGTTGGGCTGATACATCGAGATGACGGTGATCAGGGCGCCGTATATGATCATGTCAAAACCCGTGCCTTTGTAGCCCAGCCAGGCCCGAGCATACTCGGAGAACGGGACCAGGATGGCCGCCCCGACCACCGGCCCTAGCACTGTGTTCGCCCCGCCCAGCATGGCCACCAGCACGATCTGGACGGAAACCGCAAGGATCATCACGCTCTCCGGGTCAATGTAGAGAATATACTGGGCATAGAAAGTCCCGGCCATCGAAGTGAGGAAAGCGCTGAGCATGATGGCGTACAGGCGGTAGCGGACGACGTCAACCCCCAGTACCTGGGCGATCTCATGGCTCTCCTTGATAGCTCTGAAGTAGTACCCCATCTTGGAGGTGGAGACCCAGTAACAGACCGTCACGGCCAGGAGCAGAAAGGCCAGTATGATGTAGTAGTAAGGCAGCTTGGAGGAATGGAACATGAAGTTGGCCAGGGATTCCTTCAGCATGGGGATGGTGAGTCCTTCGGCCGCTCCAACCATTTTCCAGTTGTTGAAAATTATATGAATGATCTCGGCGAAGGCGATGCTGGCAATGGCGAAGTAGTGGCCACGCAAGTTGGAGCAGGGATAGCCAATGGCCGCGGCCAACAGCGAAGCAATGATCCCGCCCGCCACTAGACCGATCCATGGGCTCACATGGAAGGTCAACAGCAGGAAAGAAGAGGTGTATGCCCCGATTCCAAAAAAGGCCGCCTGCCCGAAGGAGAACATCCCCGCATAGCCTCCCATCAAGGTCCAGGCCACTCCGCACATGGCGAACATAAAAGTGAGGATCATGACATGCTGGCCAAAGGGGGAGGCAACCACCAGTGGTAAAATGATGACCAGCACCAGCACAGTTCCGCCCAGGGACAGTTGCTTCCAAGATGTACGGTGCATTCCTACCACCCTCTTATTCCTTGCGGTCTGATCCAGACGGTGATCAGATACATGGCGAAAACAATTGCCATCTTGTAAGCCGGATCAAAAAGATATCCGCCCAGCGTCTGGACCACCCCAACCAGGATGCCGGCAATGAATGCCCCCTCAATGCTGCCGAACCCGCCCAGGGCTACGATGCAGAAGCAGGTCAGGCCGAAAGTACCACCTACGAAAGGATAAATGTAGTAATGGGTCGCGAGCAATGCTCCGGCCACACCCACGAGGGCCGAGCCGATGCCGAAGGAAAGCGAGTTGATGCGCTCGGTGTTGATGCCCATGATCAAGGCGGCTTCACGATCCATTTCCACAGCGAGGATGGCTTTGCCGGTACGGGTATTGCGTAGGAACCAGAAGAGCCCGAAGGATGTCATAATGCTGCCGATCGAGGTGACAAACTTGGGGACGCTGAGCTTGATTCCGGAAATATCCCAAGTGCCGGATAACAGCGGGTGCGCGATGGAGCGAAAGTTGGGAGTCCAAATTAGAGCCGCGAAGTTGGCGATGAAGATACTGATGCCGAAGGTTACCACCAACTGGGCCAGGGCCGGCCCTTGCATCACTTTGCTGATGATGAACCGGTAGATGAACATGCCCAGCAAGAAAAGCGCTACGGCGTTGAGCGGTATCGAAAACAGCGGATCGACACCGGCCAGCGTATATAGCCAGTAAGAAATAAACATACCGATCATGAGGAAGTCGCCGTGCGCAAAGTTGAGCACATTCATCACACCCCAGATCAGGGTAAGGCCGATAGCCAACAGCGAATAGACAAGACCGATCAGTACGCCATTAATCAGCTGTTGTATTACTTGTTCCATGGGTGAACACTCCGGACCGACCGCTGCTGGAGGTCGGTTGCCTCCAACAGCGGTCTGGGATTAAGCCGAAGGCCCGTTACTTGCGGCCGGACCAGGGCGGGAACGGCCACACTACATCACGGCTGGCGGCGTCCCAGGGCCAGACCGTGTAATAGGCCTGGTCCTGGATCTGCACCAACATGGCCGAGGCGTGGATGTTCTGGTGGGATTTGGGATCGAACTGGATGCCCTTCCACGGGTTAATGATCTGGTCGCCCGGGATGTTCGTTTCCAGAAGGGCCTTCACGACGGCCTCAGGGTCAGTGGACTTGGCGCGGTTAAAAGCATCGGCCAGAACAAAGGGTGCCGAGAAGCTACGGGCGGTATTCTCACCCATGGGAATGTTGTACCTCTTCTGATAGAGGTCAGCCACCTGACCCACCATCGGCTTTTTCTTGGCCAGGTCGAGGGCGAAGGTGGAGCGCACGAGGAAATAATTACCGTCGGACTTAACAGTGGGCAGATAGTCGGACTCGACGTAGCCCGCCATGGTCAAGAAGCCCTGGGGCACCAGGTTCATCTCCTTGAAGGTCTTCGTGAAGAGAATGGCATCGGTGATGTAGGAGGCGTGCATCACAACATCCGGCTTGGCCGCGATGAGCCTGCCCACCTCGCTGGTTACGTCGCTGGCGTTCGCCGCATAGGCGAGGTCGGCCACAACCTCATAACCGAACTCCTTGGCGTACTGTTTCTGCATTTTGGCCACGTTGGCGCCGAACTCGGTGTTCTCGTAAACCACTGCGATGGTCTTAACCTTCTTGCCCAACTTGGTCTCCAAGTCCTTCAAGAACTCGAACTGATTGCGGGCCATAGTCCCGTCATGGGGCGAAACGCGAAAGAAGTACTTGAAGTCGCGCTCGGTAAGAGTCGGTGAAGAGGAGTCAGAGCACACGTAGGGGATCTTCAACCGCTCGGCGGCTTGGCTCGCCGTCTTGGTCACTGCACTTTGATAGGCGCCGATCAGGGCCACAACCTTCTCCTGGGTGATCAGACGTTCGGCCTCGGCCAGACCGTTCCTGGGGTCGCCCTTGGTGTCGGCGTAAATTACCTGAATCTTGGCTCCGCCCAGATTGGGGAGGCCTTCCTCCCTGGCGAAGGGAAGGTTCAAGTCAAACTTGCCGTTGATGATTTCCACCGCTAGATCGACGCCCCGTTTGCAGTCCATTCCCGTAGCGGCCAGATTTCCGGTCAGGGGGTAAAGCGCCCCGATCTTGATTACCTTCTCCTGGGTCAGGGCCGGTCCGGCGCACAGCGCCAGGGCCATGGTAAAAACTGCTGATACCATTAAAACCTGTCGCATTTTCATTTTCTTTCCTCCCGCTATGAGACCGCGGCTCTTCAGGGCAGCCGCCATTAGATTGAAAGTTTGACAACTCTCAGCACCTGGAAACCCTCCTGGCGCCGATCCCACATTTTGGGGTGCTAATGGAAACAAGGCAGTGTCCTCATTCAACCTTGAATTTTTTGGATGAGTCGACTAATCTCCTCCCCATTAACCGAACAGAAGTAGCTGTGAATATTTGCTAGGCGAGCATATTCACCAAGACCTCTCTTTATGTATAGAGAGGCCCCGATTATAAATTGCCTTGCTTACTTACCGTTTCACTTCAATGTGTGCCTCCTTTTCATAGTATTGGATTAACCCTCCATGGTCATTATCTCCTTTGCCATCGACCTTCAGCGCCTGCATAATTTCCATCACTGCAGCCGTAAGCGGCAAAGGGACCCCTATTTCATGCGAGGTGTCCAGCACATTCTGTAGATCCTTGATGTGAAGATTGATTCTGAATCCGGGATTGAACTTTCTGTCCATCACCAGCGGAGCCTTCGCCTCCAGAACGGCGCTCCCCGCCAGACCGCCACGTATTGCCTGATAAACGAGCTCCGGACTTACGCCAGCTTTGGTTGCCAGGACCAGTGCTTCGGACATCGCGGCCAGGTTCAAGGCTACGATTACCTGATTGGCCAGCTTCGTTACATTCCCGGCGCCGATTTCTCCGGTCAACACTACTGAGCCTGCCATCGCTTTCATGACCGGGAAGCATCTCTCAAAGACTTCTTTCTTCCCACCTACCATGACCGAAAGCGTCCCATCAATCGCTTTTGGCTCTCCCCCGCTGACCGGTGCATCCAGCATCTCTATGCCTTTTGCAGCGAGTTTGCTGGCTATCTCTCGGCTGACCAGGGGTGCGATAGACGACATGTCAACCACCACCGCCCCTGATTTTGCCCCCTCGATAATGCCGTTTTCTCCCAAGACAACCTGCTTCACCTCCGGAGAGTTGGGGAGCATGGTGATAATAATCTCCGTCCGGGCCGCAACCTCTTTCGGGGTTGCCGCGGCCTGCGCTCCTGCCGCCACCACCTCATCGACTTTTGCTTTACTCCTGTTGTATACGACCAACTCATAGCCTGCCTTCAGGAGGTTTTTGCTCATGGGCTTGCCCATAATTCCCAGCCCAATGAAGCCGATTTTTGGCATAATGAATACTCCTTAGTTCAATGGAAAGTTATAGCTGATAACCGTAGTGCTTGACCCATGCCAGCGAGGTCATGGTGTCAGGCTCGGGCACATATTCCAGTCCGATAAACCCCTCGTAGCCCATCCGGTCGATTTCTTTAAACAGGAAGGGGTAATTAATTTCGCCTGTTCCCGGCTGATGCCGGCCGGGATTGTCTGCTATCTGGATATGCCCTATCATCTTCTGGTATTGGCGGAGGGTGGCAGTGAGTTCGCCTTCCTCTCGCTGAGCATGATACACGTCGTACTGGATAAAAACATTCGGCATATTTACTTCTTCGATTAATTGGGCCACCTGCTCCGTCCGGTTCAGGAAGAATCCGGGGAGATCAAAGTGATTGACGGCTTCTATCATCAGCGTCAGCTTTGCACCCTGTAACGCTTGGGAGGCAAATCGAACGTTGGAGGCGAGCGTATTCCGGTGTTCCTCGTCGCTATAGCCGGAAACTCTTTTGCCGGCAAGGCAGTTTAGTCGTGGCACGCCAAGCACCTGGGCATAGGCAATCGCTTTACGAACCCCTACCCTAAACTCCTCCACTCTATCAGGAGATGCGGCTATGCCTCGCTCTCCCGCTCCCCAGTTGCCGGAAGGAAGATTGAAAAGCACCAGCTTGAGCCCGTTTGTCAAAAGCTGCTCCTTTATTTGTTCCGCCGGGTAATCATATGGAAATAAACATTCTACCGCAGTGAACCCTGCCAAGCGAGCGGCTGCAAAGCGCTCCAGAAATGGGATATTGTTAAAAAGCATGGTCAGATTCGCCGCAAATTTGGGCATTCATCCCTCCTTCTGAAATGTTCGTTCATGCCCATCCTCGCTTGCCGCAATCCATCAGCTACTGCTCACCAGCACTTGGCGAATAGAGCGACCGATTCGGTAACTTCATGATCTTGGCGCGGTGCAAGACCACTTATTTCAACTGCCCTAATGATCCAGTTTAGCCCGGTTCTTTATCAGGTTTACCCTGGGAAGCACCAGCCCAAAAAGTCAGTGGTGGCGGTGATCTATAGCCACAGTCATGGGGACCATTACGGGGGCGGGAAGGGAGTGTTGTCCGAAGAGGGTCCTCTCTCGCTGCTGAAGCCGACTGGCGCATGGCAACATCTTAGTGCCATTAGTATCTCAAGACAACTTAAAATCTGGGGAGTTCCGATAAATGCCTGTTTAATTTTCCTGACCACGGGATTGGGGTATTTTGAGGATAGGGGACCCCCTTGAAAGCGAGATAAATTGCAAAACTCGCAACTTATTGGGGAGCCAGCAAAAATTGCCGCGATGATCTGGATAATGAAATGTGCTTTGGTTGGGGGCGGATTGAAAAATTCCGTATGACAGAGAATATTAAAACAGAATAGTTAGCAAATTTGCGGGCCCGCCGGCCGATAATATTAACTGAGATTATGCCGCAGTATTGACCGCTTTTGTCAAGAAATGGTTTTGGTGGCCTCCTTGCCGAGGAAAATTTTCCTCAAGTTTCTCCCCTTGAAGCCGATTGTTCCTCTCAGAGATGGCATGGTAGCATAATCTCAGGATTTTCCTCAGAGCAGTGTGCTAACTTGCCTTCCACAAAAAAAGAAAACATTCTGGCTTAAAATCGGGGAGAGGTGTACCCAAAACCATTTTTTGACCGGCGGGGTCCAAGGCTGCTGAATAATCTCGGGGAATTCGGCTTTGACCCTTTCCGAATGAGGGAAAAAACATGACTCGCAAATCGAAACTCGTTGTCTTATCAATTTTTTTCTCGCCCTGACGGTCTCTGCTTTCGCCCAGGAGACCATCTCACCTGAAGATGCTGCCAAGTTCATCGGTCAGCAAAAGACCGTATGCGGCATGGTGGCAAGCGCGCATCTTGCTTATCGAAGCAAGGGACAGCCCACCTTTTTGAACCTCAATAAACCTTAATCCTAACCAAACTTTTACTGTGCTCATATGGGGTTCAGACAGGGGCAACTTCGAAAAGCCTCCTGAAGTGCTCTACAGGGGGAAGGAAATTTGTGTAACAGGGATGATACGAAGCATTCGAGGTCTTCCCGAGATCATCGTCAAAGACCCTTCGCAGATAAATGTGAAGTAGCCTAAACCCATTCGGATTGGCCCCATGCTTACAAAAAAGTGGGTTCCCAGAACAGTTGCGCTGACTTTTTTCCTGTTCCTCAGTTTTCCGGGCATTTCTCAGGCGTGGCACGACAAAACCCATTTAGCCATTGCCAAAGTGGCCGGGTATGAGAACTGGTACAACGCCGCCGGGGCGGATATCGCGAAAGTCAAGGCCGGAGATAAAGAGGCTCATAACCATTACTCTGGCAATCCGCCTGGTACTGTTATTACACCTAAAATGATTCTGGACCAGGTACAAAGGTACGATGATCCAACTGATGGAAGAGGGCATCTTTACGGCGCGATTGTCGCCTCTCTACGCGATTACAAATCCGCCAAGGCAACGGGAAAGTTCGGCGAGTATCACCTCGCCTATTGTGTTCATTATGTTGGCGATCTGTCCATGCCGCTCCATAATACCCTATATAATTCATTCAATCGGCAGCACCACCCAGCTATGGATGGAATTGTCGAGAATGAGGTGCTTGATCACCTGGAGCGGATCAAAATCTATGCCATAAAGATCAAGTCTGAAGATGACCTGGTAAAGGAAATCGCGAGGATAGCCAACCTCTCCATGAAATTAGGCTATCAGCTTGAGGCGGAGAACCGCTTTTTGACCAAGGACGAAGCTTATATCCAACTGGGTCATAGCGCTTCGCTGCTTAAAGCTATTTTAGACTACGTGCAATAACAAGCGGGGCTGAGTCCCTGGACCACAGGTTCGGGTTTCCCTTCTCTTAGAAACGGTCTCTCGGAATATCGGCTGGAGTTCTGGCTCACAACATCCTGCATTATGATCACGCAGTTCTATGTCTGAGGCGGAGAAGTGAATCGGTCCCTAGACTGGCTAATTAAGCGCCTGGTCAAAGTGAAGGCCAGGGTTTCTTATCACGCCCGGAGGTGTTAGGTCCATGTGGCCTCGCCTTTCCCCTGGCGCATAACTATCGGGCGGTGCCGAGATCGGGTTCAAAAAAAGCGGCTATTTTGCCACTATCTGCCCATTCCGATTATTTGCGCTATTATCAAGAAATCTCGTTGAGCTGGGGAGAAAGGGACTTTGCCCCTGGGTATCGGTGGGGAAATCAGTTATCGGCTGCGGCTCGGGCCTTGAAGGTCCAATAGGAATTGAGGAAATAATTAACCAGGGTGGCCGGGATGATGGCCAAAAATTGATGGATATAGGCGGGCGTCCTAGGGAAGGCTAGGTTCAGGAGGACAAAGGTGCTGTAGCTGACGCCCAAGGCCAGCAGGGAGACGCCTTTGAACATGGCAGCCTTGGTCCAGAGGCTCCCCCGGGCGTTGCGGTCTTTGAAGGTCCAGAAATTATTCAGCAGAAAGTTGGAGATGATGGAACACTCGATGGAGATGGGTGAGGCCAGGTATTTGCTCAGGCCGAGCCGTAACAGCAAGAGAAACAGGCCCAGATTCACCACCACCCCGAAAAAACCAACCACCCCGAACTTCAAGAAGGTTTTGCTGGCTTGAAACCTAATCCACCAGATATTGAGCAGAAATTCAGTGATATCCGCTAGACCCAATTTGGTGGTGCCGCGCACCCGATCGACGAACTCCACCGGAATTTCCACAATCCCCGCCTTATGATGCATGGCTTGATGGAGCAGGCTGATTTGAAAGGCGTACCCCTGAACCCTGGCCAGGGCCTGGAAATCGATTTCCCGTAGCAACGCGGCCCGAATGGCCCGGAAACCGGCAGTGCAATCCCTGACCTGGGATAAGCCGGCCAGGTAGCGGGCAAAGATATTGCCCCAGCGGGACAGGGCCTTCCGCAGCCGGCCCCAGTTTTCCGGGATGCTGCCCCCGGGGATGTAACGGCTGCCGATTATGAAGTCGGCGTCCTGGTCCAGGGCCGCCAGCAGCCGGGGCACGTCTGCCGGTTTATGGGAAAAATCGGCGTCCATCTCCATGACCGCCTCGGCCCGTAGCTCATTAAGGGCGTAAGTCATACCGCGGATATACGCAGCTCCCAGCCCCCGCTTCTCCCCGGTCAGCAGGTGGAGGTTAGGATAGCAGTCCATCAGCTCCCGGACAGCCTCGGCGGTGCCGTCCGGGGAGTAGTCATCCACCACCAGGACGTGCATTTCGTGTTGGAGGCGGGCGAACTGCTCCCAGAGCGCCGGAATCAGCAGACGGATATTATCCTTCTCATTATAAGTAGGCAGGATGATGACTATTTTCATGGCGGTTCACGCCCCATCCCGGCGATAGAGGGCTGCGGCAGGCGTCCGCTTCACCAGGAGCCAGCCTGCGGTGTGCTGCAGATAATTATCCAGGTCCGAACCGGGTCTCGTCAAGGCCAAACGTGCCCCGGAGCGCTCGATCCACTGGGCGATAAAAGCCCGGTCATTGTGGGTGTAGCTCCGTAGAAAGGGGTCGCGGTAAAGTTCACAGCGGTCATCCACGAAGACCTGCAGCCGGGGGGTGTAGAAGATCAAAAAACCGCCGAAGAGCATGTCGTTCAGGATGGGGGTGCCCGGCGGTTGGGTCTCTTCATAACCCTTGAGGTCCGGCAACAGTTCGATGGGCCAATGCCTTGGGTCGAGGCGGGTGAGGCCGTAGCCGGTGAGGCTTAGAGAGGCCAGGCTGAGGGTGGCGGTAAACAGTAGCGCCAGCCCCGGAACCAGCAGGTCCGAGAGGTTCAGCGGCGGCCGCGGTGGGCTTGCCGGGTGCAGGCGAAAGATGACGCTGCCCCGGTCACTGAGTCGGCGGACCCAGCGCACCTCAGGCAGAAACTCCGCCAGCGCCAGGGCCGCAGTTACCGCAAATAGCGGGGTATTGCGCACCCGGTAGCAGCCCAGGACCAGCCAGACCACGGGGAGCAGCCAGGTGACCCGGGGCCGGCGGGGGAGGGTGCCCCACAGGCAGGCCAGGAAGAAGAGGCCAAAACACAAGGTGGCCCAATTCTGCCCGAGTTCTTTGAAGAGGGTGACGTGCTCCTGGATGACCTGGGACACTACCGGCGACTTCATAATGGCCAACCAGGTCCTGGGCAACTCCGCCCCATAGGGGTTGAGGCAGACGGTCAACAGGCAGCCCAGTACCAGCAGGCCCAGGCCCAGCATTTCCTGGAAGGATTTAATGGGCGAATTCTGGCCGATAAGGCGTGCCAGGGTCCAGCCGCCCACGGTCAGGCCCAGGGTCCCCAGTCCGGCCAGGACGCCGCCGTGGCTGTTGGTCCAAATGATAAACATTGGCCAGAGCCAAAAGAGGCTCCGGAGACCTTTCCGTCCTGCCTCAAAGTCGCAGAGCCAGGCAAAGGTGAGGGCCAGGAAGACGAGGGAGATGACATGCGGCCGGACATGGAAGTGATGGCTGCTGGCCGCCAGGACCAGGGCCATCAGCAGGGACGCCAGGGGCAGACCGAGGCCGCCGCGCCGCAGGCGGGCGAAGACCCAGGTATACAGGCCGGCCAGGACGGCGGCGGTCATAAATAGCAGCCCATCGAAGCCGAACATCCCATAAACCAGCGCCATGAGGCACTCCGGCAACCACTCATGGGCCGTCCAGGGCTGGCCATGACAGGTAAAACTATAGATATCGGCGGTGGGCAAATGCTGGGTGGCGAGGATTTGCCGGCCCACCACCAGGTGCCAGAAGGTGCCGGGATCCCGGAAGAGATTGACCCGGCCGAAGAGGATCAGCAAGAGCCAGATGGCCAAAAAGACGACGCTTTCCGGGCGGAAGAATTTTTTCATAGCCTGCCAAGAATTTAACCTGGAATATGCTCTTCAAGTCTTTCCTGGGTCTGAGCGCCGAGGAGCTGCCCCCCGATCAAGGTATCAAAAAATTGATCTCTTTTTCACTCTGACTAATATAATAAAAATTTAGGTTCGTGCACCATCTTCCGTAGAGGAAAAAACTTTTTGCCTACTGGTTAGAGGGGTTCCACGGTGGTGGCGAGGTGCCTGACCACCCCCAGGCGAACCGCAAGAAAATACCAGCCCACCAGCGCCGGGGTCAGCCACATGTACCAGAAATCATTTTGGATGCCCCCTGACAGATTAGTGGCAAGGGACCCGGCATCAATGGCCAGATAGAGGCTCAGGGTGACAATGGTGGCGCTGTTCCACCCGTGTTGGCATCCCCCGATGACGACGGGCAGGATAACCAGAAGCAGAACCACATTATCACAAGTCCAACCAAAAGAGGCCGTCAACACCGAGATCGCCAACAGGAGGGGCAATTGCTGAGGCCATTGCCAGTTAAGGCGATTCTTGTACCAGTAATAACCAAACCAGATCACTCCTAAAGCGGTCGGGGCAAACTGTAACCACAACTTATCGGGGCCCAGAAAATGTCTTAACGTGCCCCCGATAGTAGGCGTGGCCCAGGGATACGGCGGGTGATGTCTGACGGCATAAGCATACTGTTTCAGAACTGCGGGGTTGAATAGCCAGGCGATGGCAGTGGCGGCCAGGATGCCCAAGGTCGAGCCAGCCAGCAGGGCCCAGCGTCTCCCACTGATGGTCCAAAAAAGGAAGGCCAGCGGCACTAGGTATAGGATATGCGGCTTAATCACCATCAAGAGCATGGAGAGAGCGGCCAGCCACCAGGCCCGGCGCTGGAGAAATATCAGAAAAAGCACGGTCCCTAAAAGGAGGAGGACAGAAATTTGTCCTGTCTTTAGGGTAAAAAGAGTGGGTATAAAGGAAAAACCCAACAGCCAAGCGATCCAAGTCCGGGAAGGCGACCCCTGGTAAAATCGCCAGATAAAAGATGCACAAACGACTATCAGGGCGGTATTTAGGAGAAACCACAAAAACCGACTGAGGCGATATTTCAGAGCGCCGAAGGGCATAACCAGGGGCAGTGTATAGGGCGGATTCCACATCATGACCGGCACTTGGAAGGTGCGACCGGCATAGAGTTGTAACTGCATCAACTGCTCAGGACTATAGGGGTTGCCTCCGGTTAGATTCAATCGCCCTGCCGCCCAATATTCTACAAAATCATCCACCTCAATTATTTGCTTACTTAGGAACAGAGAAGATTGTTGAAATAATATAAATACACAGATACCCAATATTAAAGCAGCTATCAGCTGCCTCAACCATGGTTTAATTATGGTCGGTCCAGCCATGAATAGTAATGCCCCTTACCTGCTTCCATCATAAGTTGTAACTGAGATTATGTCTCAACCTTTGCCACCACAGTCAAAAAACGGTTCTTGTGGAGCCCCTACCCGAGTTTAACCACGAGAAGGACCGTAGGGGATGCTGGCACCCTCATCTCACCAGAAATGGCCGGGACTTCTTGACACATTATGCCATGTGCGGTAGCGATTAGAAAACTCTTTTTTCAGGGCACAGAGGCAGGGGAAACAACCGGCTCGCCAGCCCCCACAGGCATCTGGAGTGTCGGCACACCACCCAACATACCCCGGCCGTAGCCTCAGGGGCCACATAGTTAAGGGCCCTGAAATGGAAACCCCGGGGCTGGGACTCATGCCTCCTTTTTCCTGAAGCCTCCCTTCATCTACCATTTCATTTTTTCCTCTTGACCTGAGATTATGGGGCAATGCTGATCGCTTTTGTCAAAAAATGTGTTGGGGGCCACTTTGGCGAGGAAAATTCCCCTAAAGTTCCTGTTTTTAAGGCCACTTCCTTTGAGCGAAGGCTATCTACTACATTTTTCGTTTTGGCTGGGTGCAGATCGAGGGAAGATATCTTCCCCTTGAACCATAATTTTCTATGACATTGAATATTAAGAAAAGCGAGAAAGGGGAAAGGGCGAGGTTATTGCCATTTCCCCCTCTCGCGACATGAGTCTTTCGATTACTGCCCTGCCAACTCTGCCAAGTCCCCGGCGATGTCCATTAGGGCCGGGCACATCAGGTACGGACCACTATCCACCTTACGCTGGGGGCGGGTCGGGGTGCGCGTGCGGTCTGCCGAGGTATGGGAAGCCCGTGAGCAGGTCAGTGTGTGGCTTGAGCCCGTCGGGGGGAATCTTGCCTTTAGAGAGCATAGCAAGACGGTGCGCGGCGACGTGGTCGGTGAGCAGGCGACCGTTTGGGTACCCGCCGGGCTTGGTGGGGTCGAAGCTCAGCATGTCGGGCAGAACCCCCTCGGCATCGATCAGGGCTCTGGCTTCGGCGCTGGAATAGCCCCCGACGTGCTCTAACGTGTGGATCATCTGGTCGAGGAAGTGCTCCCGGTCCTGAGCAGGCTCGCCCCGGTTGAATTCCGGTTTGATCTCGTCGGTGAAAAAGAAGTTCACGAAGGTCGGGTGGCCAGCGCGATCCACGGGGACGAGCTTGCCGGCGCGGCGAATGCTGACCCGCCCCCAGATGCGCACCGCGGAGTTGGCGCCTAGGAGGGACGTCGGTAGCTCAAACGCCATGCTGAACACGTTATAGTTCGCAAACAGGTCTTTGCCGGTCCACCGGCTCGGGTCCGGAGCTCCATCGAAGCCGGTGAAATTCTTTCCGCCCTTGTAGTCGAAGAGGGTCAGAATTCCCGCGAAGTCGATAAAGAAGGCGTCGCTGCGAAGTCCGACGAAGCATGTGTAAGGGCCCGACGTGTGGAGGTGCGGCTCGGGGCCGAACGACACCTCGACGTCTTTGAAGATCGGCTCACCGGCGGCCTCAGCCAGACGGGCCTCTGAGCCGGTTGCCAGGTAGACGGTTGCATGCTGCCGGCCGTCTCGCGGCTCCGAGAACACCAAGCTGAACGAAACGTCGTTCTCGCAGTCACCGTCGTTGTCGATGTTTATCCGGTACACGGCGTCGGGGTGGAACGCCGCCTCCTTAGCGAACGAGTTACAGTTAAGGATCAGCACGGTCCTCGACGCGTCTGTCGGTACTTTGAAGACGTAGAGATCGGTGAGGTCGAGTCGAGTGTCGCCTTCGGGAGGACCAAGGTTCAGGCCTGTGAAGTGGTTCGACATAGTGTTCTCTCTCCTTTGATAACGTCGTTTATTAACGCCTATCGCGGCGCAATTTCCTTAAACGCTATTTGAGATCAAGGAATCTGAAAACCTGGGTCTCCCAAGTCTGTTGGCCGGTTCAGATAATGGAGTTCGAGGAATCGTGGGGCCTATGAGGAAAAAGAACCCAGCGATTGGCTATAAGGTAAGGGCTAATATCTCAATGTCAAGAGAATCCGCAACCGGCTGGAAGGCAAGGGGAATCGGTCAATTCCTGAGAATTCTGCGCAGAATGGCGACTAGTTCATGATCTGCATATCGAAACGAAAAACTCAAGATCCGATGAACCACCTGAGATTTGGTGCTTTGCCACAGATGCTATAATGAATATCAGTGCATCCTTGGCCTCTTCCGCCCAGCCTTACAATCAGTCCGACCTTCCCCCATTTCCTCGCTTACTTTCCTAGGGATCCCCAATCGTTCCAATCGTTGATGATCCTTGATTTCCTCAATTCCGGCATTATTTTTTGAGAGATACGGGTAACAACGTTATTGCAATTATACGCAGCGTCTTAAGTAATTGAACACAAGCGCCTGACGGTTTCATTTCCCAGGCGCCATTGAGAGAATATTCTCTCCACGACTTCCACGATGTCTGTCAAAGTTTGGAAATATTGATTATG
>Ga0326728_10002696_pt1 | contig 58034 bp, 36 predicted proteins | sample MB3enrmetagenome_FD_207602 | JGI IMG/M metagenome (GOLD analysis project Ga0326728, IMG submission 207602) | Lab enriched peat soil microbial communities from McLean, Ithaca, NY, United States - MB31MN | ecosystem: Environmental > Terrestrial > Soil > Wetlands > Peat | place: USA: New York... | reverse complement strand
GCAAGAACCAAAGAAGCTCTGGAAATAGCCATCAGCGAAGCCATCCAGATGATTACTCCAGACAACGCAAGGGCATGGTTCAATCACTGTATCAATGGTCTACAGTAATTGCTAAAATGCTCTAGTCTCCGCGCAAAAATGGGTTGCTTCTGCGCTCGGCGCCTATGGTGGTGGCGGGACCGTGGCCTGTGACGACCCTGGTCTCGTCTGCCAGCGCCATCAGGCGGCCCTGAATCGAGTCGATGATCTGGCCGTAGTCGCCGCCGGGAAGGTCGGTGCGGCCGATGCCGCCTTCAAAGAGCGTGTCTCCGGCAACCAGCAACTTGAGCGGAGCAAAGTGGAGGCAGACCGAGCCTTGCGTGTGGCCGGGGGTGTGCAGCACTTGGGCGGGATAGCGCTCCAGACCCACGCGCTGGCCGTCGGTCAGGTTCTCGTCGGGCGGAGCCGTTTCAGGAGTCGCGACGCCGAGCCAGCCTGCCTGCTGGTCCATCATCTTCAGCAGCGGCAGGTCGTTTTCGTTCAGCAGGATGGGCGCGCCGGTGAGCCGCTTGAGCCGGAGCGCGCCGCCCACATGGTCGATGTGAGCGTGGGTGACAAGAATCTGCTTGAGCTTGAGGCCAAGTTCGGTCAGCCGGCGGTGAATGCGGGCGACTTCGTCGCCGGGATCGATGACGATGGCCTCGCCGGCGTCTTCATCGCCGAGGATGGTGCAGTTGCATTGCAGCGGGCCGACGGGGAAGGTTTCGAGAATCATGGTTTCCATTCTATAGGCGCTCGAGCCGGTCAGGCCCGCGCCTCGCGAACCACACATGCTGCTAGCCTTGGTGCTGCTTCAGTCCCAGGCTCTCCATCACTTCCAGCGCAAAGCGCGCCGAGACCGTGGCCGGGCCGCCGCCCATCTCGATGCCGACCTCGATTGCCTCAAACAACTCCTCAAAGCTCGCCCCATCCGCGGCTGCCTGCTCGATGTGCCACTGCATGCAGGATTCGCAGTTCTTCACCACGGAGATTCCCACGGCGATCAGCTCTTTGTGTTTTTTGGGCAGAGCGCCGTCGCAATAGGCCGCCTTCTCCATGGCGAGAAATCCGTCGTAGACCTTCGACTTGCTGGCAAGCAATTGCGCATGGGCGCGTTTCCGTGTGGCAGTAAGCTCTTCGAGTTTGTTCATCTCGCGTTAAGTCCTCCTCTGCCGGGTCTGAGATGGATACTTTCACAACATAGGTTCTCACAATCTCCCATCTGAGTCTGTTTTGCTGAAGGCAGGTAGCCCCACCGCAGGTGGCGCAGGTGGCTTGCGGAAGGTGATCGCGTAGAACTTGCCTTCCTTCAGCATTTCAACGTGGATCTCCTCCATCTCCGGCGGCACCAGATCGATGGGCACGGTCACGGCCTCCTGGCGATCCTTGTAGAAACTGCTGGTGAATGGAATGTTCTCGTAGGTGCTCTTCACGTACTCTTCGGTTTCGTCCTCGATCATCAGATGGCCGCCCGGCTTGGTTACGCGGATCATCTCGCGAACGGCCTTGGCGCGGTCGCTGAAGAAGTTGAAGCCGCCGGCGGTGTAAACCACGTCGAAGCTCGAATCGGCGAAGGGCAGGCTCTCGGCATTGCCCAAATAGAGGTCGGCCTCCATCTTCCAGCGGCGCATATTGTTTTGGCAGTTGGCCAGCATCTCGGGCGACAAGTCGAGTCCGGAAAGTTTCACTCCGCGCGGCAGATATTTGAAGTTGAGACCGGTGCCGACGCAGGTCTCCAGCACGGAATCACCGGGTTTAACATCAAGCAAACTCGTGTAGTTATCGAAGTACGAATCGATGTCCACTCCCCGAAGGGCCGCGAAGAGACGCTGGGTATCATCGTAGAATCCACCAATGGTTTCATAGAGGTGGTTGTATTTGCCGTTGTCGCCGGTCAGATCCTCCGGCCGGAGGAAAACGGGAATTCCGTTGCGGATGGGGAAATGCTCGCCGGAATTGCTGACCATCGCTTCCCTGCCCTCTTCGCTCACTACATGCAACGGACTGCCGGTAATGGGGCTTTGCAACGTGGCGACGCTCTGCGGCCGCTCGGCCCAGGAGCGCTGCTTGACTGGGTGAAAGGCCGCCCAGATGCTCAGAAGAAGAGCTCCGCCAAGGCAGATCAAGCCGAGAACTGCATTGGGAAGCGGCATCTGCGGCAAAGCAGCGCGGTTGAAATGGAGAAAGACTTCCAAGCCCGTCGCTAGAACAACGCCCCCACCGAAGACAAAGATGGCAGCGCGCGATTCGCGGTTCCACAGCCAGGCAACGACCGCGGCAAACCAGAAGATAAGAAAGGTATGCAGACCAGCTTCGTGAGCCAGGCCGGAGTGCAACGCGAGAACCAGCGCGGGAATCGCCACCGCCGCCAGCGGCAGGGGAAGCGTAGCAAGAAATCCCCGCAGCCGCGGGTTGACCAGGCGGTGAAAAGTGAAAGGCAGAACGCCGAGCATCGCGGCGGCGAGCGTCCAGCCGAGATACCCAAGAGCTTGCTCCGGGCCGGTCAGCGGGAAGTTGCGCCAACCGAAGATCAGGCCGGGAATGAAGCCGAAGGCCACCATCCAGAGAAAGCCGCGGCGAGGCTTTTGCGTCCCCACGAACCATGCGCCAAGAATGGGGCCGGTCCACGCTCCCACTTGCGAGATGAAAAAGCCAAAAGCGAACACGCTGGCAACAGCCAGGGCCACGATCTGCGAACTGCGGTTGGAGCGAACTTCTGCAGGCATTTTGCGGTTCTCCTTTGTGTCAGCGCGCACTTCCAGCACGCTCAGATTGTTGACCTCATCGGTCAGGTTCAGGCTTGGTTGGCGACGGGTTTGCCCTCTGAAGGTTGCGTTTTTTGAACTTTTTCTGTCTCCATGGCAGAAAGCTGCTCCAGCGCCGATTCGCCCCAGTCGAGAGCGGCGCGGGTCAGCGCCAGTCCCAGGCCCAGCGTGAGCATCCAGTAGGGCTTCTTCGGGTTTTCTGATTGGGCTTCGCGCGCCATCGTCTCGATCCCTTCGAGCGTGGCCAGCATCTGCCGGTTTCGCCGCTGAACTTCGCGGACGTGCATCAGCGCAACGCCCGGCGCGGCCTCATGACCAAAAAACAGCTTGAGCATGAATTCATTGCGCGGCGGATCGTTTTGAAAAGGCTGGGCAAGCCACTCCCGCAAGCAGGTGCGCCCGGCATCGGTCAGCGAGTACTCCTGGCGGCGCTTTTTGGAGGACGGGGTTGGCTGACAAGCCTTAATTAGCCCTTCGGCGGCCAAACTCTTGAGAGAAGGGTAGATTTGTCCGTAGCTCTCACCCCAGAAGCTGCCAAAGTTCTCTTCGATGGCCTTGTGAAGCTCGTAGCCGGAGAGATTCGGCTGGATGGAGAGCATGCCAAGGATGACGTAGGCTGTGCGGTTGTTCTTCATATATCTAAAAGATATATCTGAAAGATATTAATGTCAACAAGAATCTTCATTCAGTGGCAAAAAGATCTGCACTACGCAAAAAACGGCAGGCCGAGTGGCCTGCCGTTTTGCAGATCTGGGTGGAGGGAAGTCTTTCGGACTACTTACCGGACTTTGCGGGCGCGGAAGCGGGCGCCGTCTTGGAGTTCTCCAGCACAGAGTGCGAACCACCGGAGGTATGAACGTAGAGCACGGTGAGAAGGATGGATGTGCACATGAAGATCACCGCCGACCAAGTGGTAAGCCTGGTAAGCACGTTGGCTGCCGCGCGGGGACCGAATGCGGTCTGTGAGCCTTGCCCGCCAAAAGCGCCTGCCAGATCCGCCGAACGGCCCTGCTGCAGGAGGACGACGCCAATCAGGAAAAAGCACACCAAGATGTGCAGGACGACGATGAAATCGAAAAAGATATTCATGTGAAAGCTGCTTTCTAGAGCAAAACCTGGAATGCTGTAACCTGACTGACAGTGTTGAAGGTCGCCGCTCTCTGTTGGTCGCGCCGACTTGAGTGCACTGGTTCCGGGCTACATCCTCCCTGGTTTTGCTAAAAGGTCAGTCCGGCTGACCCGGACGAGAGAAATTTGGTGCGGAAGAGGGGACTTGAACCCCTATGCCTTTTGGGCGCCAGCACCTCAAGCTGGTGCGTCTGCCAATTTCGCCACCTCCGCACTGTGGTGAACAGTACGAGTATAGCAAAAGTCCGGCGTTGCGGGGAGGCCTGAGTTGCGGGTTCTCACACCTTACATCAGACCGGCCGCCTCTTATTGGATACGCTCGAAGCGGAAGCCGCCTTCGCGCAGGGCATGTCTGATGGCGGTGATGTGGGTGGCGCCGCGAGTCTCCAGCGTTACATCGATCACCGTTTCGCCCAGGCTGACGCCATAGTAGGAGCGGTTATGGATGGTTTCGACGATGTTGGCGCGCTCGCGGGCCAGAATCTGGGTGAGGCCGAGCAAAGCGCCGGGCCGGTCCTGAAGGTGAACCCGGATGCGCAGAAGACGGCCGTCTTTCACCAGGCCGCGCTCGATGATCTTGGCCAGCAGTGTGACGTCGATGTTGCCTCCCGAGACCAGAACTACAGTGCGCCGGTGGCGCAGATTGGTCTTGGACTGGAGCAGGGCGGCTAGCGCCGCCGCGCCGGCGCCCTCGGCCAGGGTTTTCTCGTGCTCCAGCAGCATGAGGATGGCGCTGGCGATCTCCTCATCGTCCACGGTGACGATCTCGTCCACGTAGTGGGAGACCAGCGGCAGCGTCAGGTCGCCGGCGCGGCAAACCGCAATGCCGTCGGCGACGGTGGCCTCGGCGGCAATGACAACCGGAGCGCCTGCCTCGCGGGCACGGAGCATCGAGGGCTGCTTTTCCGGCTCGACGCCAATCACGCGAATCCTGGGATTGGTCTCTTTCAACGCGCAGGCGACGCCGCCGATGAGCCCGCCGCCGCCGATGGGCACAACCACGGCTTCGAGGTCGGGAACCTGTTCGAGGAGTTCGAGACCGATGGTACCCTGGCCGGAGATCACTTCCGGGTCGTCGAAGGGATGGATGAAGGTGCGTCCCTCTTCGAGGCGGCGGCGCAGGGCCTCTTCGCAAGCTTCGTCATAATTTGCCCCGTGGAGAATGACCTCTGCCCCGAAGCCGCGCGTGGCAGCCACTTTGATCTGCGGCGTGGCCAGCGGCATCACAATCTGCGCCCGAATGCCGCGCGCCGCGGCGTGGAAGGCGACGCCCTGGGCGTGGTTGCCGGCGCTGGCGGTGATCACCCCGCGCTCCCGCTCAGCCTGGCTCAGGGTGAGCAGCTTGTTCAGCGCGCCCCGCTCCTTGAAGGAGCCTGTGCGTTGCAGGTTTTCAAGCTTCAGATGCAGCGGCAACCCGGTCAACTCAGAGAGGTCGCTCGATAGCTGGCACGGAGAAACGTAGATGGCCTCTCCAATGTGTGCACGCGCCGACTGGATGCTGCTAAGGGTGACGGATTCCAAAGTGCGCCTCCTTGGCTGGGCGATAGAGCAGAATGAACCAAAATCCCAAAATGGGCAGGAAACAAAAAACCACCAACCGCGCTTGCGGGAGGTGGCCTGGGTGCTGCTTTACTGGTGAATCCGGTTTGTCAGGCTTCGCTTCCCGCACACGCATTGGAGCCGATAATTCGCATGGCGGGAACTGGCACGGCAATGCGCAGGATCGGAGAGAAGCTCGCATTGGCGCTGGAGGTGTGCATTGCGTTGATTGCAGTAGAGCAGAGGGGCAGGGGGCGCGTCAAGAAAGCATCGCTGGAGGTCTCTGACATCAAGCCCAAGCCTGACGTCACATTACCTTCGTGTCCCTGGAGAGGCAAAGCTGGAGAGGCAAACCTTGTTACCTCAAAGACATCCCGTGGCAATCTGATGTATACTTGCCCGTTCAGCTAATGTTTTTTTACCTTCTGGAGCGAATGCAATGGTGTGTGCTAAGTGTAAAAGCCACAGAATACACAGGATTGAGAGGAGAGGTTTCCTGCGCGTTAGGGTGGCTCCGCTATTGGGCTACTTCCCCTGGGAATGTGCCACATGCGGGAAAGAACAGTTGCTCAAGGCGCGGGGAAGACGGAGACACTCTCATGACGAAAGCAACCCGCACGAGGAAGTCCGCGGCCATGTGAGCCATCTGCACCAAGACCCCATCGGTTGATCTCAAACGCTCGCGGCAGTGCCTGGGCCGCCATTTGCTCCCTCAACCGAAGACCAAACTCTTCATATCAGCCGCCGGGGTGGATCGAGCACCGCCGCGCGAGTTCTATCCACCGGCCTCCACCAATGGGATGAGTCCTACGAGCCGTAGTATCAGGTATCGTTAGGACGTTCCAACGCGTGGAGGCCAAATGATCTCGCTGATTCCCCGGCGTCTTCTGACTTTTCCGTCCCTCAATCGCAAATCGGTTCTCTTACGGAATGGCGGATTTCAACTCTTCGCCAGGCGAAGGTCCATCTCAGGAGTTGCAGGTCTCGCGATCTGCGCAGCGTTGATTGCGGGTCCGCACCCCTCAATTGCGCAGTCCACAACGCCGGACTCTCATGCCGCGGACACGCAGTCTGACAAGCCAAGGGAAGGCGGGCAGCCTTCCGCCGTGGGCGGAGTGAACACCGGAGGCGCGCACGCGGCTGTGCTCGACAAGGAGCACCGGCCGATTACCGCCGGCGGCTTTGTGAAAGATGGACCGATTCTCTTCGAGGACATTGCCCGCCAGGCCGGCTTGACCGCATGGAAGCATGTGATGGGCACGCCGGAGAAGAGATTCATCATCGAGGCCAACGGCTCGGGCGTGGGCCTGATCGACACGAACAATGACGGCTGGCTGGACATCTATCTGGTCAACGGTTCAACCTATGGCGCCGAAAGCGGCAAGGCTGCGCCTCCCAAGGCCGCGCTCTTCCACAACAATCATGACGGCACCTTTACGAATGTGGCGGAAAAGGCCGGTGTGACCAACGATCGATGGGGCTTCGGCGTGGCCATCGCCGACTACGACAACGACGGCTGGCCGGATATTTATGTGACTAACTTCGGCAAGAACAGGCTTTACCACAACAATCACGATGGGACCTTCACCGATGTGGCCGAGAAAGCCGGCGTTGCGCTGGGCAACTGGTCAACCGGGGCCACTTGGGGCGACTATGACGGCGATGGAAGGCTGGACCTCTTTGTCCCCGGCTACGTTCACTACGACCTGGCGAACCCACCTGCCTCGGGCGACAAGGGCGTCGCGTACAGCTTCTGCCAGTTCCGCGGCGAAAACGTCTCCTGCGGGCCGCGGGGTCTGAAAGGCGAGCCGGATCATCTCTTCCACAACAACGGCGATGGAACCTTTACGGATGTGAGCGAAAAGGCGGGCGTCGCCGACAAGAATGGCTATTATGGGCTTACCTCGGTCTTCGTCGATGTGAATAACGATGGAAAGCCCGATCTGCTGGTAGGCAACGACTCGACTCCGAATTACCTCTATCTCAACAAAGGCGATGGGACGTTTGAGGATGTGAGCTACGCCTCCGGATATGCTCTCAATGAAAACGGCCGGGAAACGGCCACGATGGGCATCGCCGTCGGCGACTACCAGAACAATGGCCTCGTAGATCTTTACAACACCACCTTCTCCGACGATTACAACCCGCTTTACCGCAACGATGGCGACGCCAACTTCACGGACATCAGCTATCAGTTGGGGATTGCCGAACCCACCGTTCCCTTTCTCGGCTGGGGCACTGCATTCCTCGATTACGACAACGACGGATGGAAGGACCTGATTGTCTCCAACGGGCATGTTTACCCCATCGTGGACAAGGAGCCGTGGGGAACCAGCTTCGCTGAGCGGCCGCTGTTGTTTCACAATAACGGCGGCAAGCAGTTCGAACTGATGCCGGCAGTTGAGGGAACCGCGCTGGCGCAGACCTATGTGGGGCGCGGCCTGGCTGTGGGCGACCTCTTCAACGATGGCAAGCTCGATGTGGTCATCAATGTAATGGACGGCGCACCGGCGCTGCTCCGCAATGTCTCGCCCGACAAGCACCATTGGATTGAGTTCAAACTGATCGGCGGAACGAAGAGCCCGCGGGATGCTGTCGGCGCGACCGTTTACCTTACCGCAAACAACATGCGCCAGCGCGGCGACGTCGTTTCCGGAGGAAGCTATGCCTCCACCAGCGATCCGCGGCTTCACTTCGGACTTGGCGACGCGACGGCCGTCGAAGACATTGAAGTGCATTGGCCCAGCGGCGCAGTGGAGCATTTCCCCGCTCCACAGATCGACCGCATCGTAACTCTCAGAGAAGGCCAGGGTACAAAGCCCTAGAGCGCATCGCCCATGATCCCTCTCAGCCATTTTCGAGGAGAGTTTTCCCCATTCAACGCCGGAGGTCAAACATAATGAAGATCCATAACATGGCAATCGCGTTGAAATCCAGTTCTGTTGCCAGTCGAACTCTTCGTACAGTTGCCGGGTTCGTCTTTGCGGCCGCGGTCGCTTGCAGCTTGATGGCATGGCGGGCTGAACAAGCCTATTCGGCGGCTGACGATAAAACCGCACCGCAACGATCGGCATCTTCGCAATCTGTCAGCGAGCACTACAATCTCCGTTTTGGAACGGATAAGCCCTTTCTCCCCTCCAATGCCACCACGGAGACAGGCAGGTTCATCGATCCCAAGAGCTTTCCCACGGCAAAGTATTGCAGCCACTGCCACCAGGAAGCGCACGCGGAGTGGCGCCAAAGCGCCCATGCCAACTCCTTCCGCGCTCCCTGGTACATCAAGAATGTCAACATGCTGATGAGCGAAAAAGGAATCGAGTATGCACGTCACTGCGAAGGCTGCCACAATCCCATCGCGCTGGTTTCCGGCGCGATGACCAAGGGCTCTCCCATCGATCGCAAGTTCGACGAGGATGGCATCACTTGTTCGGTGTGCCATTCGATCCAGAAGGTTGACGCGCGCGGCACGGGCAGTTGGGTTCTCGGCCAACCGGCAGTCATGGTGGATGCGGCCGGCAAGCCGGTTTACGGCGAGGTTTCAGACAAGGAGATTCTGGCGCACCTCGACCGCCACTCCAAGGCCGTGATGAAAGACTTCTACCGCTCGAGCGAATTCTGCGGAGCGTGCCACAAGGCAGCACTGCCCAGGATATTGAACGACTATAAATGGCAGCGCGCCATCTTCCTCTCCGACGAGTGGCAACTGTCCTCTTTCGCGAAGCAGTCTCCACTTCCCTTCTATGTCAAGGACAAAGCCTCCAACTGCCAGACATGCCACATGCCAAGCGAAGACATTCAGTTGCCGGACTATGGAGCCAAAGAAGGAAAACTGGCCTCGCATCGCTGGCTGGGGGCCAATACCGTTCTGTCAAAGTATTACGGCTACGATGCGCAGATGGAGAAGACCCTCGCCTTTCTGCGCAACGGGGTCCTCAATATTGACATCTTCGGGATCGAACGCAACGGCGGAAGGATCGTTGCGCCGCTGGGCGGCCAGCCCTTCGAAATCGCTGCGGGAGATGCGCTCACCGTTTCGGTCGTGATTCAAAACAAAGGCATCGGCCATAGCTTTGTGCCGGAGCAACGCGACTTTTATGAGAGCTGGGTCGAGTTCGAGGCCAAAGACGCAACGGGACGCACGCTGATGCACTCCGGCGCGTTGCAGCCGGGCGGCACGCTCGATCCCGGCGCGCATAGCTTCACCAACCGGCTGGTCAATGCAGAAGGAGGGCTGAATGACCTGCACCAGGTTTGGAATACAAGGGTCGTTGCGTATAACAACACCATACAATCGGGCCGCTCCCAGGTAGTGCGCTACGCATTCAAGCTGCCCGCCGATGCCGCCGGCCCGATTACCGTTACGGCCAGGGTCAACTATCGCCGCTTCAATCAGCACTTTATGGACTTCGGCCTGGGCAAGCACTATGAGATGCCCGTGGTTGAGGTAGCCGCGCGCACCCGCACGCTCACGCTAGGCGCCAACCCGGCTGCTCCGCCCGATCCCCAGGACAACAAGGAGTGGATGCGCTGGAACAACTACGGCATCGGCCTGCTGGATGCACAGCAGTACGCCGCAAGCGCGCACGCCTTTGAACAGGTCTCCCGGTTGCGTCCCGACTATGCCGACGCCTTCACCAACATTGCCATCGCCAACTTTCAATGGGAACGCTACGACGAGGCGCGCGCCAGCCTGGAGAAGACTCTCCAGCTTTCTCCGCACAATGCCCGCGCGCTCTACTACCTGGCCCTGGTCGAGCGCATTCAGGGCCGCCTGGACGCCGCCATCGGCGATCTACGCGAGGTAACGGCGCAGTTCCCGCGGTCTCGCGATGCACACCGCGAACTCGGCTTCTCGCTCTACCAGCAGCACAGGTACGACGAGGCGCGGACCGAGTACGAGACGCTGCAGTCGATCGATCCCGACGATCTGGCGGCGCATTATGTTCTCTCCATCGTTTACCGCCGGCTTGGCATGAAGGAGCAAGCCGCGCGCGAGTCCGCGGCCTTCGCCGACCAGAAGGACGATCCGACGGCCAGCACTTATGCGTTGGAGTTTTTACGCAAGCATCCGGAGATTACCTCGGAAAGCGTTCCCTGGCACACGCACAACGACCTGTCGGAACAGCCCTCCGGGAGCGGAGGAGCGAACACTCAATGAGGCTCTGTTTGGCCGTTTTGGCCGCGGTTGTGGTTTGCTCCCCCGCTGGTTTTGCGTCCTCCCGCAGCCAGCGGGCTCACGGCGCAACGGTCTTTGCCGCAAGCGGATGTGCGCACTGCCACAGCATCCGCAATGCGGGCGGCCGAAAGGGACCCGATCTGTCGGGCGTGGGCAGGAGAATGAAAGTAGCCCAAATGCGCCGCCAGATCGTCGATGGCAGCAAGCTGATGCCGCCCTTCGGAGAGAATTTGCAGAACGCGGATATGGAGGATTTGCTCGCCTATCTGCGCTCTTGCCGGGAGAGGAAGAGATAGCGATGCACGCTGTCAGGATGCGCCGGTTGCGATACACTTCAAGCCGTGGAGGAATCTCGTTTGCCGCATCCGTCCGGATTGTTCGCCGCTCTCATCGCCTTTGCGCTTCTTACTCCCAATTCGGGCTGGGCTGCTCAGGCTTCACAGCCCGCGCAGCAGGACGCGAAACAGACCTCTCAGAGCGGCATGGCACAGTCCGGAATGGCCAATGCCGGTCCACAGAAAGCGGACTTCGATAGCCAGCACCGTCCAATTACCGCCGGCGGCTTTGTGAAAACCGGCCCAATTATCTTCCAGGATATTGCCCGGCAGGCAGGCCTTGCGGGCTGGCATCACATGGCAGGCACCCCCGAAAAGCGCCTCATCCTGGAGGAGAAAGGCCCCGGTGTTTGCCTTCTGGACTATGACAACGACGGCTGGCTCGACATTTATCTGGTAAACGGCTCAACCTATGATGCGCTTGCCGGCAAGGCCGCTGCGCCGCACGCGGCTCTCTTTCACAACAACCACGACGGAACCTTCACCGACGTGACGGAAAAGGCCGGCGTGGCCAACGACCGCTGGGGCTACGGGTGCGCGGTTGGCGATTACGACAACGACGGCTGGCCGGACCTCTACGTAACCAATTATGGGAAGAACCGCCTCTACCACAACAACCACGACGGGACTTTCACGGATGTGGGAGAGAAGGCCGGCGTCACCGTCGGCACATGGTCTACCGGCGCAACCTTTGGCGACTACGATGGAGACGGCCGGCTGGACCTGTTCGTCGCCGGCTACGCGCAAATCGACCTGGCCGACCCTCCAATCTCCGGGTCGAAGGCCGTCGGCTACACCTTCTGCCAGTACCGCGCAGTGCCGGTGCTGTGCGGCCCGCGCGGCCTGAAGGGCGAGCACGACCATCTCTTCCATAACAACGGAGACGGCAGCTTTACGGATGTCAGCAAGAAGCTGGGAGTGGACGGCCCCAACGGGTACTACGGTCTTGGGGCTCTCTTTGCGGACGTGAACGGGGATGGCAAGCCGGACCTGCTGGTGGCCAACGATTCCACGCCCAACTATCTCTATATGAACAAGGGAGACGGGACCTTCGAGGACGTGAGCTACTCCAGCGGATACGCGCTGAATGAAAGCGGCCGCGAGGTTTCGAATATGGGCATTGCGGCCGGAGACTACGAGAACAACGGCCATCTTTCGATCGTGAATACCACCTTTTCCGACGACTACAAGGTGCTTTTCCAGAATGACGGAACAGGCTCATTTACGGACGTGAGCTATCAGGCCGGCATCGCCGAGCCTTCCATGCCGTTTGTCAGCTTTGCCGACGGATTCCTCGACTACGACAATGACGGATGGAAGGATCTGTTCATTGTGAACGGCCATGTCTATCCGCAGGTGGATCAACACCCGGATTGGGGAATGAGCTATGCAGAGCGCCCGCTGCTCTTCCGCAACCTCGGCAACGGCAAGTTCGAAGTGGTTCCCGCGGTGGAGGGAACAGGGCTTGCCGTGGTCAGCGTCGGACGCGGCGCGGCATTCGGCGACATCTTCAACGACGGCAAGATCGACGTGATCATGAACAATATGGACGGGGTTCCGGCGCTGCTGCGCAACGTGAATCCAGACCATCACCAATGGGTCGAATTGAAGCTCATCGGAGGGCCCAAAAGTCCCCGCGATGCGGTCGGAGCCACCGTCTATCTGGCGGCGAACGGCATGCGCCAGCGGGAAGACGTCCTGAGCGGCGGCAGCTATCTCTCTTCCAATGACCTGCGGGTTCACTTCGGACTGGGCGATGCCACCGATGCCGGAACCGCCGAGATTCACTGGCCCTCAGGCGTCAAGGAGTTTGTGAAGCTGCCCGCGGTGGACCGTATCTATACCATCACCGAGGGCCAGGGAATCACCGGCGCGCTGTGCGGCGGCGCGCCGTGCGCGGACGCGGCTGCTGCGCCAGCAAAGACGGGAAAGCCCTGAGACTGGCGGGGCGGCTTTACAGGCTGCGGAAAAACTCGGGATTTCGGGTGAAATTGGCGGAAAGCGTTCCGCCGGGGCTAAAGCCCGCGTTAATTCTGCTTGCCTTATGCGGGGGTTGAAACCCCCGCCTCCCTCCGGAATGAGTTTTCCGCAGCCTGCATTAGCCCCAAAAAAAGGAATCGGGTGGCAACCCCGCATGGGTGACCACCCGATACTCAAACTTTGAACAACTCTGTCAGGAGACCAATCCTAGACATACAAAGAGTATCGACAGGTAAATGCAATGTCTTGAGCCATTCGAGTGAGGCTGACCTCCATCAATAGGTGGAGACAGGCGCCGGCATTTCTTGCGATAGTCTGCATAGGTTCCTGTGCATTTCCGCCTCATTCCAATTACTGTGGAAGTGCACAGTTTTGCTCCGCCAAGGTCTGTTTGAGGTAATTGTCACCAGATTCAGTGGCCCAAAATCACGCCAAATCGATTGATCCAGAGGGAAAAGCCTCCCGGCGCTTGCCGTTTTCTGGCAAAACCCGCCGTTGGGCTGCACTCCGCTGCCTGCTGGCAGCCGCATTGCTACTGGGCTGCGGGCTCCCCGGCCTGGCGCTCGAACCTTCCACGCCTCTGGCCAACTACGGCCGCCAATCGTGGGTAATGGAGAACGGGTTGCCGCAGAACACGGTGCAGGCGATGGTGCAGACGCGGGATGGCTTCATCTGGCTGGGGACCGAGGTGGGGCTGGTACGGTTTGACGGCAACGGGTTTCAAGTCTTCGACCGCAACTCGACGCCGGCGCTGCCGGATAATGACGTCCGCTGCCTGCTGGAGACCCGCGACGGTGAGCTGTGGATAGGCACCAGCGACGGGCTGGCGCGGTGGAAGGACGGGGCGGTAACGGCCTTCACAGAGCGGGAAGGATTGCCGGGAAACGGAGTGCGGGCTTTGTTGGAGTCCGCGAACGGCTTCTTGTGGGCTTGGACAGATCAGGGGCTGGCGCGGATGAACGACGAAGGACGGTTTGTTGACGCGACAGCCAAGACTGGACTTGCGGCCAGTGCTATCACCAACGTCATACCGCCTGGTCAAGGTGAGTTGTGGGTAGGGACGCAAGACAAAGCGTCGATTTACCGGGACGGCCACTGGACAGTGCCTGAGCCTCAGGATGGAATGTTTGCTTGGATTCCGGCAGGGCCTATTGAGTTCATTCAGACCTTCCGTGGTGGCAGAGTGGCCTCCGCTGACAAGAGCACCGTAGCGATGCTGGACGGAGACACTAAACGAGGCGACAACGCCCTCGACCGCTTCACCGTCGGCCACGAGCTTCCCGGAAGCCGCATTCAGGCTCTTTTGGCTGACCGCGAGGGCAGCCTCTGGATTGGCACCAACGGTGGCCTGGCTCGCTGGGCAGACGGCCGTGTGCAACGGTTGCCAGTCACCGATCCGCTGGCCTCGGCGTCCGTGCTGACGCTCATGGAAGACCGCGAAGGCAATATCTGGGCGGGAACTGAGACGGGCGGGCTGCACATCCTGCGCGACCAGCGCTTCCGCACCGTTGGCGCGCGGGAGAGTCTTTCATCCGACGCAACGACCACCGTCGTCGAGGACCATGCGGGAACGCTCTGGGTGGGAACCAGCGGAAACGGCCTGAATGCCATTCGCCGCAACGTGGCCGGCAAAGACTCCGTTCGTACCTACTCTGTTCGCGACGGCCTGTTGAGCGACGTGATTCTCTCCCTGGCCGCCGCCCCCAGCGGCGACCTGTGGGTGGGCACGCCGGACGGGTTGAACCGGATTCGAGGGGGCAGGATCGACGCGTTCACCTCCGCCGACGGGCTGCCCGACGATTTCATCCGTTCCCTGCTGGCAGATGCCGATGGATCTCTCTGGATAGGTACACGGCGCGGGCTGACGCACTGGGCAAACGGGGCTGGCGGGCTGGCCGCCATGCGCATGGAGACATTTACGCAGGCGAACGGCCTGGGCAGCGATCTGGTGGGCGCGATGGCGCGGGACTCCCACGGAGACCTTTGGGTGGCAACATTGGCCGGCCTTTCGCGGCTGAGCGGCGGCAAAATCGCCAACTACACGACAGCAAACGGGCTCTCCAGCAACGTGATCACAGCCCTCTTGTCCCGCAGCGATGGCACGCTGCTGATCGGCACGCAGGACCACGGCTGGAACCTGTGGGATGGCCAGCACTTTTCCGCCGAGAAGAGCGGCGGCCTGAATCGGAGCACCATCCATGCCATTCTGGACGACGGGATCGGCCATTTGTGGTTCGCTACCGCTAACGGAATTGCCCGCTGCGACTGCGCAGCCAATGCAACAGGAGCCGGCAAGGCCATGCAAAGCGCGGGATGCTCGCATTGGATCGAGTTCGGCCCCGCCGACGGCCTGCGCAGCCGGGAGATGGCTGCCAACAGCCACCCTTCGGCCTGGCGCTCCCGCTCAGGACATCTCTGGTTTGCCACGCCCAAGGGGCTGGTGGAGGTGGACCCGGCGCACTTTCCGGTAAACACCGTTCCGACGCCGGTCGCTTTGGAGCGCTTTACCGTGGACGACGTGGACCAAGCATTGCATGCAGCAGCCTCTTCTTTGGTGGTTCCCGCAGGGCACGTTCACTTCCAGTTCGACTATGCGGGACTGAGCTTTACCGCGCCGCAGAAGGTCCGGTACCGCTATATGCTGGAGGGCTTCGACCACAACTGGACCGAGGCCGGCGCACGCCGCTCCGCTTACTACACAAACATTCCCCCGGGCCGTTACACCTTCCGCGTGCAGGCGGCCAACAACGACGGAGTTTGGAACACCGGGGGCGCGGCGCTTACCTTCGAGCTGCGGCCGCACTTCTACCAGACATACTGGTTTTATGCGCTGCTGCTGGCCGCCGTGGCGGGGATGGTTGTGCTGCTGCTGCGCTTGCGTCTGCGCCGTGCTGAAGGCGAGTTCCGCGCCGTGCTGGGCGAGCGCAACCGCATTGCGCGCGAGATTCACGACACCCTGGCCCAGGGCTACGTGGGCGTCTCCGTGCAGTTGGAGGTGCTGGCGGAGCTGCTGCGGCTCAGAAAGGTGGATGCCGCGGAGAAGCACCTGGACCTGACCCGCGGCTACGTTCGCGAGGGGCTGGCCGACGCGCGGCAGTCGATCTGGGCGCTGCGCTCGCAGGACTCGGGCGAGACCACGCTGCCCGTCCGCCTGCGCCGCATGGCGGAGGCCGAAGGCGGTCACGGACTGGAGGCCAGGTTCAGTATCTTCGGCGCATACCGGCCCATGCCTCCGGGCACGGAACGCGAATTTCTGCGCGTGGCCCAGGAAGCCATCCATAATGTGAAGAAGCACGCGGGAGCCAAACATCTGTTTGTCCAGTTGGAGTACGGACTGAACGAAGTTGCGCTCGAAGTGAGGGACGACGGGCGGGGGTTTGCAGGCAGCGAAGAGCCTGGGCACAATCAGGAGCGCGATGGACTTGGGCACTATGGGCTGACAGGAATGAGAGAGCGCGCGGCGGCCATCGGCGGAACGCTGGAGGTAGCGAGCGAACCGGGAGTGGGAACCACGGTCAGGCTGCACGCTACGGCGCCAAGAGAGGCACGGAGCGGTTGAGGTTCGTGGTTTCCCAGGTCTCAAAATCGAGAGCTGGGGCGCCCCGCCATGGTGGGAGGCGCACAAGTCAGCGCAAGAGAATCAACAAAGGAGCAAAGGTGACCAAGGAATCGATTCGCGTGCTGGTTGTGGAAGACCACCACGTGGTGCGCCAGGGACTGGTAGCGCTGCTGAACGTGGTGGACGGCCTGGAGGTGGTGGGCGAGGCCGCGGATGGCGTGGAGGCCATCGCGCAGTTTCGCAAGCACCAGCCGAATATTACCCTGATCGATCTGCGGATGCCCCGCCTGAGCGGCGTCGAGGTCATCGAGCGCATTCGCATGGAGACGCCCAATGCACGCTTCATCGTGCTCACCACCTATGACGGCGACGAGGACATCTTCCGCGCCTTGCAGGCCGGCGCCCGCGCCTATCTGCTGAAGGGCATGACCTCAGAAGAGTTGATCGCAACCATCCGCACGGTCCATGCCGGCAAGTCTCACATTCCCCCGGCGATTGCCCAAAAGCTGGCCGAACGCATGGGCACGGAGGAGCTGACACCGAGGGAGTTCGACGTGCTGGAACAAATTGTCCACGGCAAGAGCAACAAGGAGATCGCTACCGAGCTGGAAATTTCAGAGGCCACGGTGAAAACGCACATCAACAGCTTGCTGGGCAAGCTGGGCGTCACCGACCGGACGCAGGCAGCCACGGCCGCCATCCAGCGCGGCATTGTTCCACTCGAATCCCTCAGAAAGCCGAAGCCATGAACTTGAAACTGACCACGAAGCTGATTCTTCCCGCATTTCTTCTGTTGTTCTTGCCTCCGCTTGCACAGGCGCAAAAAGCGGCCTGGCGGCAAGCCTCGGACGCCGAACTTGCTTCGCTCCTGCCAGCGCGTGCGCAGGTGGAGAAAGAACACATCGAGACCGAGATGCGCACCGCCTCCGGCATTGTGAGCGGCCGGGGCCACTTCATCGCTGGGGTAGTCCTGCTGACGGCAGGCTACTCCGCTGAAGGAAAGTACTCACACTATCTGATTGTGCAGGCGCCTATCCGCATCGGCGGCGTCGCGCTCAGGCCCGGAGAATATGTTTTTGGATGGACGCGCTCGCCGGCTTCGGATACGCTGAGCGTTCACTTCAACGAGGCTGCAACGGGGGCCATGGTGGGCATTGCGGACGCGCACCGCATCGCCGGTTCCAGCCGCGTGGAGAGCCTGCACATCTGGCCTCCCGACAAGGCGCTGATTCAGATTGGGCGGTTCAGCATTCCCTACGAGTTGGGCGAAAAGTAGAGATCAGTTGTGCCCTCGCGGCTCGCCGGTGGGCAGAAAAGCAACGCCAGAGACCAGATCCCCCGAAGCCAGCACGTCCCTCAACTGTTCCGCATTGGCCCCGCTGCGAACGGCAGCCGCTTCAAGCAGCCTGAGCGCCGTCGCAGGGGTGGTTTCAGCGGGCAAGCGGAAGATCCACGGGATGTTCGTCGAAGTCAGCTTCTTGTCGCTGCTCAGGGCCACCACCGGTACAAAGGCCTTGAGCGCCAGTTGCTCGGCCAGGTGAGCTGAGTCGCGGTCCAGCGCCACTATTGCGAGAGAATGCTCGTCCATCAGCGCATGAACCAGTTGGGTTGAAGCCGCGCCCCAATTCTGATCGCTGGCCACCGGCAGCAGCTTCCACTCCCGGCCCTTGGCCGCGCCAGCCGCAAGCTCGGCCATCACTTCGGGCGACTGCGCAACTTCATTCGCCTTCGGCCCGAAGAGCACCACGCGCACCGGACCAGCCGGTACGTCGCTCAGATGCGGGCCGGCATAATCGACGCCATCTTCACCAACCCGCGCATATGGCAGCACCTGCGGTGCGGCAGACGCCGCTGGCGCGGCAGGAGCTTGTGGAGACTTTTCCATCGTGGCAACCCGGTACGTTACCGCGCCGTTGTGCACCGTGCCCAGGTACATCGGCGCCACGTTCTTCTGGTTGGGATCGAAGACCATGTGCCCGGTCACGCCGTCGTACTGCTCGATGCCGGCCAGCGCATCGTGAATCCGCGCGCGATTCAAGCCTGCCTTGCAAATCGAGTCCAGCAGCGCGTTCATCGCATCATAGGCCAGTGAGGCAAACTGCTCCGGCTTCTCGTTGAAGCGCGCCTCAAACCGCTTGTTGAAGTCAAGCCATTTTGGATCGTTACGCGTGGGGTCGTAAGGGAAGACAGCCTGAAATCCCTCGGCCGCATCGCCTGCTTCCGCCAGCAGTGTCGGTCCCAGCGTGCGATAGGAGCCGAAGACCGGCTGTTTCATGCCCGCGGCGCGCATCTCCTTCAGAATCGTCGCCGCTGGAATCTCGTCTGTCCACAGCACGATGGCATCGGCGCGCGAGGAGCGGATGACCCTGAGCTGCTGCGTGAAATCCGTGTCGCCTGGCAGAAACTTCTGCTCGATGACCACCGGGTGGCCAAGGCGGCGCGCGGCATCGCGGAACTTGAGCACTCCAAAGCGTCCGTAACGGCTGTTCACGCGCAGAATCGCCACGCGCTTCAAGCCGAGGTCGGTGAAGATGTGGCGCGCCAGCGTAAGGCACTGAACCCGGTCATCCTGCAGGTCTGTGAAGAACCACGGAATGTAGGTCTCGGGAATGGTGGGATCGGTAGATGCCGAGTTGACGATGGGAATCTCGGCGCGCAGGGCCACGCGCAACATGATGTGCGTCGACTCGGAACTGATGGAACCGAAGATCGCCCAGTCCCGGTCGTCGTAGACCATCTTTACCGCTTCGTTGGAGGCCGAACCCCAGATGGTGGGGTCGGTAGGCCGGTCCTCGCCATAAACCGCCTTGGCCTGCCAGTTGTCATAGTCGTTGTGCAGCATCAGGCGGAATGGCTTGCCGCCATAGCCGCCGTGAGCATTGGCCTCTTCCACGGCCAGTTGCGCTCCATGCAACATGCGCAGTCCGAAGATTGACTCGGGATTGTGCTCGATAGGTCCAAAAAAACCGATGCGCACTTCGGTGATGTTTTTTGGCTCGGGAACATCCCGCGCCGCGCCGGAGTAGATATTGGGATGGATGTAGTTGAGATCGTAGGGCGCCGCGAACTTGGCATACGGACTTAAATCGGCAGGCTCGCCTGCATAAGGCGTAACCACACGATCTCTCGGTGGCGCTGGCGGATGCGCGCCACACGCACACGATCCTTTGCCCGTGACCGTAACCGGACTCGCATTCTGATCCGTGTACTGGTTCGAATACTGCGCGTCAGCCGGCGCCACGGCATCCGGCCGCGCAAGCGGCGTCTGCCCCACCGCAAGTGGCGCACAGATCGCGCAGACCGCAACCGCCAACCATCCCTTGCGCATGACGACTACTCCTTGCCGGTTGTACCTTTGTCCGTGCGGAACATGGCGATGGCCTCGATCTCGATCAACAGTTCGGGACGGCAGAGATGCGCCTGGATGCCGGTGGATGCGGGCAGCGGATCGAGCCCCTGCTCCTTGAAGAAGGCCGTGCGCCCGGCGTTGAATGCGTCGTAGTCGCGGTCGATGTCGCGCAGGTAGCAACTGGTGCGCACGATGTCGTGCCAGGTGCAGCCTTCCGCCTCAAGCAGCCCGGTGATGTTGTCGAAGGTACGCCGCAGTTGAGCGTTAAAGTCGCCGATGTGGACGCTGACGCCATGCTCGTCGATGGAGGCCGTGCCGGAGATGAGCAGGATGCAGACGCCGCCAATATCGATTCTCATGCCGCGCGAGAACGAACTCGGCTTTTCATAGGCGTAGGCTTCGTTGAGCACACCGAGATTGGTCATGGCGCGCTTTTGGATGGGTGCGTGTGCAATGGCTTCCAGAATATCTGCAAATGCATTCATGGTGGTGTTGCTCCTTATTGTTTTTGACGAATTCCGTGACTTAAACCTTTGGCAGTGGCTACCCAGATATCGTCTCCCTGGAAGTCAATGCCGAGAACATAGTTGTGAGCTGGCGCGGTGGTTACGGCGACGGGCGTTACCTTGCCCTCAGCGTCGCGCACCGTCATCTCCGGCTTGCCGTCTTTGAGCGACGGGCGATAGACCGCCCAGTTCACGCCGTCGTAGTATGCCAGCCCCTTGTCTGTGCCAAACCAGGCGCGCTTGGCATCCACGCCCTTGATGGTGTTGATGAAGTTCGAGGGAAGTCCACTGTCTTTCGTGAGAAAGTTGTGCCAGTAGCGGCCATCGTACCGGCTGCCGCCGAAGTACGTGGCTGCCCAGAGAATATTGTCTACAAAACTCACCGAAGTGACAATCTCGTGGACCAGGCCCTGATCCTTGAAGAGCACGATTTCATTTTCGCCATCCGGGTCCTCGTACTTGTCCCAGCGCCCGGTCTTCTGGTCGTACTCCAAGATGCCGCTGCCCCACACTGCGAAATAGACCTTGGTGGGCGTGGCGGAGACGCCGTAGACCCATATCTCGACCATGGGCGTGTTGCGCTCGTTGTAAAGCGTCCACTGGCCGGTGCGCGTATTCAGCCGGCAGCCGCCGGCAGCCGTGGCCGCCCATACATTCTCGCCTTCCACCGATACGCCGTAGACCACGTCGTTGCTCAGCCCCGAGTTCAACTGCGTGTAGCTGTCGATGCGTCCGCCGGAAATGCGGCTGAGGCCAGCCATGGTGCCGGCCCACACATCGCCTGTGCGCGCGTCCAGGGCCAGCGAGAGAACGGCGCGATGCGCCAGCCCATCCTTGGTGGTGTAGGTCTTCCAGGCGTGGTTCTCGTAGACGGCCAGGCCATCGTCCGTGCCCGCCCAGATGCGATCTCCATCCACCAGCACCGAATACACGTGATTGTCGGGCAGGCCGTTGGCCGTGGTGAAGTTCTCAAACCGGTAGCGTGGCATCACCTGCGGTGCGGCGGGCGCCGCTTGCGCGGCATGAGGTTTCTGCACTTCAGACACGGACCGTTGCGGCGCGCCAAACGCCAAAGGCGCGGCAACCATCAGCGCTACGATCATCCAGAAACTACGGAATGCGGACTTCTTCATCGCGTCCTCAGATATTCGATCAGGTCGTTGAGCTCATCCTTGGTCAAATCGTTTGTGCGGCCGTGCTTGTCGTCCGGGTTGTAGACTGTCCAGATCTCTTCGAGTGTGCGCGCTGAACCGTCGTGCAGGTAGGGCGCGGTCAGCGCGATATTGGTCAGCGGCGGCGCCTTCAGCAAGCCTGAATTGTCAGTGGACTTGCGCGTCCCCACATCGGACAATTTTTGATTGGTGCCTTTGGGGCCGCTGTGGCAGTAGGAGCAGCGGTTGCTCTCTGGAATCGGCTTGCCGAATTTGTCCGTGTCGCGCCCGAACAACGCCTTGCCGCGCTCCTGCGCCGGCGTCATCTCCCGGCCGGCCAGCCGCCAGCGGTTGGGCCGCGGCGGAAGAGTGCGAATGTAGACGGCGAGATCGGCGAGCGTACGGTCGTCGTAGTTCTCCGAGCGCCAGAAATACTTCTCCGTCCTTGGCCCGCACTCGGTGGGAATGTTGGGATTGCCTCCATTCCACTTGTACGGTTCGGTGCCCTTGATATCCTCGAGCATCTTGTTGTCCACGATGTCGCGGCCAAAGCCATCCGGCTCCAGATCCCAGGTAAGGCCGTCAAAGGTGGAATCGATGTGGCAACTGGCGCAGCCGATCTGGCCCTGGAATCCGTAGCGCGCGGTGTAGAAGGTCTGTTCGCCGTGGCGCAGCACCGAGATACTCTTCGGCCCGGCCAGCGTGATGGTCGAAGTTACGCGATCAGTGCGCGTATCGATAACGCTGATGGTATCTTCAAGACGGTTGGCAACAAACAGAGCGCGCCCGTCGCGGCTCAGCGTCAGCCCGCGCGGATCGTACCCGACGGGAATACGGGCCACCACGTAGTTTGAGCTCGCCGAGAGATCCCGCGCCAACGACACCGGTTGCACGCGAGGCCGCGCATGAATGAAGCGCAGGAGTCGCGGCACATCGATGGCGATCACGGCCTCCGAGCCGCTGCAGGTGACGTAGATGCGCGACTTGTCCGGCGCAACGGCCACGCCGAAGGGCCGCGCCGCGTAGCGATCGAGTTCGTCCAGCGGAACTTCTACCGGCTGGCCCACGTCCGCGCCAAACAGAGTGAGCGTGTAGGCAAAAGCGCCGCCGTGTTCCAGGTGCGCCAGCGGAACGAGATTCTTGGGGTGGTATTCGGCCACCGCGCCCAGGCGCCCATCCGCGGAGAACGCCAGATGAAAGACGCCGGCGATGTTTTGCAGCGGCATGCGATCCACAACCACGGCGCGCGCCGCATCGATTACCATAATCTCCGACTGCGGCGCTGTACGATTGTCCAGTTCGGTCCGCACTCGCGGCGGATTCGGATAGATATGCGTCGCGTAAATCCGGCTTCCATCCGGAGAGAGCGTCAGGTAGCTCGAGCCCCGTCCGGCCAGCAGACGCTTTTCTTCCACTCCGTTCTGAGCGTCCAGCACGGCCACATCGTTCGAGATGCGATTGGCAACGAAGAGCCGCTTGCCCGCCCGGTCCTCGACCACGCTAGACGGCTCCGCGCCCACCGGCCACGTGGCCGTCACGGCCAGAGTCCGCGTGTCGATCACCGAGAGCGTGTCGTCCCAGGAGTTGGCAACGAACAGCCGCGCGCCATCGGGCGAGAGCGAGAAGCCGCGCGGCTCGCGCCCGACCGCAATGTTCTTGATGACGGCATGGCTCGACGCATCCAGCACCCTCACCTCTTCGCTCTGCTGGCAAAGTACGTAGAGGCGCGCGCCGTCGGGCGATAACAGAACCTCAAGCGGCGAAGCGTAGTCCTGAGTTCCGCTTTGCTCCGCGCGCACCGGACGATCGACGGCTGGCCAGAATGCAAACGCCAGCAACGCCGCGGCCAGAACCGCGAGTCCCACGCACCAACGGGTTTGAACGCGTCCGGTCACTTCGCGTCTCCCGCCTTCGGCTCTTCGACCGTGAGCACCTTGTCCACGCCAAGCTTTTCGATCGTCTGCTCGCGTCCACTGGGCCAATGAACGATCAGCTTGTCCACCGTGGTAGCAGCGCCAAGACCAAAGTGCAGGCGGCCGTCATCTTGTGAAAGATAGCCCGAGCCCGCCACGCGCTCCGCCGTCTGGCGCTTGCCCGCGGCGAAGACTTCCACTCGCGCACCAATGCCGTCGCGATTGCTCTTTGTCCCAACGAGTTTGATGGCAATCCAGTGGCCGGTATTGGTGGATACGTTGTGCACCAGCGTGCCCTTGCCGCCCAGGTTCACCACAAACGCATCCATCTTGCCGTCATTGTCGTAGTCCCCAAAGCAGGCGCCGCGCGCCGTGGTGCGCACGCTGAGCACCGGTCCGGCATCGCGCGAAACATCCTCGAATTTTCCGTTGCCCAGCCCGCGGAACAGCGTGTGCTCCTGGGGAATGAGGTGAATGAGTCCGCCGTGGAAGATGAGAATGTCGAGCAGTCCGTCGTTGTCGAAGTCGTATACGCCCGTGCCCCAGCTCACATACTGTGCGTTGGCCTGTGAGACGCCGTTGGACGCGCCCATGTCATCGAAGCTCATTTTGCCTGTGTTGTGCAGCAGACGGTTATAGTGGCCGTCCGTGACCCACAGGTCCAGCACGCCGCGGCCCTCGAGATCGGCAAAGACGGGGCCCATCGACGAAGTGGATTCGCCGTTCTGCCCGTATGCCGTGCCCGTCTCGTTGGCAATCTCCTCGAAGGTTCCGTCGTGCTTGTTGTGGAAGAGAAAGTTCTCCGTGCGGTCGTTGGCAACGTAGATGTCGTCCCAACCGTCATTGTCGAAGTCCGCCGCCGTCACGCCCATGGTGCGGCCCACATAAGCGCCGATGCCGGACTTCTCGGTCACGTCCGTGAAAGTTCCGTCGCAGTTATTGTGATAGAGCTTGTTGGTTTCGCCCTCGTAGTCCAGCGGACCAGGATAGTTATCGGCCGCGTAGAAGGCGTGGTACTTGGGATCGAACTTGACGTAGCGGCCCACGAACAGATCGACGCATCCGTCCTTGTCGTAGTCCAGCCAGGTGGAGCTGATGGCCCATCCGTCTACCTTGATGCCGGCCTTCTCGGTTACGTCGGTAAAAGTACCGTTGCCGTTGTTGTGGTAGAGAATGGTCTTGCCGTAGCCGGTCACAAGCAGATCGACGAAGCCGTCATTGTCGTAGTCCGCCGCCGTCACGGCCATCCCGTACATATCCGGATTGAGACCGGATTTTTCCGTCACATCGGTAAAGGTTCCGTTGCCGTTGTTGCGGTAAAGATGATTGTGCGGCAGCGGATCAGGCTTCTCCTTCAGCGGATACGGATGCATCGAGTCATCGAGCGGCCGCCCATTGACCACGTAAAGAGACTCCAGACCGGAATTGTTGTAATCAAACCAGATGCAGCCTGCGCCCGTGCCCTCGAGCAGCGACCCCAACTGCCGCGACCCAAAGCTGTGCGTAAAGTGGATGTTCGCCTTGTCGCTGGCGTCTTCAAAGCGAATGACAGGCACCTGCGGAGCGGCCAGCGGCGCCTGCGGCGCAGAAACCACGAGGGGCGGAACGGCAGTCTGCGGCGCGGAAACAGCCGGGGTCGGAGGAGCAGTCTGCGCCGCGGCTATCGAGACGAATCCGAATAATAGAAGAAAACGAACAAACATCCTATTTGCCTCCCGGCGATTTCTTTTCGTCCTTTGCCGCTGGATTCGCGCCTGTGAGATCAACCGGCGTAGTGGTGCGCAGCAGCACGGCTGGCACACGATTCTCCGACGCGCGCTCCGGTCCCACATGGCAGCCCACGCAGATGCGCTGTTCGCCGCGGCGAATCCAGAACCATCCGTGTTCCTGGCGCAGAACTGCGCCTTGTTTATCGAGCAAAGCAAAGCGGATGGGCTTGTCGGCAGGAGTTTTCACAAAGAATGAGCCATCCGGCTCGACCGGCGCCGTGCCCGTAACAACAGCGTGGCCGGCGGCATCCATCGTCTCTAGACGCACCGATGCAGGCGTAACCTTCAGATCGCCCTCGCGCGATTGGCGTGCATCGAGTGCCAGCATGTTGGCGTAACTCCAGTCGTGCAGTCCCGAGGGATGACGATTGGGCCTGGTCCGCGGCGCCACCAGAACAGGTTCTACCAGATCCTCTCCGCTCTCGGTCAGCACCGTTTGCAACGCGGCGCTGCCCGGCTGCCACAACTTCAGCGCATAGCGACTCCCAGCCGCGGCCCGCGCGCTCGCCAGCCATGCGCCCGAAGCCGTCTCGGCAATTGCACCCGCATACTCGGCGCGCGGCGCATTCACATGCGTCTCGGCGGCCAGCGCCGAAGTAAACCGCGCCAGGCCGGAAGCATCTGTCCCGTGCGTGAACACCACGTCGCCATTCGCCAACTGCCTTCCGCCCCAGCGCGCACGTCCGTGATCGCAGCGGTACGATTCCACGCCCGAACCGTCGGCGTACACCAAGTACAACTCAGGCGTCGAACCCGACCCGAGGGGGAAGCCGGCCTCAAACAGAATGCGTCCGTCCGCAAGTACATCGGAAGGAAACGCGCTGGCCGGCATGTGCGTGAGCGTCAGCACTCCCGGACCTGCCGTCGGATTCAAAGGTGGATGTGCCGGCGGATGGCCGTCTTCCGCGGATTCCAGTTCGAATCCCTGCGGCGTGCGCTGCGCCCAGACCATTCGCCCGTCCGGCAGATACAACGGGCGCTCGGCGTCGCTTGCCGTTGCAATCACCTTGCGCACGGAACGGTCTGCCAGCGTCAGTTCCCATATCTGCCACGGATCGCCCGCTTCTTTCTTGCCCGCGAACAGCACCATCTTGCCGTCGAAAGAGACACTCGCATCCGCTGAAGCCGCAAAGCCTTCCACGAGCGGCACGGCCTTACCGGCATGAACCAGCAGCAGGCGCGCGCCTTTGGGAAAACGCTCCAGATTCTTGCCTGGCCCGCGCAGCGCGGCAAGCGGTTCATAGGCGGGCGCGGCGGTGACGATGATATCCGCGCCGATCTCCGCACCGGAACTCTGCGCCGTCTTGGGCGCGAATCCGCAAACTGGAATCAGCAATGCAATCGACGCGCCAATCGCCAGCACCCTGGCAGCAGGACTCATCCCACCGCCTCCATGGTCCGCTCTTCAGCAGCCTCGCACCGCAATAGCTCACGGTCGCGCTCCACCAGCCCCCGAAGAGCCAGCCATGGCTCCAGATCGGCCATCATCTCGTCGAATCCCGCAAAGTCCAGCGACTGGCCGCCGTCGCTCCACGCCTTATCGGGGTGAGGGTGCACTTCAACCAGCAGGCCATCGGCCCCGGCCGCAACCGCAATGCGCGCCAGCGCGGGGACCAGGTCGCTGTGCCCTGCCGCGTGGCTCGGATCGGCAATCACCGGAAGATGCGAAATCTGCTTGAGCAGCGCAATGGCGGCCACATCGAATGTGTTCCGCGTCGCCGTTTCAAAGGTGCGGATGCCGCGCTCGCAGAGGATTACGTTGGGGTTGCCATTGTCCAGAATCAGTTGCGCCGAGCGCAGCAGTTCAGCCAGCGTGGCCACCATGCCGCGCTTCAGCAGCACAGGCCGCCCCGACCGCGCCGCAGCTTCCAGCAGCGGGTAGTTCTCCATGTTGCGCGTGCCGATCTGCAGAATGTCGGCGTACTCGGCCACCATCGACACGTCCTCTTCCGACATGACTTCGGTCACAATCGCCAAACCGCTCTCTTCGCGCGCGCGGGCAAGCATCTTCAGCCCTTCCAGGCCAAGTCCTTGAAATGCATAGGGAGAACTGCGAGGCTTGAAGGCGCCACCGCGCAAAATGCGCGCTCCGGCGCGCCGCACATGGTTGGCGGTGGCCATTAACTGGAACTCCGTCTCAACCGAGCACGGACCAGCCATGGTCATGAATTCGTCGCCGCCTATCTCCATATCCAGCACCGGTATAACCGTGTGCTGGCGGTGCACGGTCTTCAGCACGCCGGGGGTTTCAGCAAATTTTTCGTGCCAATCTTCGCGCACGCTCTGCGCTCCGTTTCTGGGGAAGCGGAAGCATCAGACTATCGCGGCCGGGCGCCCAACGCCTCCACCCAAAGGTGGAGGTGCTGCCTTCTGTGCCGCGTCTGCCGAGGTAATCAACAATATGGATAAGTGCTTCTTTTTGTGACGAATATACCTGACCGGAAGGAGACTATTCCGTTTGCGCGAGAGGAGGCGGCTTGTACCCGAATGCCGCATCCACCACAGCCGCAACGCCCAGCGCCGTCTCGTCCTCAAAAGGCCGGGCGACAATCTGCACGCCGATGGGCAGCCCCTCAAGCGACCGGCCGACAGGAACCACTGCCGCCGGCGCGGCGAGCGCGTTGAACCACTCCGTGAAGCGCACAGCGTCAAGATACTCGACGGCCTGGCCCTCGACGATCCACTTGCGCTCGCCGTGACGGAAGGCGGGAATGCTGGCCACCGGGCACAAAAGCACGGGGAATTCGCTCATCTCCGCCAGCGTTTTGGCGCGAATCAAGTCCAACTCGGCCCATGCATTGAGCAACTCGACCGCAGTGAGCGGCGGAACGGACTCGGCGATGCCCAGAAACTCGCTGAAGATGGGACTCAGGCGGCCGCGCCGTCCACGAATGTCCGGCTCATAAAACATGGCCCCGCACTGCACAAAGAACTTCCACCACAGCTTGCGGAGCGTTTCCAGCGTGCGCGGCCTGAACGGCTCCACGCGGAAGCCCGCACTGCGCAATGCGCCCGCCGCTGCCCTCACCGCCGCGCGCGTCTCCGGCGTGACGGGCACGAGGCCATCATCCTCGAAGTAGCCAATCGTATTGGTTCGCAATTCTTCCGGGCTGGGCTCGCGGAGCGCAATGGGCGGGCTCACAGGATCGTGCGGGTCCTGGCCGCTCAGCGTGCGAAAGATCAGCGCAACATCGGCCATCGTTCGCGCCATCGGCCCAATGGAACCGAGCGTCGCGAACGGCCCGACACATGGCGGCAGGTGTCCGCGGCCGGGAATGCGCCCCGGCGTGGGCTTGAGCGAGCAGATGCCGGTGAAGTGCGCGGGCACGCGCACCGAGCCGCCACTATCGCTGCCCAAGCCGGCCGCGGAAAGTCCCGCAGCAATGGCCGCCGACTCCCCGCCGCTGGAGCCGCCCGGCGTGCGTTCAAGATCCCAGGGGTTATTCGTCTGCCCGTGCAGCAGATTTGCGGTCTCGTAGGCCATCAAGAACTCAGGGCAGTTTGTCGTGCCCAGAATCAGCGCTCCGGCCGCGCGCAGTCTGGCCACAACTACCGCATCCTCGCGCGGCACCTCGCCTTCGTGCAGAAGACTGCCTATCTCGCAGCGATAGCCCGCCGTTGCGATGCAGGACTTCACGGTCACGGGCAATCCGTGCAAGGGGCCGCGCGGTGCTTTCGATTCATCCAGCCGTTTAGCCTCGGCCCGCACCCGCTCCGCATCGAAGTCCGCAAACGCATTCAGCCGCGGGTTCAGCCGGGCAATTTGTTCTATGTGCGCCTCGGCCAACTCGACGACGGAAAGTTCACCAGAGCGCAGAAGCTCCAGTTGCCGCACCGCCGGCTGCAACACAAGATCAATCATCACTTCCCTGCCCCTTGCGCTGAAGGCGTCACCGTGTCCTCAGCTGGAGTGGACGGCATCACCTTGTAGTCAAATCGATACGACCGCACCGGCTCGCCCGAGTCGAAGCGATCATTCCAATTCAACTGGTACTCCATCGCACCCGCATCGTCCGGGAACTGTTCGTTCGCCGGGTAGGGATACTTGCTCATGGCGTGAAACGGCAACTGCGCCACGGTGAAGGGCGAAGCATCCCACCAATCCATGTCCTTCACAAATCCGTTGGCATAGAAGAAGTAGTCGCGCTTCCAGTTCGAGGGCAGCGCAGGCAGCTTGGCCGCGTCGAACTCGGCGGCAATCTCCTCGCCGCTGCCGAAGATCACGTAGCGGTCGTCGATGCCTTTCACCAACTCCGTCACGTCGCCCATGCGCGTGTAGTTGCCGCGCTGATGCTGGAATGGCCCGGTCAAACTTACGCGGTCATAGTCGTAGTCCAGATCGCCAGGGCTTGCGCCATCAATCTGCGTGGGGTAGCCGCGGAAATGCAGCGTGGCCAGCGAGAGCGGCAGTTCCGCGGTGCGCGCTTCGGCCTCGGCGTTGTTATCGATGAGCACCTGGTCCCAATAAATTTCAAGATTGGTGACCAGCCGGATGCGACGCGCTCCAGCGGGCAGCTTGCCCGTGAGGTCCACAACAATGGTGCGCTCCAGACCCGCGGGAAAACCCACATCGTCCGCGATGCGCTGCCACGAACCATCCGATAACTGCGCCTCGGCATACGGCGAGATGGGCTCTATGCCGCCCTGCCACGCGGCATAGAGCGAAGTGGCGCTGAAGTAGTTCACATAGCCGGTCATCAGCAGCCGCAGCGGGGACTTCGCGTCCAGCGAACCCAAATCGAGCGTCAGGGAGTGGAGATTGGCAAAGCCATCATACGGCAGCGGCGTGAAGCCGCTTGCAAACTTGTGATCGCGGCGGCTCACCTGCTCCAGCACGTCGCGGCCTTCGCCGTCCCACGCGCCCACCGGCAGCCGCGCGCCTTTCGTCGCCACCACGCGTCCCGAGGCAAAGGGCGGATCGTCCAGGAAGCGTTCGTCGGGATTGACCTCAACATTCTCCGGATGATCGACGGCCACCAGTCGCAACTGGTCGATGTAGTTGACCTCCTCCATCGGCTCCATGAAGCGCAGGCTCAGCTTGCCGTTCACCGGCACAATCTTGTCGCCATCCACCTTGATCCACTCGCCAGGGTTGGGTGTGTTGCGCCGCGTCGGCGTGAACCAGTGGCCCACCACCGCCGCGCCAATCACGTCCGTGACCAGCTTGTACTTGTGGCCATCCCACGCAAACAGCACCGGGCACGAACTGCCGCGCCGGTCGGCCTCCTTCATGGCGATCACTGCCCGACCCTGAACCAGCCGCGGTAAATCAATTTCATCCTGCAGCACGCCCGTGGGCCACAGAATGCGCAGCAGGTCGATGCCCTCCGCGTCGCCCAGTCCGACAAGAATCTGCAGCGGTCCTTGCGTCTGATAGCCCGAAGCGCCAGCCAGTTCCCACTTCTGCCAGTGGCCGTCGGCAAAGACATCTACCTTCACGCCCAGCGCCGTCTTGTTGTCCGCAAAGCCGGTCAGGTCCAGCCGGACGGAGTGATTCTTGTTGCCGCCCACGTTGCGCAACAGCACCGGCGGCGCATTCAACTGCGTCACAATCAGGTCCGCCGCGCCGCTGCCCGTGAAATCGCCTGCCATCAGCCCGCGCGGCGCGGTCAGCTTCACGCTGTCCAGCCCCAGCGCCTGGCTCACATCCTCAAAACTGCCGTCGCCTCGGTTGCGAAAGACCTTTACTCGCGGTCCCGCCTTCGTCTCCACAATTGCGGCCAGATCGATCCAGCCGTCGTTGTCAATGTCGATGGGCGTCACGCCCCATCCGCGCAGTGCGTCATGCAGCGGGAGTTCCACTCTTTCAAACCGCCGGCCAACGCCTTCCGGTCCCGCAACGTTGCGCCACAGCGTCAACCCCGGCGCGCCGGCGTGGGTGACGGCGATGTCCATCCAGCCATCCTTGTTGTAATCCAGCACGGCAATGCCCACGGTGGCTGGCAGATTCTTGTCCTCGTACAAAGGCTGCGTCGGATACTTTCCCTCGCGCGGATTCACATAAATCACCGGCGCTGCCACCTGCGGTGGGGCAGACGCCGCTTGCGCGGCACCTTCTCCAGTAACAACAATGTCCACCGCCTTGTCGTTGTTGAAGTCGGTGAGAATGGCCGCCGCCGTCTTGCCGCTGCCGCCCAAACCGGTCGGCTCGGTCCATTCGGTAAAAGTCTTGTTGCCGTTGTTGCGCCACAAGACATTCGACGCATCGCCCGCCTTCAATTCTGATCCAGTCAGGAACAAATCCAGATCGCCGTCGTGGTCGTAGTCCACAAACGTAATGCCGGAGGGCCGATTGCGCGGCGCGAGACCGGCCTCCGCCGTCACGTCCTGAAACTTGCCGTGGCCCAGGTTGCGAAACAAAAGCACCGCATCGTCCATTGCCACGGCCAGGTCGTTCAACTCATCGCCGTCGTAGTCGCCCACGGCGCAGGCCACCGCGTGGCCCTTGGCCTTCAGCCCCGCCGCCGCCGCGTCAAACTCCTCAAAGCTGCCGTCGCCCTTGTTGTGCAGCACGCGAATAGCCTGCGCGCCCGTCTGCATCAGCACCAGGTCCATGTGGCCGGAGCCGGTCACGTCCAAGCTGCACGCCCCGCCCGTCGTCGTAAAAGCGGGTGCCCCAGGTCCAGATTTTCGGACCTGGGAAACCAATGGCGTCGCCACAAGCTTTACCGGAATCATCGCCCGCTTGCCCGTCTCCGGCTCGGAGACAGGCACAACGGTCGAGTAGTGGCCCTGATCTCCGTAGGCCAGTCCGACGGGCGCGGAGATCTTGGTGCTGGTCATGTGCTGGAAGAGCTTGAAGTGCTCCTTGGCTTCCGCTGTACGGCCAGAGTGCTGCAACGCGCGCGCCATGGCAAACTCTGCCGAGGCGTGCAGCCGGTTGATCTTGAGCGTCTCCTGGAAGGCCGCAATCGCCTTGTCGTACTCCTTCAGCTCCTGATAGCAAACACCCTCGTAATAAAAGGAATCCGCATCCTGCGAATCGATCTTCAACACCTGCTGAAAACTGTTGAGCGCCGACTCCAGCTCATTGCCCGCGTGCTGCACCAGGCCCAGGTTGTACCAGGCCTGAGCGCTGTTTGGGTCGAGAGTGAGGGCTTGTTGGAGGGCCTTTTTGGCCTCGTCCAGCTTTTGAAGATAGAGTAGCGAGATTCCCTCATTGATCGCTGCCTGCGCCATCCTGGGGTCTTTCTGGACTGCCTCGGCGAACGACGCTGCCGCCCGCTCGGTCGTCTGCTGGCCCATCTGCGCCACGCCGCGATTGTTCACGCGCACCGCCTCGGCGTCATAGCGCGTCTGCGCTCCGGCTGCTGCCGCTGCTGCAACAAGAAAAGCAAGGGCCAACGGCCCGGTCATCCTCATAGTTCTCATCCCCAATGCGGCTCTAAAGGCAAGAGCGCCAAAAACTCGCGGAACCTTCCAGTGTATGCGAGCGGCCAACCGAGCCGCATCGCAGCAAGGGATGGGCTTTTGAGACCGCGCATGACCTGGACGCGAAGCCAATTATACTTTCAATGTGATTCCCTCTCTCAACATCCCCGCCAAGCGCCGCATCGGCGTCGTCACCACCTCGCGCGCGGACTATAGCCACCTTTATTGGCCTTTGCGCGAACTGGCCGCGCATCCTGACGTGGAGCTCGGTGTCTTCACACTGGGTGCGCATCTGTCTCCCGAGTTCGGCCTGACCGTCAAGGAAATCGAGCGCGACGGATTTCCGATTCAGGCGCGCATCGAGTGCCTGCTCAGCTCCGACACGGACACGGGCATGGCCAAGACCATCGGCATCGCCATCCTCGGCCTGGCAGACGCGCTCACCAGTTGGCGTCCTGACCTGTTGCTGCTGATCGCCGACCGCTACGAGATGCTGGCACCCGCCTCCGTCGCGCTGGCGCTGCGCATCCCCATCGCCCACATCGAAGGCGGCGAAATCAGCCAGGGAGCCATCGACGACGAGGTGCGCAACGCCCTCACCAAGATGGCCCACATTCACTTCACTTCCACCCCAACAGCCCGGCGCCGCGTCATCGCCATGGGCGAAGAACCCTGGCGCGTCACCCGCGCCGGAGCGCCCTCACTGGACCACCTGCGCCGTTCCCCGCTGCTCGACCGCCCCGCTCTCGAAGCCCGGCTCGGCCTCGCTCTCACGCCGCCCACGCTGCTGGCCGCCTGGCACCCGGTCACAATCCTCCGCAACACAAATGAGGAGGACGATGCCTTCTTCGCCGCCCTCGCTCAGTCTCCCGGACAGCTTCTCTTCGTCCATCCCAACGCCGACGCCGGCAGCTACGCGCTTATCGAGCGCACACGGGCTCTCGCGGCCACGCGCCCGCACACGCGCATCTTCGTCAACCTCGATGCCGTCACCTACTGGAGCCTTCTGGGCAACGTGGATCTGATGGCCGGCAACTCCTCCAGCGGCATCATGGAAGCGGCCTCTTTCGCTCTGCCCGCGGTGAACGTGGGCATACGCCAGCAGGGCCGCGAGCGCGCCCGCAATGTGATCGACGCACCGGCCGAAACGTCCGCAATCCTTGCCGCCATCGGGCACGCACTCCGTCCGAAATTCCGCGATTCCCTGCGCGGCATGGTGAACCCCTACGGAGATGGAACCGCAGCTAGCACGATCGCCAGCGTCCTCACAACGGTTCCGCTGGACAGCCTGCTCATCAAACAACCCGTACCGCTGCCCGCCAAATCGAGCCAGCCCCATTCGCGGCAGTCATAACAACGCGCGTCCCACGTAAGAGATCGACTTGCACGGCCGGCAGACTGGGATTTCAACGCCAGCATCAAATCACTGACTGAATACTGGCCACTGACTGAATTCCTGAAACCGGCCGGCACGCAAAGCCGCACTCAAGTTATCGTCTTCATCCCGCCAGCAAGGCATCCCTCTCTTTCATTGCCCGGTCACGTGACGACCATCACAGAGGGGGGAGCATTGCGCACATAGACTATTCCGCATCTCCTCCAAGGCCCTGTCGCGGCAACTCGTACCCCGCGGCGTTATCTGGGAATCTCACAAGATATGAAGCAGGAAAAGCGGTAGAGCATCCATCTACGGCTCTATGCAGGCATTTCCGAGCCGCGCCGCGCCTGCCAAAGGGGTGTAGGTCCATGTTCGCAACTCTGCAAGTTCTGCGTCTGCGGGTCCTGCTCGTGGCTGGACTCATCGCCTTTGCGTTGTTAGTCGTTTGTCAGGCGGCGATTGCCCAAACCACCGCCCAAAGCGAGTGGACCTGGATGGGCGGAAGCAGCGCGATCCCGGGAAGCGGTGGCGAGTCCGGAGTGTACGGCACGGTGGGTGTACCTGCTCTCGGCAACTTCCCCGGAAGCCGCCAGCAAGCACAAAGCTGGACCGATAATGCAGGCAATCTATGGCTCTTCGGTGGCTATGGCTACGATGCCAGTGGCAATCTTGGCGCTCTCGCTGACCAATGGGAGTTCAATCCCTCCACCAACGAATGGACCTCGATGGGCTGGATCACATGGTTCAACGAAGCCGGGTTGTACGGCACGATGGGAACGCCTGCCGCTGGAAACTTCCCTGGGGGACGCTATAGCGCCGTGAGTTGGACCGACTTGAGCGGCAACCTCTGGCTCTTTGGCGGCTCAGGCTACGATGTCAACGGCTTCTCGGGCACGCTCAACGACCTTTGGGAGTTCGATCCTTCCACCAACGAGTGGGCCTGGATCAGCGGAAGCAGCACGATACCCTCCGTGGGTGGCGGACAGACCGGGGTGTACGGCACGTTGGGAACGCCTGCTGCCGGAAACGTTCCCGGAGGCCGGGAGGAAGCTGTTGGTTGGACCGACAAGAACGGCAACCTCTGGCTCTTTGGCGGCATCGGCCACGATGACAGCGGATACGGCGGGCGGTTTCTCAATGACCTTTGGGAGTTCAGTCCTTCCATCGGCGAATGGACATGGATGGGCGGAAGCAGCACGATCGACAGCAGTGGCTGTGAATCCGGAAACTACGGCACGTTGGGAACCCCTGATGCCGCCAACATCCCCGGAAGCCGATACTTCGCTTCGAGCTGGACCGATAAGAACGGCAATTTTTGGCTCTTTGGGGGCGAAGGGTGCGATGGTGGCGGCGACGTTGGCTGGCTCAACGATCTTTGGGAGTTCAATCCCTCCACGAACACATGGGCATGGATGGGTGGAAGCAGCTCGAATGGTCAGTGGGGAGTGTACGGGACATTGGTAACGCCTGCTGCCGGCAATATCCCCGGAGCCCGGGAAGGCGCAGCCAATTGGATTGATAGCAGCGGCAATCTCTGGCTCTCTGGAGGCTTTGGCAGCGATGCAAACGAGCATTTTGGCTACCTCAATGACCTTTGGGAGTTCAGCCCCGCCACAAACCAATGGACATGGATGAGCGGAAGCAGCACCGTAACCTGCGGAGTCTGGTGTGGCAACTCCGGAGTGTATGGCACGCTGGGAATGCCCGCAGCCGGAAACCTCCCCGGAGGCCGCGAGTATGCGGCGAACTGGACCGACGGCAACGGCAATCTCTGGCTCTTCGGAGGCAATGGCTTCGATGCCTACGGCGGTTTTGGAGATCTCAACGACCTGTGGACATATCAAATTCCTCCGGTCGTCTCGTCGGCTGGCGCCCCTACCACAACGAAGCTCACTTCTACGCCGAATCCGGCTGTTTACGGAGAAACCGTCTCCCTTACCGCGACGGTTTCCTTGAGCGGCGGCACACCGCCCAATGGAGAGTCCGTCTTGTTCGTGAATAGTACAACCATGTTCACGCTGGGCAAGGCGGTCCTGAGCGGCGGCACGGCCAGCCTCACCACTACCAAGCTGCCTGCGGGCACGGGTGCGATTACCGCATACTACTTGGGCGATGCAACCTTGGCCGGCAGCGCCTCGCCGGCGGTCAGCCAGACAGTCAGCAAGGCCACTTCCACAACAACATTAACCTCGTCGCAGAATCCCGCCGGATTCGCACAACAGGTGACACTGACTGCGACCGTCACTGGGGAGTTTGGCGGCAGGACTACCGGCACGGTGAACTTCAGCGACGGTGGCGCAACAATAGGGAGCGTGCCCCTCAATGGCAACTCGGCCATTCTGGCTACAACGACATTGCCGGAAACCTCCAACACGATCACCGCGGTCTACAGCGGCGACACGAACCTTGCTGGCAGCACTTCGAATGTGCTCCATCAAGTCGTAGGAACTCCGCTCGTCGCCCCGCTCCAATGGACCTGGATGGGCGGAAGCAGCGTGATCCCGGGCAGCGGCGCCGTGGCCGGAGTTTACGGTACCCTGGGTAAACCTGCCCCCGAAAATATTCCCGGAGCACGCATCCCCGCTGCAAGCTGGACCGACACCAGCGGCCATTTTTGGCTCTTCGGTGGGGGGGTGTGGAGTGAATATCTTAATGATCTTTGGCAGTTCAATCCTTCAACAAACGAGTGGACGTGGATGAGCGGAAGCAGCACAACCGACCAATCCGGAGTCTACGGCACGCTGGGAACGCCTGCCGCTGCAAATATTCCCGGAGGCCGCGCCGACGCCGCCCAATGGACCGACTTGAGCGGGCATCTCTGGCTCTTCGGAGGCGATGGCATTGATGCCAGCGGCCATTATGATGGCGATCTCAACGACCTGTGGGAGTTCAATCCCTCTACGAATGAGTGGACTTGGATAACCGGGAGCAGCACAGTTGGCAGCAATGGCGGTCAGCCTGGAGTGTACGGCACGCTGAGTGTATCTGCCGCAGGAAATGTCCCCGGAGGACGCTATGGCGCTGTGAGCTGGACCGACTTGAGCGGCAATCTCTGGCTTTTTGGGGGCTATGGCTTCGATGCCAGCGGCAACCAGGGCTACCTCAACGACCTGTGGGAGTTCAATCCCTCCACAAAGGAATGGGCATGGATGGGAGGAAGCAGCGCGCTCGACGAAAATGCCTGCAATCAAACCGTCTGGGAGGCTTTTAACTCCAGCACCTGCGGCCAGCCCGGAGCATACGGCACGTTGGGATCTCCATCGGCCGCAAACATCCCCGGAGGCCGCGAGTACGCCGCCACATGGACTGACAGCAGCGGAAACTTCTGGCTTTTTGGGGGCTATGGATACGGTGCCAACCAAAGCATACAGGTCACTGAGAACGGCTCAACCAGCACGGTCATCATGCCGTTTTCAGGCTATTACAACGACCTTTGGGAGTTCAGCCCAGCCACGAGCGAATGGACATGGATGGGCGGAAGCAGTACCATCGCGTACCCCGGAGTTGGTCACGGCCCGAACGGAGTCTACGGTACGCTGGGAACGCCCGCTGCCGGAAACGTTCCGGCGGGCCGTCATTGCGCTTCCCGATGGACCGACAAGAACGGCAATCTATGGCTCTACGGGGGCTGGGGCATCGGTTACAGCGGAACCACGGGCACGGCAGGCGAACTCAACGACCTTTGGAAGTTCAACCCTTCAACGCAGGAATGGGCATGGATGAGCGGTAATAGCAATGTCAACTGCACCGGTACCTGCGCCGAAAATGGAGCGTACTACTACGGCGTCTACGGCACATTGGGAACTCCTGCCGCCGGCAACCTCCCCGGAAGCCGCAGAGGCGTTTCGAATGCAAACTGGACGGACGCCAACGGCAATCTCTGGCTCTTCGGAGGCTATGGATACGATAGCGTCAACACCGACCCCAATAGCTGGGACGCCGACATGGGCGGCCCTGCCTACCTCAACGATCTCTGGAAGTATCAGCCGCCTGCAAGAACCACTCCATCCATCACCTGGGCCACACCGGCGGCCATTGCCTACGGAACGGCCTTGAGCGCAACCCAACTCGATGCCAGTTCGACGGTGGCTGGAAGCTTCGTCTACACGCCGGCCTCGGGAACGGTCCTGCCCATTGGAACGCATACGCTTTCGGTCACCCTGACACCGACCGATACGACCGACTACAAGACCGCGACAGCAACCGTGCAACTGACGGTGAACCCAGCCCCCCAGACCATCACCTTCCCAGCTATCACCGGAACTCAGTATGCCTTGACGCAACTGACGCTTTCAGCCACGGCCAGTTCCGGGCTGGCGGTCACCTTCTCTTCCACCACAACCACTGTCTGCACCGTCTCTGGCAGCACGTTGTCGCTGCTGGTTCCAGGCACCTGCGTGCTTCACGCCGCGCAGGCGGGCAACAGCGATTACCAGGCCGCGCCAACCCTCGCTCAGAGCTTCGCGGTTCATGCCGTTCCGCAGACCATCACCTTCCCGGCCATCACTGGAACGCAGTATGCGCTGTCGAATCTGCCGCTGACAGCCACGGCCACTTCGGGCCTGACAGTTATCTACACTTCCACCACGCCCACGGTCTGCACTGTCTCGGGTTCGACGGCATCGCTGCTCATCGCGGGCACATGCGTCGTTGATGCCGCGCAGGCGGGCAACAGCCTCTACGCGGCAGCGCCCACCGTGGCGCAGAGTTTTGCCGTGCATCTGGTCGCGCAGAAGATGACCTTCCCGGCCATCACGCAAACTCCGTTCGCACTGACGAAGATCACGCTGGTGGCCACAGCCACCTCCGGCTTGCCAGTCACCATCACCTCCATCACCCCGACGGTCTGCACGGTTTCCGGCTTCACGGCATCGCTGCTGATTCCGGGCACATGCGTGCTCCACGCCGCGCAGGCGGGCAACAGCGACTACTCTCCCGCGCCGACGCTCGCGCAGGACTTCACTGTGGTCAAGGCGCAACAGAGCATCACCTTCCCGGCCATCACCGAAACCCAGTACGCCTTGTCGAAGGTAACCCTGTCGGCCACGGCCACTTCCGGCCTGGCGGTCGCCTTCACTTCCACCACACCTACCGTCTGCACGGTCTCGGGCAGCACAGCCTCGCTGCTCGCACCGGGCACCTGCGTGCTGCACGCCAACCAGGCGGGCAACACACTTTACGCCGCTGCTTCGATGGTTGCGCAAAGCTTCAGCGTGCATCTGATCGCGCAGACCATTACCTTCCCGGCGATTACCGGTACGCAGTACGCCGGGTCGCAACTCACTCTGACAGCCACGGCTACTTCCGGCTTGCCGGTCACTTATACGTCCACCACAACCACGGTCTGTACGGTTTCGGGCAACACGGCCTCGCTGCTCACGGCGGGTACTTGCGTGCTTCATGCCGCGCAGGCCGGCAACAGCGATTATGCTGCCGCCCCAACGCTCGCGCAGAGCTTCGCCGTGAAGGCAGCAGTCAACTAAAGACCAAACAGAAGAAGGCGGGGAGCGCTTAACTTGCGCTCCCCGGCCGAAGCTGCGAAAAAATCCCTGCTAACAAGCAAAGCCCTTGCCCTTCAACTCGCAGGGCTATTCAGAGGTTCCTTTACAGCATTTTCGATTCTGGTGTTTACAGAATCCATGCAGCAAAGTGGATTTTTCCTCAAGAAAAAGCCACCCTCCATGCACTCTTGATGTAAAGATGTGAAGCGAAAATGCCTAGCGGTTGCATCTGCTTCGAGAGGCGCGGCCGCGACATGATAGGCGCGTGGAGCGATTCTCCAGTTTACGTTGCGTTTCTAGTGCTGCAAAAGGTAGTTTTTCTTGAGGAAAAGCCACTCAGAGACAATGGTTTCCCTCGACAGCAACTGGAGAACCGCTATAAATATATATTTGACGAACTTGGGAAATGTCCTCGCCGGCAGCCACGCTCTTTTTTGTTCCCCTGCTTCTGCCGCTCCCCGAGAACCCCAAGAAAAACATAGGCCCACGCCGCCACTCTGGTACACTCGGTACGTATTTTTGCGCGGCGGCTTTCTGTCTTGAAGCGTGATCCGTGGTCAGCAATCGATTACTCGAAAGGATGGCATCATGAGCACCTTCCTCAGGCGTTCTTCCCTTGTTCTCTCTTCCGCTTTCCTTCTGGTTTGCTCGCTCTGTGCCGCCGTTTCCTCCGGCGCGCAAGGCTTGCCGCAATCCTCCGCGCAGCCGCGCATCTCCAAGGCCATTGACGAGTTGTCGGTGGTGACGCTGCACGGCAACACGCACCCGCTGGCGCAAGCGAAGTTTGACGAAGGCCCGGCGCCCGTCACCATGCGGGCCGACCGGCTGCTCCTGGTTCTGGCGCGCAGCACGCAGCAGGAGGCCGAGCTTCAGACATGGCTGCAATCGGTGCAGGACGCCAACTCGCCGAACTACCGGCATTTCCTCAGCCCCGAGGATTTCGGCAAACGCTTCGGTGTCGGCAACAGCGATCTCCAGACAGTGCAGGCCTGGCTCACGAGCCACGGCTTTACCGTAAGCAAGGTCTCCAAAAGCCGCATGGCGATTGAATTTTCCGGTACGGCCGGCCAGGTGCAAAGCGCATTCCACACCTCGCTTCACAGCTACGTTGTCTATGGGGAGCAGTACTGGGCCAACGCCAGCGATCCGCAAATTCCCAGTGCGCTGGCTCCCGTTGTTGCAGGCCTTGCCTCGCTCAACAGCTTCAAGCCCAGGGCGCAGTATATCCGCGGGCCAAGCGGCGTTTATGACGCGAAGAAACACACCATCACTCCCACTTACACCACTGGAAACGACGCCAACGGCCTCTACATCTTCCTTGGGCCGGCGGACGCGGCCACCATCTACAACACGCCTACCTCCTTCAACCCCAATCTCTCCGGCACGGCTTACACTGGCGCCGGCGTCACTATCGGAATCGCCGGCGACTCCAACATTGATATAACTCAAAACGCCAACTATCGCACCACCTTCGGGCTGCCTGCAAACCCCACCGCCGTCGTCGTGGACGGCACGGACCCCGGCGAGAATGGCGACGCCGTCGAGGCTTACCTCGACACCCAGGTAGCTGGAGGCATCGCTCCCGGCGCCAACGTCATTCTCTACACAGCCGCCGACACCTACTACGATTCCGGGCTGTTCCTCGCCATCCTGCGCGCCCTCGATGACAACCAAGCGGACATTCTGAATGTCAGCTTCGGCGGTTGCGAAGCGGACCAGGGCGATTCCGGCAATCAGTACATTCTCGAACTGTGGGAACAGGCAGCGGCCCAGGGCATTTCAGTTACTGTCTCTTCGGGCGACAGCGGCTCCGCGGGATGCGATAACCCGAACTCGGAGCAATACGCCACGCAGGGCCTGGCTGTGAATGGGGTCGGCTCTACTCCCTACAACATTTCCGTGGGCGGCACGGACTATGACATTCTTGCCAGCAACTTCCCCACCAGCTTTACCCAATACGTTGACACCAGCAACACGCTGCCCAATCATCGCAGCGCGCTGAGTTACATTCCCGAGGAGCCCTGGAATAATTCCACTTATCCCAATCTATCCGCCTCCGCCAACAAGAGCCTCTCAGCCCTGACCGGGACTTATCAGAGCGACAATATCCAGGCTGCCGGCGGCGGCATAAGCTCTATCTACAGCGTTCCTACCTGGCAGTCCAGCTTTGCTTCAGGGAGTTTCCGCAACCAGCCGGATGTTTCCTTCTTGGCGGGCAACGGATTCTACGGCGCGCTTTGGGGCCTTTGCACCGATCTCGATGAGGACTCCAGCGGCAATCCGATCACCGACTGCGCTGCTCCCACCACGAGCGACAACTTCAATCTCACCGGGGTAGGCGGCACATCAGCGGCGGCGCCGGCCTTCGCGGGCATGCTGGCCCTGGTGAAACAGAAGACCGGCACGCGCCTGGGCCAGGCCAACGATGTTCTCTACAACCTGGCCAAAACCAAATACGCCACGGTCTTTCATGATGTAACCATGGGCGACAATTCGGTCAACTGCCAAGCGAACTCATCCGGCGACTGCGACTATGATTTCGCGGGCTACTACTTCATGTCCGGATACAACGCCAACACCGGATATGACATGGCCAGCGGACTGGGCAGCGTGAATGTGAGTCAACTGGCCAGCAACTGGGCCAGCGTGGGCCTGGCCGCCACTGACTCATCGCTCCAACTCAACGGCGCGACCAGTGCTCTCAGCATTACGCACGGTCAAAGCGTTAACGTCAGCGGCAGTGTGACCAGCACCTCCGGCACGCCCACAGGAGACATCGCTCTGGTGGACAACCTCAGCCCCGCCATCCAGCCGAATAGCGATGGAATCACATTCTTCACCCTGACCAGCGGATCGGCCTCAGGCACTACCAACTATCTTCCCGGCGGCTCATATCAGGTTTCGGCCCACTACGGCGGCAGCACCACCTTTGCCGAGAGCGACTCCAACGCAATCCCCGTCACCGTAGCAGCCGAAAGCAGCACCACTACTCTCACGGTTGAGGGATATGACGACCCGGAGACCGGGAGTTCTTCCTTCACGCCCTATTACGGGTTCATCTTCCTGATCGACGCCCAGCCCTATGGCAACAGCGCCTCATCTGATAACCCGAACGGCGCCGCCACCGGCACAATCACGTTTAAGAACGGCAGCAAGACACTGGGTACCGCGGCGCTCGCCAGCGACGGCATCGCCGAGTTGCAAACCGCCACGATTCCGGGCGGCAGTGACAGTCTTACCGCCGTCTTCCCCGGAGACGCCAGCTTCCAGGCCAGCACCAGCGCTTCTGTCGCCCTCACTGTGACGCCCGCGCCTACCGCACTCCAGACGGCGGCCAGTTCCAGCAACATAAATATAGGCAGTTCTGTCACCCTCAAGGCAACGTTCATCGATAATTCCTTGAATCAACATCTGGATAGTCTGGGCGCTGCGCCGACGGGCACTGTTACGTTCATGAGCAACTCAACCACGCTGGGGACAGCTCCCGTGACCGGGACCGCGGGCAATTCCTCTGCCTTGGCAACCGGCTCGGCCAGTTTCACAACCACCCAACTGCCCCAGGGAAGCAACAGCATCACGGCAACCTATAACGGCGACGCGAACTATGCGGCATCTTCGCCTTCGTCCAACTACGACAACGTCTATGTAACAGGCGCCACGACGAATATGTCGATTGCGCCTGCTTCCAGCTCGTTCAAGGTCAACCAGCCTCTGCAGATCACGGTCACCTTGCCCCCGCAGGGAACCCTGCCGACACCGACTGGTACGGTAACAGTCACCGCATACTCCAGCAACGTTACTGTCTATACCTCATCCGCTATTCAGGTTGCGAGCGGCTCAGCCTCCGTAACCATTCCAGCGAATTCCTTGCCCATCGGCACCGTGACGCTCTCCGCGGCTTACAGCGGAGATACCGTCTACTACAGCAACTCCATTTCAACCACTGTCCAGGTCAATTCCTCCGGCACCATCAAGCCCACAATAACCGTGACACCTCCCACAGGGGTCCAGAGCACTTACCCGTTTTCGATTACGGTTACGGTGAGCGGACCGAGCGGCGATGCGACTCCGACAGGTTCGGTGTCGCTCTTGAACCCGGACTACACTTTTGTTCCGCAGTCCCTCGTCAACGGCTCTACTACCTTTACGGTCCAGGGCGGCATGGAGGGCGGCGCGAACAAGTTCACCGAAAATTACCAGGGAGATTCCCTCTACGCCAACGGAAGCGGCACGGGCGTGGCAAACTTCATCGCAACGCCAGCTATCAATTTCACCCCGGCTTCGCCGGCAATCGTCGCCAATCAGTCTCTCAATGTGACGGCCACTGTATCTGCTGTCATTTTCACACCCGGCGATACAATCAGCGTTCCAACTGCGACCGGCTCGATCATCTTTTCATCCGGAAGCTACACCTCATCAGCAGTCCAGTTGACCGCCGGAGCCGCAAGCCTCACCATCCCGGCAAACTCGCTGGCGGTCGGAAGCGATGCACTCACCGCAACCTATAGCGGCGACACAAACTACCTCCCCGGCAGCAGCTCTGTAACTGTTATTGTGACTGCAATTCCTCCGCCCGGCCTCACCATCACCGGCACGACGGTGACGGTCCTTCCTGGCGCGGCCACCAACAACGCGTCAACGATCACGGTGACACCGACCGGAGGCTTTACCGGCAGCGTGACTTTGACTGCCGCTGTCACTGCCAGTCCGGCTGGCGCCGAGTACCCGCCCACCTTGAGTTTCGGTTCGACCAGCCCGGTAAGCATTCCCGGAACGGCAAACGGAACAGCCACCCTCACTATCACCACTACAGCAGCCTCCAGCACCGCGCTGGTTCATCCCGAGCGTCCCGGAGTTCCCTGGTACGCGGCCGGCGGCGCAACCCTGGCCTGCCTGTTGCTCTTCGGCATCCCGGCACGGCGGCGTAGCTGGCGCGCCATGCTCGGAATGATGGCGCTCCTCATAGCCTTTGCTGGTGGCATCCTCGCGTGCGGCGGCGGTGGTGGAAGCAATGGCGGCGGGGGCGGCGGCATTTCCGGCACCACGGCAGGAACCTACACCATCACCATAACCGGCACTTCGGGCACAACAACGTCAACCGGCAAGGTGACCCTCAACGTCCAGTAGCCCAAACTGAAGCGGCCGCATCTCTTTCAAGAGATGCGGCCGCGCGTTGTCGAAGACCCCAAAACTCTCGCTCGTTGATCCCTGGGAAACTGGCCAGCCCCAGGCAGGCTTTGCCTGTTCCCTGATCTCTGAATCTACCGAACCTTAACAATTCCCGCCCGGTCCGCACTCTACGATAGGCACAGGCCGCAGCGCAGAGCGGCCTGGGAAGGCCTACTCTATACGGATAAATCGCTCATCCCATATGACGTTACTTCAGATAGGCGCGCACCAGGTCGATGAGATCTTCGGCCAGTTCCGGGGCAATCTGCTCCTTGGCCCCGTCGGCCAGGTGAAAGCGGATGTGCGTCTCCAGCACCTCGCCCATCAGGCCGTTGACGCCCCCGCGCACGGCTGCCAGCAACATCAGTTGCCCACCGCAGTCCTCGTCGGCCGTCAGCGACCGCTCCACCGCGTCCAACTGCCCGCGCAACTTCCTGATTCTCTGCAACAGCTTGACCTTTTCCCGATCATGGCCAGACATGGTAATCCTCCTCTTCTTGACAATACCCACCCCGGGTATGGTATCTACGTAGAGGGGGTATCGTTCCGTCTCCATTTTATCCCCGATCCCTCCGGCCCCGCGCTGAGATCGAAAGGTTTCTCCATGTCCACGGCACGCCGCACGCACCCGACGCCTCTCCGCCCCTGGCGCACTCTTGCCGGCGTGCTGGCCGTCTTGATGCTGGGCGATGCATCCGTCCGCGCCCAGGAGCCTGGAGCGCTGCCCTCCGCGCCCGATCCACAAGTCACTCCGGCACGGAATCTTGCGCAGGCTGGCCTGGCGCAGCCCCTGCTTGATTCCCAGCATGGTGGCACAGCCGAAGCCAGCCCCAGCGTGCAGCAGGCGCAGCAGGAGGCGGCTGCCGTCACCATGGCGCCGCACCCCGACAACAGCCGCTGGTGGCTCTCCGGCCAGGCCAACATTATCTTCCAGGGCCGCTTGCCCTTCCATTCTCTCTATCAAGGCACAAACAGCTTCCACAACTCGGCCGAGTACAAAACTTCTCTGCTGGGAACGCTCTACACGGCGCTCCGGCCTACCCGCTCGACCCGATACAACACCGATCTGATCCTGGACATGGAAAGCGCAGGCGGGCGCGGACTGAGCCAGGCGCTGGGGCTGGCCGGATTTTCCAACCTGGACGTGGTGCGCAACCCCACCCTGAGCACCGTACCTTATCTCGCCCGCTACGAGATTCATCAGGTCTTCGGCCTCACGCAGGAGACCACCAGCCAGGAGCCGGGCTTTTTTGCCTTGGCCGCCAGCGTGCCCGTGCGGCGCGTCGAGTTCCGCATTGGCAAGATAACGCTGCCCGACTTCTTCGATGTGAGCGGTCCCGGCTCCGACAGCCACCTGCAGTTCATGAACTGGACCGTGGACAACAATGGCGCATGGGACTACGCCGCCGACACGCGCGGCTACACAGTAGGCGGCATCGCCGAGTATGACGACCGAACATGGAGTGTGCGCTACGGCCTCTTCGCCATGCCCACCGTGGCCAACGGCATCGACATGGACTGGGCCTTCAGCCGCGCCCACGGCCAGAACGGCGAGTTCGAACTGCGGCACAGCTTTGTGGCGCAGCGCAAGGGCGTGACGCGCCTGCTGTTCTACGCCAACCGCGCCCACATGGGCACGTATCGCGAGGCAGTTGATGCCTATCTGGCCGGAACCGACAAGACGCCCACGATTACGCTGCACGAGCATTACGGCGCGCTCAAATACGGATTCGGCTACAACACCGAGCAGGAGTTGACCGAGAATCTGCGCGTCTTTGGCCGCTTCGGCTGGAACGAGGGCCAGCACGAGTCGTTCGCCTACACCGAAGTGGACCAGACCGTGGAAGCCGGCGGCGACTACGCGGGAGCCCGCTGGCATCGTCCAGTAGACAAGATCGGCCTGGCCGTGGTCTCGAACGCCATCAAGGCCGACCACCAGGAGTATTTGCGTCTGGGCGGCCTGGGCTTCCTGCTGGGCGACGGCAAGCTGAATTATGGCCGCGAGAATATCGTCGAGAGCTACTACAACCTGCACGCATGGCGGGGGCTGTTTTACGCCATCGATGTGCAGCACATCGCCAACCCCGGCTACAACCGCGATCGCGGCCCGGCCTGGGTGGGAGCCGTGCGAGCGCATATAGATTTTTAAAACAGGGATCAGGAATCAGGGACTCGAAGCTTTCCGTGTCAGGCTTACTTGCCCGTACCGGCGGGTTGCGCTTGTGCCGGCTTGTCGGGGGGCATGGCGACGATCACTTCGTTGGGCTTGGCGTAGTGCAACTTGTCCCGCGCTACGATCCCGATGGCGTCCGGGTTGGACTTGAGCCGCTCGATGCGGTCGCGCAGGCGGGCGTTCTCCTGTTGCAGATCGTCGATTTCCTTGCGCAATTCGCGGTCCTCGACGCGTTTCTGCTGCCAGACCGAGATGCCGTTCTTGCCGGCAAACACATGCCAGCCGAGCAGCAGCGCCAACGCCACAGCCAACACGGAGGCCGCCGGACGCCAAACCTGCAGAGTCCAGTCCAGCGCCCGCCTGGGGATGGGAGCGGAAATCTTCTCATCCTCGCTGTTCGCCGCTTCTTTCCTGGCCTGCACTTCCTCGTCCGGCATTGACCCTCAATCCGCTCTTACTGGAGCACAAACTTCTCGGCCGCCGCTTTCAGCGCTTCCATGTCTTGCTCGCTGCGCGCTTCAGAATAGGCCCGCACCACCGGCTCGGTTCCAGAGAGGCGGTAGCAGACCCACGAGCCGTCTTCGAGAACGAGCTTGAGCCCGTCGGTCCTTACAACTTGCGTCACCTTACGCCCGCTCAGCTCAGTGGGATCGGCCTTCAACTTCTCAGTGAACGCGGCCATCCCCGCCGGGGTCAAGCGGAAGTTCTCCCGAACCGGGTAAAAGGAACCAACCTTGGCAAACAGCTCCTTCAGTTGGACGCCCAGGCTCTTGCCGCGGTTGGCCACCATCTCGGCCACCAGCAGGCCGGCCAGCACGCCATCCTTCTCCGGCACGTGGCCGCGAATGGTCAGCCCCGCCGACTCCTCGCCGCCTATGGCGATCTTGTCGCCGTTAATCAACTCGCCAATGTACTTGAAGCCCACCGGCGTCTCAAAGAGCGGAACCTTGTGATACTCGGCCAGGGCGTTGATCAAATTGGTCGTCGCCACGCTCTTGGCCACGCCGTTCCGCCATCCGCGCGTCTCCACCAGATAGTCGAAGAGCAGCGCGATGATGTAATTCGGCTGGATGAAAGTGCCGTCGGCATCCAAAATGCCGAAGCGGTCCGCGTCGCCGTCGGTGGCGATACCGAGAGCTGCGCCGGTCTCCTTCATCTTCGCCTTGGCGTCGCCCAGTAGACGGTCGTCCGGTTCCGGCGCATGACCGCCGAAGAGCACATCGCGAAAGTCGTGTACCGTTTCAACGGCTACGCCCGCGTCGCGCAGAATATCGGAGCTGTACCCGCGCCCCGCGCCCCAGAACGGGTCATAAACCACTTTGATTCCCGATTTGGCGATGGCCTTCAAATCCACCAACTCGGCGAGCCTTTTGAGGAACGCCGGTTTCACGTCGGCCGTCTCAAAACCTCCTTCAGGGGGATTTGCCGTGGAAATTGTTGCGCCGCTCATCTGCAGCGCCGCAATCGCCGCCTCAATCTGCCTGGTCACCTCGGGCAAAGCCGGAGCGCCGTCGGGGGTGGAGAACTTGATGCCGTTGTACTCCGGCGGGTTGTGCGATGCGGTGAAGTTGATGGCGCCGGAGGCCTTCAGTTCGCGCACGGCATAGGCGATGGCCGGCGTGGGCGCGGCCTCGGGAATGACGATCGGGGTAATGCCCGCTCCTGCCAGCACACGCGCGGCGATGTCCACAAAGTTCTCGCCCAGAAAGCGCGGATCGCGGCCCACCAAGACCCGGGGTCCCCAGGAAGCGGTCTTTGCTTCCTCGGGTGGCAGCACGCTGTGCGGCTCCGGTTGCGTCTTCACGGTTGCGGCAATCCCCGCCACCGCCAGCCGGATATTGGCCACGGTAAACTGGTCGGCCACAATCGCCCGCCATCCTGAAGTGCCAAACCTGATTGCTGTCGTCATTGCATTCTCCCCGCGCCGGTGCACCGGCTTCAAGTTCATACTGCCCTAGTCAAGTTTAACCGGCAAGGCGGAGCCACGGCCAAAGTCCCAGAATGCAGGTTTGCTTCTCCGGGCGTGAAGCCCATGCTCCAACCTTGCGGGGGTCTTCCAGCGCCATGTTGCAAGAGAACGGGAAAGCGCACATTCCCCCAATATCTAAATACTTGTCCCGCGTTCATTGCCACCTACTACACTGACCGTGGAAGTGCTTATGCCCGACACCGCGCCGCCAGCCCGCATCGTCCTGACCACGACAGCCAACGCTGAAGAGGCGGCCGAGTTGGGCCGCGTGCTGGTGGAGGAGCGGCTGGCCGCCTGCGCCACGCTGATTCCCGCTGTTCAGTCCATCTACCGCTGGAAGGGCGAGGTTGAGTCATCCGCTGAAACGCTGTTATTGCTCAAGACCGGCCCCGAACGCCTGGCCGCCCTGGAAGCTCGCCTGCACGAACTGCACAGCTACCAGACCCCTGAGTTTCTGGTTCTGAAGGTCGAAGCGGCAAGCCAGCCTTATCTGGACTGGCTCGAAGCCTGCCTGCACAAGCCCTGAAGGGCGGGTTCCAGGCCCTGGCGTCTGGGTTCAACGACGGGCATCTCTGGTATTCTTAGGCTGGTTTGCTGCTCATGCGCTGGTTACTGATTGTCCTTTTCGTCTCGCTCGTGGGACTGCTGACGGCAGCCGCCGGACTGACGCTCCACATCTTGGTGCAGCGCGCCCGGCTCCGCTGCAGGCCAACAGCGAGCGCCGGTTCGTCTCCCGGTCCGGCTGAGGAAGCCGACGTAGAAACAGAGATTTAGGGCCTGCGACCGGCCCAGAGGAAACCCCAGTGAGCAACGCGTTCTCAGCACAATTGGCTTTCGCCGCCGCGTTGGCCTCCGGTTTTGAGCGCCTGCGCCGCACAAGCCATCTAGCAGCATCCAACTGTATTGAAGTTTTTCGCCGAAAGGACCTCGTTGCCCGTGAGTAACCTCAATTCCCCAATCGCCAACCCGGCTGAGACGATCGACATTTCGATCGCCCACAGCCCCGACTCCGATGACGCTTTCATGTTCTATGGCCTGGCCACCAACAAGGTCCGCGTCCCCGGTTACCGGTTCTCTCACACGCTGTGCGACATTGAGACCCTGAACATCCGCGCCCAGAAGGAGGCCTTCTTCGACGTCACCGCCATCAGCTTCCACGCCTATCCCTATCTGCAGCAGAACTACGCGCTGATGGGCTGCGGCGGCAGCGTGGGCGAGGGCTACGGCCCCATGATCGTCTCCAACAAGCGGTTGACGCCCGAGGAGCTGGGCCGGATCAAGATCGCCGTCCCCGGCACGGTGACCACCGCTTACCTTGCTCTGAAGATCTTCAACCCAGAGCTCCGCACCGAGACCGTGCCCTTCGACAAGATCATCCCGGCCATCCAGGCCGGCGACTACGAAGCCGGGCTCATTATCCACGAGGGTCAGCTCACCTACAGTTCCAGCGGCCTATACAAGGTCCTCGACCTGGGCGTGTGGTGGCGCGAGACCACTGGCCTGGTACTGCCCCTGGGCGGCAACGCCGTCCGCCGCTCGCTGGGCGCAGAATCGATGAAGATCGTCACCAAGGCCGTGCGCGACAGCATCCAGCACGCGCTGGATCACCGCGAGCAAGCCCTGGAGTACGCCATGCAGTTTGCCCGCGACCTGGATACGCGGCTGGCCAGCCGCTTCGTCAGCATGTACGTGAACGAACGCACACTGGACTACGGCGCCGACGGCCGCGAGGCCATCCACAAACTCCTTGACATGGGCCACGAGCGCGGCATCATTCCCATTGCGCCGCAAGTGGATTTTGTGGACTGAAGCGCGTCCAGAATCATGGAGACAAGCGAAGCGCCTGAGCGCTTCGCTTGTCTCCCGGCATGAGCGCATAAACTACCTCCATGCAGACCCGCGCTCCGCACGCCATCGTCCTGCGCCATGTGACCTTTGAAGACCTTGGAACGCTCGAATCGCCGCTCGTCGCGCGAGGCTTCCAGATCGAGAACGTCAACGCGGCAGAGGCGCGCTTCCCTTTGCCTCAGGCCCAATCCTGCGACCTTCTTGTGGTTCTCGGCGGCCCGATCGGCGTCTACGACGAGAAGGACTATCCGTTCCTGACAGACGAAATTGCCCTCATTGGCGAACGCATATCAGCGCGTAAGCCGATTCTGGGAATCTGTTTAGGCGCGCAACTGATGGCCGCGGCGCTCGGGGCTGGCGTCTATCCCGGCCAGCATGGCGCGGAGATCGGCTGGGCGCCTCTCAAGCCCGCGCCGGATGCGCATCCGCCCGCATGGTTCGCCCCTCTGCTTGCGCCCGGACTCAGCGTCTTTCATTGGCATGGAGATACCTTCGATCTTCCCGCGGGCGCGCTGCATCTGGCAGAGACAGAACTCTATGCCCATCAGGCATTCGCAATCGGAGAATTCGCGCTGGGATTGCAATTTCATCCCGAGGTTACGGCGGATGGCCTTGAATCCTGGTACGTGGGCCACGCCTGTGAATTGCATCATGCCGGCATTTCAGCCGCCCGCCTGCGCGCGGATGCCCGCCAACACGCCGCGGCTCTTGAAGAAGCGGCAACGCGCTTCTGGACGCTCTGGCTTGATTCGGTTCTTTAGCCGTTGCTGAGGATTGGATGGTCTCCTCAAGTACTTTCGGCTGTGCGATTGGCTCTCAAAAGTCATTGAAGACATCCAAGAATCCACAAGAGCTTTCTAAATATTTCCTAACCCTCGCCGATGCATCCTCTATTGAGGTTCCGAGTATGCTTGAAGACTCCTTGCATACCTTTCTGCTCGCATCGGCTGAGCCTGCTCTGCTAGCCGCTCTTGAACCCGTGCTCTCCGCCGGCGGAGCGCGCGTGGAGGTCTTTCTTTCCGCCGGGACAGCGCTGACCGGGCTTACCGCGGCCCATGCGCCCTCGCTGGCTCTGATCGACGTCAATCTGCCGGGCATGGAGCCTTGCATGAGTGTGGGGCAACTGCTGGCCTCAGCGCTCTCCGAGACGGGCAGCCGGAGGTTTCCAATTGTACTGATTTCGGACACAGCAACCCAGGAGTGGAGCGACCGGCTGGCCGAGGGCGTCATCGACGATCTGCTGCCGCGCTCGACCCAGCCCGCCTTTCTGCGACTCCGTCTGAAAGCAGCGCTACGCGGCTACGGCAGGCTGCGCGAGCTGGAACAACTGCGCGAGGCCGCCGCGCTGAACGCCCAGACCGACCGGCTGACCGGCGTCTACAACCGCGAAACCATGCTTTCCATGCTCTTTCGCGAGACCGACCGTGTGCAGCGGATGAAGGGCTCGCTGTGCGTGATCCTGTTCGACATCGACGACTTCGGCCACTGGAATTCGCGGCTGGGCACCGAGGCCTGCGACGAGCTGCTCTGCCAGGTTGCGGCCCGCTCCACGCGCCTGCTGCGCAGCTACGACCTGCTGGGCCGTCCGGGCAAGGACGAGTTCCTGATGGCTCTGCCCGGCTGCGGCAGCGAACACGCCGTCATGATGGCAGAGCGGCTGCGCGACGATGTCTTTACGACGCCGTTTCACGTGGGCGGCGGCGCCATCCGCCTTTCGGCCTGCTTCGGCATCGCCTCCAGCATGGGCCGCTCCCCGGTGGTGGTTCTACGCGAGGCCGAACAGGCGCTGCTGGCGGCCAAGGCCGACGGCCCTGAATCCATCCAGTGCGCCGGCGAGTGCCCTCAACCTGCAGCCGCGCCAGTTGCTTTCCTCTTGCCAACCTCCGGCGACGAATTGCTGGCCTGGTAGGCCGGCCCGTTGGCTAAAGAGGCAGGGTGGTTGCGGCGACGTTGCTCATGGCTTCTCCGGTTTGTTGACTTGTCTTTTATCTCCCGGTGTGCGACGGCGAAGGGCTATCCTCGGCAAAAGAGACCTGCCAATTGAGGCGGCAAGAGGAAATACAGCTCCTCCACTCCCCTTCACAGCGTCCAAGGCCGCGCAGGATGGCAGCGAGGTGGAGGCTCCGGCCCGGGCATCCGATTTACATCACATCGCCTGGCAGGATCATCACTCTGGCTTCCTTGCCTTGCCGGATCTCCAGGCTCGCTTGCTTGCACATCGGCTCGCTGAGCAGGATAGGTTCCAGCGCATGGAACAGCAGCTCCGCATCTTCGCCGTAGAACATCAAAGTCGTGCTTTCCGGAATGGTGACGCGGCCGCCACAGAAGCCAACGCCCCGGCCCTCCAACGCTTCCATGAGCTTAAAGATCAATTGGGTCGAATCCTGGGAATTGTACCGGTTTCCCGGCCGGCTTCCGAAACAAAGTTCGATCTGGACGGACCCCCTGGCTTGAGAAACGAGGGAGCTCAAGTCGCGATCGAATCCTGGTATCTCGTGTATGGCGGCGCTGACCGAGGCGAGGCGCTCTTCCGCCAGGACGGCTTCCTCCGTCCTGCCCAGCCGTTTGAGAGCCGCAATCTCAGCTTCCAAATCTTCGACCATGGGTTCAAAGTTGGGGCTGGGGGTGTTCTTGCGCTCGGCATAGGAACGCTGTAACCACTCCACGGCCTCTGCATCGTTCCCGGCATCCCTAAAGATGAGCCCGCGCGTTCCGTAGGCCGACGGGAGCACGGAAGGGCCATCCTGTTTGTCCAGCATCAGCAGTTCGATCGCCCGGTCCAACAACTTATGAGCCTTTTCAAAGTTGCCCATTCTGCGATGGCTGTTGGCGATATTGTTCAGCAAACGCCCCATGCTGGCGAGCGGAGTGGCGGGAAACTGCTCGCGGATGTGCAGAGCCTTCTCGTAATGCTCCAGCGATTCAGCGTTGCGGCCCTGCTCTCCGCACAGAACTCCGAGATTGACCCAGGCAACGGTTGCGGATTCAAGATGCGTTCTGGCCAGATGAAGCTCTACCGCTTCCTTGTAGAGGCTTTCAGCTTCAGCGGGAGAGCTTTTTCGAAGGGCGTTGCCGAGGGCGATCAGAACTCCCGGCAGGCGCGGATCGCCTGGATAATCGCGAAAGATCTTCAACGCGGCCCGCAAGGGAACGGCTGAGTGGTCCTTCAGGCCATGCGAGCCATAACACTGCCCCAGGCGCGCCAGCTTCCCTGCGATCGCCACAGGATCGTTGGACTCCAACTCGCGCTGCAGGCCCCGCTCGCAAAACGGGATTGCACGGCGGTACTCGTGGAGCTTGATGAGGACATTTGCCATCAGGTCCTGGAACTTCACCGCCTCCATCCGGTTCGCATTCTCGTCCAGCAGAGCCGCCGCCAGCTCTTGCAGTTTCTTTCCTTCGTCAGCCTTGCCCTGACGGGTGCGAAGCAGGCTTATGTGGCAGAGCACGAGCGGAGCAAAATCGCGAGCCGGATCGGGCGGCAAGGAGCGCGCCAGCTTGTCGGCGATACGAAACAGAAAGTCGGCCGCGCCGAAGCTGCCACGCTCCATTTCGGCGCCGCCCTGATAAATGGCAGCGAGACACTTATCGCTGGGATCGGGGGTCATAGAAGCTCCATGGAAGTTCTGAGACAGTCTATAGTGGTTCTCCCGTTGCAGTACACCGAATCCCATGCCTCCGAGTGGCTTCTTCCTCTAGAAAAAGCCACCTTGCAGGATGCCAGTAAAGGTATGTGAATGGGAAAACCGCACGAGCGCAGCGGTCATGGAGTGGCGTCTCAGTTGTTCGCGGCAAGGCCGGCGCACAAGACTTACCGACCGCAGCTCCTTCACTCCCCTTCACAGCCTTCAAGGCCACTCAGATGACAGAGCTTTGGCCATTCAGGCGCTTGATGGCGGATCAATCGTTCGCGGGGCTTTCCCGCTTGAGCGACTCGGCGTAGGGTGCGCGCAACACGCCGCGTTCAGTGACGATGGCGGCGATGTATTTGGCCGGAGTCACGTCGAATGCGGGATTGCGAATGCCCACGCCGTTCGGGGTGAGCTGCTTGCCGCCGTGGTGGGTGACCTCGATGGCAGGGCGCTCCTCGATGGGGATGGCTTCACCGTTGGGAGTGGCCAGGTCGATGGTGGACCACGGGGCGGCTACGTAGAACGGGATGCCGTGCTCTTTGGCAAGGATGGCGACGTTGTAGGTGCCGATCTTGTTGGCCGTGTCGCCATTGGCTGCAATGCGATCCGCGCCGACGACGACGGCCTGTATGTGTCCGGCGCGCATGAGACTGGCAGCCATGTTGTCGCAGATGACGGTGGTGGGAATGTGGTCGGCCATCAGTTCCCATGCCGTGAGCCGCGCGCCCTGCAGAAAAGGCCGCGTTTCGTCGGCGAAGACGTGAATGCGCTTGCCCTGCTCGACGGCCGAGCGGATGACGCCCAGAGCCGTTCCGTAGCCGCAGGTGGCCAGCGCGCCGGCGTTGCAGTGGGTCAGCACGCCGCCCTCCTGTGGCAGCAGCGCCGCGCCAAAGGCTCCCATCGCCTTGCAGGCGGCAATATCTTCCGCGTACATGGCATGCGCTTCGGCAAGAATCCGTTCCTTGATCTGGCCGAGCGGAGCGCCCGCGGCCAGCAAATCCGCGAAGAGGCGCTTCATCCTGTTAATGGCCCAGAAGAGATTCACCGCGGTTGGGCGGGTTGCGGCCAGCCGGGCGCAGATCTGCTCGAACTCGGGCGCAAACTCGGCGGCGGTAGCGGCCTTGGAGCGCAGAGCGCCCAGGGCAACGCCGTAAGCAGCCGAGACGCCGATGGCCGGTGCGCCGCGGACGACCATGGTGACGATGACCTCGGCCACCTGCTCGCAGGTGGCGGCAAGTACATAGCTCTCCTCAAGCGGGAGCCGCGTCTGATCGAGGAAACGGACGCCTTCCGGGGTCCAGGCAAGGGTGGGAATCATGGAATTCCAGTGTAAACCGCGAGGGAGGGAGCGGGAAAACAGGAATAATGAAAACCTTTTCACATTTTGCTGGACTCACCTCCGCCTTCATGCGTAAATTGGATTTTGGCGCTTTTTTCGCTATTGTGTGGATTGTCTTTTTCCAAAGGAGCCGTTTGTGCTGAATTTGACTGCCGTCGATTGGCTGATCATGCTGCTCTACTTCGTCTTTGTGCTGGGCATCGGCTTTGCGCTGAAGCGCTCGATGAAGACGAGCAAGGACTTTTTCCAGGCCGGCCGCGCGCTGCCGGCCTGGATTTGCGGGCTGGCCTTCATCAGCGCCAACCTGGGAGCGCAAGAGGTCATAGGCATGGGCGCCTCGGGCGCCAAGTACGGCCTGGAGACGGCGCACTTCTACGGCATCGGCGCCATTCCGGCCATGATCTTTGTGGGCATCTTCATGATGCCCTTCTACTACGGCTCCAAGGCGCGCTCGGTACCCGAGTTCCTCCGTCTGCGCTTTGACGAGAAGACGCGCGCGCTGAATGCCTGCTCGTTCGCTGTGATGACGGTCTTCAGCTCCGGCATCTCCATGTACGCCATGGCGCGGCTGATCCAGGCGCTGCATGTTTTCGATGGCCTCTTCCATGTGCTGGGCTGGGCGCCGGAGGGAATCTTCACCTTTTCGATCGTGCTTTCGGCGGCAATCGTGCTGCTGTATATCTTCCTTGGCGGCCTGACCAGCGCCATCTATAACGAGGTCTTGCAGTTCTTCCTGATTATCGCGGGCTTTTTGCCGCTGGTGCTTATCGGGTTGCGCAACATCGGAGGCTGGAGCGGCCTCAAAGCCTCAGTCCCCATGGCCTACATGCACGAGTGGAAGGGCGTGGCTCACGCCAGCACTAATCCCATGGGCATTGAGATTATCGGCATCGGCATGGGCCTGGGCTTTGTGCTCGGCTCCGGCTACTGGTGCACGGACTTCCTGGTGATCCAGACGGCCATGGCGTCGAAAAACATGGAGTCGGCGCGCCGCGTGCCGCTGATCGCCGCCGTGCCCAAGATGCTGTTTCCGTTTCTGGTGATTCTGCCCGGTTTGCTGGCCATCGGACTGCCGACGCCGCATACGACGACCGTTACTCACGTGGTGAACGGCGCCATCGTCCGCGAGACCAACGTGGTTTCGCCGCAGGTGGCCGAGGGCCGGGGCCTGGTTCCGGCCAAGATCAACCCGGTGACCGGCAAAGCGATGCTCGACACCAATGGTAATCCGCTGCTGGACTACGACATGGCTACGCCGAACATGCTGCTGCACTTCTTCCCCACGGGCATTCTGGGGCTGGGGCTGACGGCTCTGCTGGCCAGCTTCATGAGCGGCATGGCGGGCAACGTGACCGCCTTCAACACCGTCTTCACCTACGACCTCTACCAGTCCTACATTCACAAGGGCGCCAGCGACCGGCATTACATGGCGGTGGGCCGATGGGCGACGGTAGGCGGGATTCTGCTATCGATTGGAACGGCGTATGCGGCCATCAACTTCAACAACATCATGGACACGCTGCAACTGGTCTTCAGCTTTGTGAATGCTCCGCTGTTCGCGACGTTCCTGCTGGGCATGTTCTGGAAGCGGGCTACCGGCCACGGCGCCTTTGCCGGACTGATCTCAGGCACCGCGGCGGCCATGCTGCACCACGGGCTGACGCTGCCTCTGCTGGCGCACCCTGGCATTCACGGCGGATGGATCGCTGTGCTGCATCACTATCCCAGCGACATGGCGCAGAACTTCTGGGGAGCCATCTTCGCTTTCACCACAAACTTTGTGATTGCCGTGGTAGTCAGCCTGGCCACCAAAGCGCGGCCGGAGGCGGAACTGGTGGGGCTGGTTCACTCGCTCACGCCCAAGCCATCGCGCGCGCACATCGTCTGGTGGAAGAAGCCCGAGGCGCTGGCCGTGGTCGTGCTGGTGGGCGCCATCGCCATCAATATTTTCTTTTACTGAGGAGAGGGACTGACAATGAGACTCGATTTGCGCACTCCGTTGGGATTGATGTTCACGCTGACTGGTCTGATCCTCACCCTCTTTGGCCTGAAGACGAACGGCAATGAGGCCCTCTATGCCCGCTGCCTGGGCATCAATGCGAATCTCTGGTGGGGGCTGGTGCTGTTGGCCTTCGGCCTGACCATGCTGGCGCTCGGCCGCCGCGGACAGAAGCGAGCGGCCAATGCGCCGCCGGAGCCGCCGGAAGAAGGACATGAACGGCGGGGACACTAGAACCGGTTGCATCAATGGGTTTTGAAAGGGCATGGCTTGAGCCGTGCCGCAAAAGAGGCAATAAGATCGCGGGCTTTATAGCATTCTCAAAGATGGTGTAAGAAAATGGGTGCCCCACCCATAAGCGCTAAGATAAGAAATCAATCTGCGGCCTCCTCTTCCGGTTTGGTTCTGAGAGCGATGCGGCAATCTGGTTCCATTGTTCCATTACAGCTTGCAACGGAAGAGTTGGC